>Ga0102948_1000478_pt1 | contig 15674 bp, 13 predicted proteins | sample SalPonA_A_H2O_MG_FD_78211 | JGI IMG/M metagenome (GOLD analysis project Ga0102948, IMG submission 78211) | Water microbial communities from South San Francisco under conditions of wetland restoration - Salt Pond MetaG R2A_A_H2O_MG | ecosystem: Environmental > Aquatic > Non-marine Saline and... | reverse complement strand
GGCGACTGGGTGGTTATTCGCCGTGCCGGTGATGTGATTCCGCAAATTGTTAAAGTGGCAACTGACCGCCGAACGGGTGATGAACAGCCGATTGTTATCCCTTCCGCTTGTCCTGTTTGTGGCTCAGAGGTCGAGCGCGTGCAGCTTGTTAAGCGCAGCAAAGGGCAAGAGCAGAGAGTTGAAGGATCCGTCTACCGCTGTGTTGGGCGTCTCAGTTGCAGTGCACAGTTGAAGCAAGCGCTGATCCATTTTGTCTCGCGCAAAGCGCTCGATATTGACGGTCTTGGTGACAAGGCGATCGAACAACTGGTTGATCGCGATCTGGTTAAATCCCCTGCAGATCTGTTTAGATTAACCAAAGAGCAGGTGTTATCACTTGAAGGCTATGCCGATCTGTCCGCCCAAAACCTGATTGATGCGATCAGTCACTCCAAGGCGATCTCTTTGGCACGCTTCATCTATGCGCTTGGTATTCCTGAAGTGGGTGAGGAGACGGCTCGCACGTTAGCGTTAAGCCTAGGTACCCTTGAACGAATTCGACAGGCGCGGTCTCGCACGTTGGTTCTTTTACCGGATATTGGTCAGGAAGTGGCGCATGAAATTACCCATTTTGTGGCCGAAGATCACAACCAAAAGGTACTGGACGATCTCCTCTCTTTAGGGATTCAACTAGAAGAACAAGATCAGATTGCCGCTAAGCTACAAGCCAGTGTTAGCTTTGCTGAGCTAATTGAAGGGTCCAATATTAAAGGCGTTGCAGCGACCGGTGCGAAGGCATTGGCCGCTCAGTTTGAGACACTAGAGGCTCTGTTTGCAGCCGATGAGAGTGCGCTGAATGCGGTGCCCAAATTGAGTAGTCGTGCCGCAGCAGGCGTGTTGGAGGCGATTCAAGATGACTCTTGGTGCCAACAACTTCATCGATTTGAAGCGCAACTGATTGAGTTTGGCATGCACTGGAACTCAGAAAAAAGTCATAGCGAATCCAGTGCTCCCCTAGAGGGCCAGACATGGGTGTTGACGGGCACGCTTGAAACGATGGGACGCAGTGAGGCAAAAGCTTTACTGCAAGAGATGGGTGCGAAGGTTTCTGGCAGTGTATCGTCTAAAACAGATGCGGTTGTGGCTGGCCCAGGCGCAGGGTCGAAATTGGCCAAAGCGGAGCAGTTGGGCATTCGCGTGCTAGATGAGAATGAATTTAACCAGTTGTTAGGAAGAGTGTAGTGATCGTTCCAGCAAATATGCTTTCCGATGATGCCTTACGCGGCATGATCGAAGAGTTTGTCACCCGTGATGGTACCGATTATGGCGAACAGGAAGTGAGTCTTGAAGAGCGTGTTGAAGAGGTTAGAGAACAAATTTTGACCGGTAAAGCGCTGATCATGTTCGACAGTAAAACCGAGACCACGACGATCATTCCTGCAGAAGATCTTGCCAAGATCCAGCAGAAAAATGCTGAGCAAGCGTCAGACTAGTGGGTAGATATGTTAATCGCGCTTGTTTGTCGTTCGAATCAGATCTCTGATCGTAAATCGCTGCGGCGATAAGATGTCGATCAGCTCTTGCTCAAGTGGGTAGGGCTGATGAGTGATTTGCGCAGCAATAATCTCCGCCGCAATAGGACAGGTGATCAACCCCTTTGATCCATGGCCCAGACTGACATAGAGTCCATCGAGCCAGGGTGCAGTGTCATTAAATTCGGTACTGGCATCCACACTTAATCGCTGATACTGCTCAATCAGCTTCTCTGTATTACACAGTGCCCCGACCATTGGCAGGTAGTCACGTGTCCCGGCTCGCTGAGAGGCTCTACCGGTAAGCTCTCTCTCTTGCACCGCTTCAAACAGTTTTGGCAGCGCTCGTTGCAGTAGATCTAAATTGTGTTGATGCTCTTCCTGTTTTAGATCCTGACTGGAGTCATTCACTTTAAAAGAGGCACCGAAGCAGTACTCGCCATTCAGAGCCGGTGAGATATACCCTTCGCCACAGACAACAGTCTTTAGTTCAGGAGTCTCCATAGCAGAGCACCAGCTGGTCTGGCCTCGAATGGGCTTCACATCAAGCTTCGCTAACCCATTCAGTAACTCTGTCTCATAGGCGCTGCAGATAACGACATTGGAATAGCGCTTACCATTAATTAGCCACTGCTGACCATCATGCTCAACGACCTCAATGGTCTGATTAAAGTAACAGTTTATTTTGTCATGGTTTAGCAGGTAGTCGACCAGTTTAGGGGGAGATGCCCATCCCGCCTCGGGAAAGAACAGTGCCGAATGGTCTGTATTGGTTCCTGCCAACTCAGAGGCCTCATCTGCCGATACTAACTTAAGCAGTGTCTCTGGGTAGTTGTTCGCTTCGATTAATTTATGCTGCAGTTTTTTATCTTTTTCAGTGACCGCCAACTGTAATACGCCGCACAGATCGGCGTGCTGTTGGTCATTTAGATTTAACGACTTTAGCTGATTAACGGTGAATTGAAGACCGTTGGCGTGTATCCGTGATGCGGCTGTTGGAACTGCCGGTAGTTTGGCATACAGTGCGCCCTGTGGATTGCCAGAACCGCCTGTTGCAGGCTTTGGTGCTCGTTCATAAAGATCAACGTGAATACCCTTTTCGGCCAGTGCATGAGCAACCGTAGCGCCAGCCAGCCCAGCCCCAATGACTGCACAGTTTGAAGGGATCTTTAGAGTCCTGGGTCTAGCCAACCAAGGCTGACTAAAGGATTGTGAATGATGGGTCTGATTAAATTGACCGTGAATCATCTCTCGCTTGCGACCAAATCCAGGAATTTTTTTGATCTCAAATCCGACTGATTGGAGGCCTCGTTTGACGATGCCGGCTGATGTGAACGTGGCAAAGCTGGTTTGTTCACTGCTCAGTCTTGCTAGCTGTTTAAACAGCGCATCGTTCCACATCTCGGAGTTTTTAGACGGGGCAAAGCCATCCAAAAACCACGCATCCACTCGGGTGTCGATCTGTGATAGCTGCTCGGCCGCATCGCCAAAAAGAAGCCATAACTGAATACGTCCATTGTCGAAACTTAGCTTATGAAATCCAGGTAGGGCAGCAGGCCATAGTCTTACTAGTTGATTGACGCCTTCAGTAAACGGCGTTTTTGCCCCAATGGGTGTCAGTGCCCGCTTGAGATCATCAAGGCGCATTGGGTACTTTTCACAACTGATAAAGTGCAGTGTATGGTGTGGCTTTGCTGACGTTAAAAAGTGCTGACGGGCCACCAGGAAGTTGAGGCCTGTACCAAAACCGGTTTCTCCAATCGTGAAGATCGGCTGATCGAGTTGAGCCAAACGATCTGGTAGCTTATTGGATTGAATGAACACATGCTCAGTCTCAGCGATACCATCTTCAACACTGAAGTAAATATCACCAAACTGAGTCGATTCGGGTTGTTCATCACGCCAGTTCAGCTGGGCATGTTCAATCTTTTTATGGGTCACAGCAACCTTTTGAATTTAGGCGTTGGTTAGACAGCTGCGTCCCATACAGTAGTAGGTAATTCCCGCTGATTGAACGCGATTTGGATCATACAGATTACGCCCATCAATGATAAGAGGGTTTTCTAACTGTGAAGCGATACGATGGAAGTCAGGCGATGCGTATTCTGGCCAAGCTGTGAGTACCAATAACCCATTCGCGCCCTGGCAGGCGTCGTAGTTGTGTGTCATCAACTGAATCTGTTGGTTGCCTGGGTAACGAGCTGCCAGTGTCTGAAGCGCTTCAGGATCATGGATTTGCAGTTTCGCACCTTGCGCCAATAGGGCATCAATAACGCGCAATGCGGGTGAGGTCTCAACATCGGCGACACCCGGTTTGAACGCGACACCCCAAATAGCAAAGGTCTTATCACTCAAGTCACACTGATAGTGCTGCCAAAGCGTTCTAAATGGCCACTCTTTATTGACCTCATTCTGCTGCAGAAGAGTATCGACAAAAACTGAGCCTTTCTGTTCACTGAGCAGTGTCGATAGACCTTCTAAGTATTGAGTGAACTGCTGGCCACCAAAACCAGAACCTGGTTGCAGGTAGTGGCTGCCGATACGCACATCGGTGGTCATGCCACGGCGAATCGCGTCGATGTCGATACCCAACTGATCGCAAAGTCCTGCCATCTCGTTGATGTAGCCTAAACGAAGGGCCAGGATGCCGGTGATCGCATATTTAACAAACTCGGCCTCACGGCGTGTCATGCGTTGAATGGCTCTCTGCCCTAAATGAAATGGGCGTAACAGGCTTAGCATTAACTCTGTTGCCGCCTCGTGCTCACTGCCAATCAGTAGGGCTTGAGGGTTGGCAAACTGCTGCATGGCTTGTCCGGCTTGCAACACATCGGGAAAGTAGATGACATACTGTCCTTTGCTTTCATCAAGCATCGACTGCAGTTCATCGCTAGCCCCGACACCAAAGTTACTCTGGTTAATCAGAAGCAGGCGGTTATTCGATTCTGCTAATCGTTTGACGAGTGTTTTAGCTTCATCGAAATCATTCGACTCCATGGCAATCCAGTGAACATCGGATTCCAATGCTTTGTGAGGATCGATAATCAGACGCTGATTAAATTCCGCGGCTTGAATACTGGTTAGAAGTCCCGGTTCAGAGCGAAGGTGGCTCTCAATCGGTTCGTTATCGGCGACCGCGTGGTAGATGTCATTACCATAGGCGGCAAGTTGTGCACGGGCAATCCATGCGCTGAGTTCATGTCCCCAAACGCTGATCTTCATTGGCTGTTACCTCGCACATTTTGAATCTCACGCAGCAGCCCCTCTGTCGCAGGGTCGTACTGATGGTCTGTACTGTTATTAAGAGCCGTAATCAGATCGTTAGCCACTTTCTTACCCAGCTCGACACCCCACTGGTCAAATGGATTGATACCCCAGATAACCGCTTGGACGTATACCTTATGTTCATAGAGTGCGATCAGGCTGCCTAAATTGTAAGGTGTTAGTTCGTCTAGCATTAGAACCGTACTCGGCTGATTGCCGAAGTAGCGCTGCCAGGTGGGACGGTCGATACCGTCGTTCAGTGCTGCATCGCCTAAGGCAAGAACGCGCGCCTGAGCTAAGCAGTTAGCAAGCGCCAATTGATGCTGATCTTGCAGTGAACTCTCACGATCAACATAGCGACGTGCTGGAACAATAAAATCGCACATCACACGTTCAGTGCCCTGATGCAGAAGTTGGTAAAACGCATGTTGTGCGTTTGGACCGATCTCGCCCCAAAGAATAGGACAGGTACGGTGTGCAATCGAGCTTCCGTCGATGCCAACACTCTTGCCGTTACTCTCCATTTCTAACTGTTCTAGATAGGCTGGTAGATGAGCTAAACGACCGTCATAAGGCAATATCGCATGGGCATGAATGTCTTGAAAATTGATGTTCCAGATGCCGATAAGCGCTAATAGAACGGGAAGATTGTTGGCAAACTCAGCCTTTTCGAAATGCTGGTCCATGCTGTGCGCACCGGCTAACAGATCACGAAAGCCTTGCATGCCTATGCTAATCGCGATGGGTAGACCGATCGCTGACCAGAGCGAGTAGCGTCCGCCAGTCCACTCCCAGAACTCAAGCAGTGTCTCTTCAGATAGACCCCAAGCGACAGCCTTTTCAGGCGCAGCTGTAACGCCAATAAAGTGCTGCTTAATCAGAAGTTCGCGATTTAAACCGCTGCGCTCTTGAAGCCAATCCACAGCCGTTGCCGCGTTAGCAAGAGTATCGATGGTGCCAAACGATTTGGAAGAGAGAACGAATAGGGTGGTTTCTGAATCTAACTCAAGCAGTAGGTTAGAAAGCTGACTGCCATCCATTGAGGAGACAAAATGCAAACCAATATTTAATGACGCTTCTGGTCGAAATTGGTTAGTCGCTTCACACACCATCAATGGCCCGAGATCGGACCCCCCAACACCGATGTTCACCACATCCGAGATCGGTTTCCCGGTATAGCCTCGCCACTGACCTTGATGAATCTGGTTAACAAACTGCTCCATGCGATCCAGCGTTTTGTGGACATCATGAACAACCTCTTGGCCATCTAGCGGTAGCTGAGCACTTTTCGGTAGACGCAGTGCAGAGTGCAGGGCTGCTCTGTCCTCGGTGTTATTGACGTGTTCACCTTCCAAAAGCGCTTTGATGGCCGAAGGTAGCTGTCGCTCTTGCGCTAGATCAAGTAGCTCGTTCATGACCTGAGTATCGATGCGCTGACGGCTGAGATCTATCAACATGCCTTCATGGCGGAATGATAATGATTCAAAGCGTTGATCCGTATCGATCAATTCACGAAGATGCAAAGCGCTAAGGCGTGCGGCTGATTGTTCCAGTTTCGACCAAGCTTGAGTCATATCGACCTCTTAGAGTTGCTTTTGGGCTAAGAAATCGCGCATCGCATCGGCGGTCTCAGGGTGTTTCAAACCGAATGCGAGGTTAGCTTGCAACAGTCCCGCTTTGTTGCCGCAGTCATAGACCGTACCGCGCATGCTGTAAGCTTCCATGGTTGATTCCGACAGTAGCTCTAGCATGGCATCGGTCAGTTGGATCTCTCCGCCGGCACCGGGTTGAGTCGTTTTCAACAGCTCCATAACACGGTTAGGCAGAATGTAACGACCTACGATGGCTTGGTTTGACGGCGCTTGATCGACGGGTGGTTTCTCAACCATGCCATGGATCGGTGCGCCTGTCCCTGCCGTCAGTTGTTGGCCACCGCAATCAACGATACCGTAACGATCGACATGCTCCTGTGGTACACCCTCGACCATGATCTGACCGGAGCCGTTTTTCTGATAACGTTTCACCATCTCAGAGAAGTCGCTGGCTAGCCCTTCATCGTCAATCACCATATCTGGCAACATAACGGCAAAGTCCTCTGAGCCAATCACGTGCGCTGCACACAATACGGCATGACCAAGACCTTTTGCACTAGGTTGGCGCACAGAGATCACTTCGATGCCTTTTGGCAGTGAATTTTCTACTGCGTTCAACAGCGCCGTTTTGTTCTTAAGCGCAAGCATCTGCTCTAGCTCGTAGTTTGCATCGAAATGGTTTTCAATCGACTCTTTACCTGAGCGAGTGACAAGAACAATCTGGCGAAACCCTGCGCGAGCAGCCTCTTCGACGACGTGCTGAATAACCGGTTTATCGACAACAGGCAGCATCTCTTTAGGAATGGCTTTAGAGGCTGGAAGAACGCGAGTACCTAATCCTGCAACAGGGATGATCACTTTAGAGAGCATTGAATTTCCTTAATCAATAAATCTACTTTATAGGTATAACTGTCATTATAAGCATAAAAGCACGACAATTTTCTTACCTGTGCTATTACTTAATAGTTGATGGCTTTTTACCCACACTTATGGAGACTGTATGCAACTATTGGGCCAAGATGTACATGAGAGTCGTTCATCGAAGGTTTTGACGATTCTATTGAGTCTGCTGTTTCTGGTTGCGCCCTTCTACTACCAAGACAATCTCGGTGGGGAGGGACTGAATCTACCGTTCAATGCTGTGGTTTGGTTACCCGTGCTATTTATCATTGCTGGCGCTATTTTCAAGATTATAGAGTCTGGCGCGTGGGTCCGTCCAAACTACTTATGGCTGATATTGGCAATGCCAATCGGGCTCTACCTGACGGGTTTCATCTCGGGCATGGATCGCCCCGGTGAATGGTTGATTCGACTGGGGGTGGTGTTTGGAGGCATCGCTTTGTGGTTTTCTGTTTTGCAGTATCGACTCAGCGAGCAGCAGATGAACCAGCTTCTATACCTTTTGTTGGCTTCAATGTTGATTCACGCACTGGTCGGGTTAGTGCAAATGATTTCACATCCATTGTTCAGTGGCTGGGTGCCTATCTCATCTGGCAATCGTCTGTTAGGTATGTTTCAACAACCCAATCTTCAAGCCTCTTTGATGGCAACGGCGATTGCGTTGGCACTTTGGTTGGCCACAACGAAAACCTTCAGTGAACAGCGTTGGCCCCAAAAATCGGCCCTGTTTTTAACCCTATTTCTTGCCGCTTTAGAGGTCACTGCCTCTGGCTCAAGGGTGGGTTTGATCGGCGCACTGCTGGAGCTTTTGTTGATCTGTGCAGGGCGGATAAGAGCATTGATCAGTCAGCCCCTATTGACGATTGCGTTGGCGTTTACATTAGGAGCGGGTGCTGCAGCAGGTTACCAAGCGAATGATGGTGCTATCCAGGCTTACAACAAGATCGAAAAATTGGTTGAAGAGGGTAAAGATGCTCGGCCGCACATCTATCGCATCGCCGTGGATGTGTTTGAGCGCTCGCCACTGTTTGGTCACGGTATTGGTAGCTTCCAGTCGGAATTTCAAAAAGAGCGTGTCACCTACTATCAGACAACGGATGCTTCTGCGGTTGATGGTGCACCTCGTTTCTCTCATCCGCATAATGAACTGCTATTTTGGATGGATGAGGGCGGTTTGGTTGCGCTACTGGCAATCAGTATTGCCGTACTTGGGGTTGTGTTGCAGTTAATTCGTTTAGGCTGGGGTGAGGGGTTGGCACTCGCCGCACTTCTAATGCCCATCGCTCTGCATACCCAGACTGAGTTGCCGTTCTATATTTCGACCTATCACTGGATTCTAATGACTCTGTTGCTTGCTGTGCTGTTCTCTTACCGCACGACGTTGAAACCGGTTCAACTCTCATCAAGTGCGACAGCCTTGTTGAAAGTGACACCCATTTTGATCGTACCAGTATTGGTGCTTTTTCTGGTTCACTCTCTGTTGTCGCAGACAGGCATCATGCAGTACTACAAACAGCGTGGCACTGAACCAACCCATTTGAGGTTCGCCCTCAATAATGTCTACTTCAAAGAGTTAGGCGAGTATTTCGTCATGCGCTCGTCACTCTATGGTGCGATCGAGCATCACGATCAAAAAGGTGTATTGAGCTTTATTGAGTGGGGCGAATCTTACCTTGAGCAGATACCGGATATTCAGCTCTATAGAGACGTTGCCATTGCTCGACAGAATATCGGGGATGAGAGGGGAGCATTAGCACTGATTGCTCAAGCTAAAGCGATATACCCTAAGGATCGATCCATTGACGATGCTCATCGTCGTATTGAGGCAGGGGAGCCGTTGGTAACCTCCAGCTTAGCGCTGCCTCAATCAGAAGAGTGATCGGGGGATTCACGATCCCTAGCGATTTCGATTAACTCAGGGTTTTTGGTTTTGTCGATCTGTTTTAAGCGTTGATGCATCGCTGTTTTCGCTAACAGGTGTCCCGTTAAGGGGGCACTTATGAACAGAAACAGCGTGATTAGGAGTTGCTGAACACTCAAGGACCCTTGATCAAACAGTGTGAACAGCATTGAGGCGATTAAGATCGCGCCCATGCCGAGCGTTGTCGCCTTGGTCGGAGCATGCAGACGGGTATAGACGTCGGGCAAGCGAATCAGACCCAACGACCCGATCAGAATCAACGACCCACCCAGCAAAAGGAGTAGGGAGAGGAGTAGTTCAATCGCAAAATTCATAGTGGTTATTCCCTATCCCATTACTCAATGATATCGCCGCGCAGCAGGTATTTGCAGAGCGCGGCCGTACTGACGAAACCCAGCATGGCGATTAATAGCGCCGCTTCAAAGTTGATTGAGCTTGCCTGCACAATGCCGTAGATCAGAATCAAACCAATGCTATTTATGTAGAGTGTATCCAAACTCAGTATGCGCTCAGGTAGCGACGGGCCTCTCACCAGACTGTAAGTATTCATGATAAGAGCCGTGCTGATCATGACGAGAACAATTTTCAGACTGATCTCTAGCATTGGAAAATCTCCTTCAGCGGTGTCTCATAGCGCTGTCTAATTTCATCGATTAACGCCTGCTCATTGGGTAGGTCAAGAGCATGTATGTAGAGCCATTCTTTATCTTTGCTCACCTCGGCGCTCAGTGTGCCCGGTGTGAGTGATATGGTTGAAGCAAGCAGTGTAATCGGTAGGTCGCCTGAAAGGTTAAGAGGGTAGGCAACAAACCCTGGTTGCAGCGATTGGGTAGGACCTAGAATCAACTTAGCGACTGCTAGGTTCGCGACCACGATGTCCCACATAAGAATCACAATGTATCGAATCAGTTTCAAGGGTCTTTTGACCGCCATCTGCTGAGTTTGAAGAGGTTCGGTCAATAGTGGGATTCCCAGTGCCAGAATCGTGCCTAATAGAATTTGCCCAGGAGAGAACGAGTTGTTCATCAGAAGCCAGACAACTAACAGTACTAAGGATAGAAAGGGTCTTGGTAGCCAAGATCGAACGAAGCTCATTGTTGCACTCCTTTCGCCATGATTTGTCTGGGGTTCAGCTCAAACGACTGCAGCTGCTCAACGGTCGCATCAGTGTATTGAGTGATAGGGCCCGCAAACAGGCTCATCAGTGGCGCAGCAGAGAGTAGTATGCCAACCGCAATGAATTTCCGTGTTGCAGAAGCCTTGCTGCTATCCGGTTTGCCGTTAGAACGCCAAAATAGCGTAGAACCGGCGCGTGAAAAGGCGACCAGTGCCGCTAAACTTCCAATTAACAGCAACGGCCAAGCCCAGACCAGAGCCGAGCCGCTATCGATTGACTTCATAATCAAAAATTTACCAATAAAGCCTGATAGCGGAGGCATACCGATCAGTGTCAGTGCTGCAACGAAAAAGAGTATGCCGATGCTCATAGGCTGCGCTAGGGAGCGACCTGCAACAATTCGATCAAACGAGCGTTCACGCTGCTCAGCAATGATGTCTCCGATTAAGAAGAAGGCAGCGCCAGCTAAGGTCGAGTGAACCGCATAGAACAGTGCAGCTGATAGCGATTCGGCAGTACCAAAACCGACTGCAACTAACAGGGTGCCGACCGACAGAATGACCAAGTGAGCGGCAAGACGTTTAACGCTCGGTGCCGAGATGACACCCAGTGTAGCTATTATCAGCGTACCGAGTGCTAGTACCCAGATCCAATCTTGGCCTAGGTCGGTTAGCGCACCTGCAGAGTCACCGAAAATCAGACTCTGTATGCGAATGATGGAGTAGATGCCGACTTTCGTCATGATGGCAAATAGAGCCACAACGGGCCCCGGCGCTGAAGCATAGGTTCTTGGTAGCCAAAATTGCAGTGGCAGTAAAGCCGCTTTAAGCGCGAACACTGACAGCAGCATCATACCGCCAATTTTGGCCAGCTGGACCTCAGATTCATTGAGTTCCCGAACACGCAGCGCCATATCAGCCATGTTTAGGGTGCCGAGTGTGCCGTAAATGATGCCCAGCGCAAATAAGAAGATCGCTGAGCCCACAAGGTTAAGGAAGACGTAATGCACAGCGGCACTGGTTTTGTGTTTTCCTCCGCCATGAATCAGCAATGAGTATGAGGCGATCAACAGAATCTCAAAAAAGACAAACAGGTTGAATATATCCCCTGTCAAAAACGCGCCATTGATGCCCATCGCTTGGAACATCATTAATGGGTAGAAATAGCGGCCTTGGTTGTCGTCCCCAGCGCTGGCATAAAGGTTAGCGGCCAACAATAGGATGGAGGTCAGTACGACCATCATACTAGACAAGCGATCCCCGACCAGTTGAATGCCGAACGGAGCCTCCCAGTTGCCTAACGCATAGAGTGTGACGTTGCCCGCTGAGGCTGATATTAGAAGGGCAACGGAGGCTATGACGATCGATAACGAACCCAGTACGCTGATCAATCGTTGGCGTTCAATGCTTTTTTCAATAACGGGCAGTAGCTGAAGCGTTGCCAGTAGAAGAGGCAGCATGATCGGCAGAGTGATTAGATGATTCATTTCTGCTCTCCGCTCTGTTCAGGCAGTCGGCCATCTACATGGTCGTTACCAAGGTCGGCACGAGCACGAATGGCTAAAATCACCGCGAAGGCGGTCATCGCGAAACCAATGACAATGGCGGTCAGTACCAGCGCTTGAGGAACAGGGTCGGGTGTTGCAAGTCCTGAATTCAATACCGCTGCGCCATCCATCACGAGTCGGCCAGCCGAAAAGATAAAGAGGTTCACGGCATAAGAGAGCACGGTTAAGCCGAGCACGATAGGGAAGGTTCGTCCACGAAGTACCAGAAATACCCCAACCGCAGTGAGTAGGCCAATAATTAGACTGATCAGTAGCTCCATTATTTAGACTCCTCTGGACGTGCGTGGGTGGTTAATGCCCCTAGGTTCCCAAGAATCAGCAGGGTCGAACCGATCACCGTGAGATAGACGCCAAGATCGAAAACCATGGCACTGGCTAATTCAAACTTTCCAACTCCTGGGAGTGAGAAGTAGTCGAACCAAGAACTTAAGAAGGGGTAGCCAAATAGCCAGCTGCCCATCCCTGTCATTCCAGCAATGATTAGACCGACAGAGATTAGCCATTGATAGTTAAGTCTCGAGCGCTCGCGCATGAAATCGACGCCGTTCGCGATGTACTGAAGAATCAAGGCAACCGCTGTCACAAGACCGGCAATGAAGCCACCGCCAGGAAGGTTATGACCGCGTAAGAAAATGTAAGCAGAGACCAGCAGAGCCAAAGGTAACAACGCTCTTGAAACCGTTGCTAGCATCATTGGGTGATGATCGTTGCTCCATGGAATACCGTTTAAATCAGCCGACGGCATAAATAGCTTCATACGAGCGATCAGCTTATAAATTCCCAAGCCGGCAATGCCCAGCACCGTAATCTCACCAAAGGTATCAAACCCCCTAAAGTCGACAAGAATAACGTTGACCACATTGGTCCCGCCGCCACCCGTTTTAGAGTTAGCAATAAAGAAGTCAGCAATTGAGGTTTGCGGATGCGTCATCATGGCATAGCTAATGGTTGCCATGACTCCACCGATTAATGTTGCCAGACCCAAATCACGCACTACCGATGAAGGTTTAGCCGCTTTCGCGGTTACCTGCGGAAGGAAGAAGAGTGCAAGCATCAACAGAATGACCGTGACTACCTCAACGGATAGCTGGGTCAGCGCAAGGTCGGGGGCCGAGAAACGGGCAAAAATCAGAGAGACGATCAAGCCGACCACTGAGACCGCAATCAACGCAATCATTCGTTTTCGATGCCAGATCAGCGTCACCAGTGCAGAGACCACTAAAATGATTGTGGCGACGATACTAATTCCATCAACAGGCAACAGCGGGCGAGCCCCTTCGTAGTCGATTAACTTTGTCATCGGAACCGTTGTGAAGAGTGCCACGCTTAAGATAAACAGCATGGTGTAGCGCTGCAAAGAACCGTTCTCGATCGTTCCGTAAATACGAGTGGCCGAATCGACAATGCGTTTGATGTTCTGATCGAAGATCGCCTTGGCATCCCGTTCAGGGAACTGTGACTGAAACTCAAACAGTTGTTTGCGTGTTGCATAGACCAGAATACCCCCCAGCAGTGCTATGAAGCTCATCAGAAGAGGGAAGTTAAAACCGTGCCAGATCGCTAAACTGTAGTAGGGGGTGTCGCTTTGAAGAAGAGAGGTGGCAGCGCTGTGCAGAATGCCTGCCACGACCAGTCCTGGAGCGATACCCACGACAAAACAGAGTGCGACCAGTATCTCAACCGGAATTTTCATGTAGCGGGGTGGCTCATGAGGTGTCTTAGGAAGATTAACGGGTTCGCCATTAAAGAAGACATCGTGAATGAAGCGCAGTGAATAAGCCACTGAGAAGATACCGGCTACGGTTGCAAGCACCGGTAGAATCCAAGAGAGCGCGCCAAGAGAGCCTTGGTGCAGTGTCTCTGCGAAGAACATCTCTTTAGATAGGAATCCGTTCAACAGTGGTACGCCTGCCATTGCTAACGCGGCGACCATTGCTAACATGGCTGTATGCGGCATATAGCGCCACAAGCCGCTCAGTTTGCGCATGTCTCTGGTGCCCGTCTCATGATCGATGATGCCTGCCGCCATGAACAGTGATGCCTTAAAGGTGGCATGGTTAATGATGTGAAAGGTGGCGGCGACGGCCGCCAGTTTAGAGTTTAATCCTAGCAACAGTGTTATGAGGCCCAAGTGACTGATGGTGGAGTAGGCCAGTAGCCCCTTAAGATCGTGTTTAAACAGTGCCATGTATGCGCCAACCAGCAAGGTGGCTAGACCTGTTAATGTGACGAGTAGGAACCACATATCCGTACCGGCAAGCGCTGGATAGAGCCTAGCCATCAAAAAGATACCCGCTTTCACCATTGTCGCCGAGTGAAGATAGGCGGAAACCGGTGTCGGTGCTGCCATCGCATGGGGCAGCCAGAAGTGGAAGGGGAACTGTGCTGACTTCGTGAAGGCACCTAACAGTACCAGAACCAGAATGTAGGGGTAGAGCTCAGATCCTCGGATTAGGTCGCCCTGTGCCAACACGTCGGTCAGATTGTAGCTACCGACCACCTGACCGATCAGCAAAATACCCGCAAACAACGCAAGGCCACCCATTCCGGTAATGGTCAGCGCCATGCGAGCGCCTTTGCGTGCTTCACTCTTATGGTTCCAGAAGCTGATCAACAAGAATGAGCTGATACTGGTTAGCTCCCAGAAGAGCCAGAGTTGAATCAGGTTCTCTGACAGTACAATGCCGAGCATCGCGGTCATGAAAAGAATCAACATCGCATAGAAGCGAGGCATGTTGTCCTGTTCAGATAGGTAGTAACGGGCATAGAGGATGACCAAAAGACCAATGCCAAGGATCAATAGAGTGAAAAGGAGTGCAAAACCATCGAGTCGGAATGCAACTTCTAATCCTGCGGCCGGTATCCATTCGAATCGTTCAACAAAGCTCTCGCCATTGAGTACTGAGGGTGCGTAAGAGATAACGATGGCTAATGCTGCGGCTGGCAGCGCTGCAGTTGCATAAGCACAGGCTGTTCTTGACACTTTGCTAGTGGAAAGGGAAACGAACACTCCGATCAGTGTCAGTAGGGGTATCCAGAACAGGTTTAGCACCGAAGTAGACCTCTGAAATGTAAGGTTTTATCTTGTATCTATCCTATAAAGAGTGCGGGTAAAGAGTTTGATTTTCAAGCAGCTGGTCCCTTTTTTTATTCCATAATTCAATAAAGGTATAACCAAGCGTTGGGTGTTGTTGATTTGGGCATAGATCGGCGGCTGGAAGCAGTACATGAGCGTAAGTTTCCAGGTCCTTGTGAGGTAAATTGATCTGTTCGGATGAAACGACCTCTTGATCAAAGCACAGAAGATCGATGTCGAGAGCGCAGTAGCGACCGCTCATACGTCCTTGTTTAGCTTCAATCGATTTGAGCGCCTCAATGAGTCGCTGCGGATTATATTCAGTCTCGGCTTTCGTAACGAGATTGAGGTAGTCGGGTTGAGAGGGGTCGATAGCGGAGCTACGGTAACAAGGTGAATGTTTGATGTTGCGGCAAAAGTGGGAGAGCTGCTCTAGGCCTGCACGAATGTTCGATTCAGCATTATGGTTGCTGCCGACTCCGAGCAGGATCTGGTGCATTAGAACGTTATTCCGCGAGCTATACGAACGCCCACCAGTTCTGCCTCTGTAACGGCGTCCGGTTTGCCTATTTCAAGACGCAGCCCTGGTATTTTGAATTGAGTCATTAAAAACTCGGATAGGTTTTCGGCTAGCGTCTCTAGCAGCTCCGCTTTCGCCTCTTGGCAGAACTGAATAACCGCTTCGCTCACGGCTGCATAGTTGATCGAGGCATCCAGATCATTATT
>Ga0102948_1000477_pt1 | contig 15682 bp, 14 predicted proteins | sample SalPonA_A_H2O_MG_FD_78211 | JGI IMG/M metagenome (GOLD analysis project Ga0102948, IMG submission 78211) | Water microbial communities from South San Francisco under conditions of wetland restoration - Salt Pond MetaG R2A_A_H2O_MG | ecosystem: Environmental > Aquatic > Non-marine Saline and... | reverse complement strand
TAATTGTCAAAACAAGCGGTGAAACCTTTACGCTTAAGATAAACGAGTTTTAAAATCTTCATACGTAAAGGTGCGAACCAATTCAAAGTCGCCATTTGTACGTAAAATACCAATAGCAGGGTGCTCTACACCATTAAAGAAGGTTGTTTTCACCATGGTGTAGTGCATCATATCTTCAAATTGAAGTCGGTCACCGCTTTGAAGCGGCGCGTCAAACGAATAGCTATCTATCACATCGCCCGCTAAACAAGAGTTACCCCCAAGTTTTGCCGTATATGCTTTTTCATTCGCTTGCCCCGCATTTAGTACCATGGGGCGGTAAGGCATTTCTAATACATCAGGCATGTGCGCCGTTGCCGAAATATCTAAGATAGCAATGTCACCCTCGTTATTCACGATATCAACCACTTCGCAAATAAGCGGGCCAGTTTGCCATGCAACGGCTGAACCGGGTTCTAAAATAACATCAAGGTGTGGATGACGTTCTTTGAAGGCTTTTAATGTCGAAATGAGATGTTCAACATCATAGCCTTCACTTGTCATTAAGTGACCGCCACCTAAGTTAAGCCATTTTAGCGCGCCAAGCCATTTACCAAAGCGAGACTCAATAGCATCAAGCGTTCGCGCTGTCGCATAAGAATCACATTCACATAAATTGTGGCAGTGAAAGCCTTCAATACCTGATAAATCTACGCCTTCTAACTCTGAAGCGCGAATACCTAAGCGCGACCCTGGCGCGGCAGGGTCGTAAAGCGGCGTGTCAGCCTCTTGATGCTCGGGGTTGATACGAAGACCCTGAGACACGTTTTTCAGCGCCTCTTTATGCGTGTTGTACTGCGACAAACTGTTGAAAGACAGATGGTTAACGAGCGATGCCATTTCTATAGCATCGGCTTCTTTATAAGCTGGGGAGTAGGCATGCACCTCTTTTCCCATTTCAGCGGCTAGCTTTGCTTCCCATACCGAACTGGCTGTTGCGCCTTGCAAGTATTGCTTAATAATGTCAAAGCAAGACCACATGGAAAACCCTTTCAAAGCCAGGATAATTCGAACACCAGATTCATCTTGAACCCGTTTCATTATCTCTAGATTACGAATAAGTTTTGCTTCTTCCAGCACATAGCACGGTGAAGGAATATCTTTACGCTGCGTTAAATCTGTCAACCTTGTAGCTCCAAATACGACGATATTATTTTGCGAACGGGCTGCTATCACACTCGACTACATGCCATGGCAGGCCGTGCTCATTAAGCATGTCCATGAACGGATCTGGATCGAACTGCTCCATATTCCATACACCAGACGCTTTCCACGTTCCGTTTAGCATTAATGCCGCACCAATCATTGCAGGTACGCCGGTCGTGTAAGATACGGCTTGCGCACCCACTTCTTCATTACATTTTGCATGGTCGCAATTGTTGTAGATAAAGATTGTCTTTTCTTTACCGTCTTTAATACCTGTGATGTACGTGCCAATGCAGGTCATTCCAGTGTAGCCTTCAGCCAGTGACCCTGGGTTAGGGAGTACTGCTTTCAAAAACTCTAAAGGCACGATTTGTTGACCTTGGAATTCGACAGGCTGAATGCTGGTCATACCAACGCTTTCAAGTACACGTAAATGCGTCAGATAAGCATCGCCAAATGTCATCCAAAAGCGAGCACGTTTAAGGGTTGGGAAATGCTTTACCAACGACTCTAATTCTTCATGGAACATCAGGTATGACGCGCGTACGCCGATATTTTGATAGTCTAAATCTTCGCGTACGCTTAGCGGATCTGTTTCTTTCCACTCGCCATTTTCAAAATAACGGCCACGCTGCGTGATTTCTCGTATATTGATTTCAGGGTTGAAATTGGTCGCGAACGCTTGACCGTGATCGCCACCATTACAATCAACAATATCCAGATAATGTACTTCATCAAAATAATGCTTTGCAGCATAAGCGGTATAAACGTTAGTTACGCCAGGATCGAATCCACTGCCCAGCAAGGCCATGATACCCGCTTCTTTAAACTTGTCTTGATAAGCCCACTGCCATGAGTATTCGAATTTAGCTTCATCTTTAGGCTCGTAGTTAGCGGTATCAATATAATCGGTGCCAGTGGCCAAGCACGCATCCATAATAGGTAAATCTTGATATGGAAGAGCAAGGTTAATGACTAAGTCTGGCTTTACGTCGTTGATTAACGCTTCTACTTCTTTTGCGTTATCCGCATCAAGCGCAAATACGCCCTTGACCCTATCAACGCCTACTTCCTGTTGAAGTGCTTCACATTTTGATACGGTGCGGCTGGCAAGATAAATTTCGTCAAAGTGCTGAGGTAAACGAGCACATTTTTTTACGGTAACTGACGCTACACCGCCAGCTCCTATGATCAATACGCGAGACATAGAAAGTAATCCCTAATTAAACTAATGAATTTTGCGCTGAATGCTAGCAGACAAAATTGGTTTGGCAAGCATAGTTAGCGCGCGTTTAACTAAATATTTTAATCGTTAGATTAAAAATTGAAAGTCGACGGAAGTATTTGCCCGTCTTGTGTGTGCAAAGACAGCGGTTGATATAAAGCAGGTAACGACAGTTTGCCTTGTGATTAATTTGGCATGGTATTAATTGGAGGAGAAATAACCACTTTATCGCCCACTCTGTAGTAAGGGTACAACAGTAATTGCTCATCAGCTTCAGGGCCCGAAATAGCGATGGCGATGGCGTCCATGTTGTTTTCTCTATGTGTCCGCACTGTGGCTGCGTAGACAAGAATGCTGTAGCTGTCAGTGCCTGTTGTGGTATCAATAATTTTCCACTGCAGCTTTTCTATCAGCTTTGTTTCCGTCTCTTTTTCTTCTGTTTCATGGGCAAACACACAGCTAACCGCATCGTTCACGTTAATGGCGGCAAAAGGGTAAAACACACTTACGTTGGTGAGAAGTTGCTCACACATGGTAAGCGCTCGTGATACCAGTTCACGGACTGGTGCTGGTATAAATTCTGGGTTATTCATTGTTATTTTCATCCGCAGTTGTTGTTAAACACATAAAGCGCATACATAACGTAAAATGTTAAAACACGATAAAATAGAAACGGTAAATCGGTGATGTAAGATCAACTCGCTTATTTTTAGCGTGCTCCCTGAAGACCTCCTGTATGTACAATAACGATACGCTCCCCATCGTCAAAATAACCGTGCGCTAGCATTTCGCGTAACGCCCAAAAAACCTTACCTGAATATACACCCTCAATGCTAAAAGGCATAACGTCATTAAATGATGCGCAAAAATCGGCTAAATATTGGGGGATTTTTGCATAGCCCCCGCAATGATAATCGTGGTTTATTGCCCAGTTAGTGAAAGGAGTGGGAAGTAAGCTAGATACAAGTGACTCAAGGTATCCTTCGCCTTTCAATACACCAATACCGAGTGCTTTTTGTTTTGGCTGTAGCTGTGTCACGATGCCCGCTAAGGTGGCACCGCTGGCTACGGGCATCATTATTGTATCGACATCATCGTTAAGCTCTGTGACCAGCTCGGCCACGCCGCGCAATGCAGATACCTGGCTTCCTCCTTCTGGAACAATGAGGTAGTCAGGATACTCTCGTGTCAAATTCGCCCAGTAGTCTTCGTCGTGTCGCCGCGCATACGTTTTTCTATCTACATAGGTAATGTGAACATTCCAGCGCATTAAATCCATAATCATAGGGCTAGGGTGTTGCGTATAATCTCCTCGAATGATGGCGTTGAAGGCAATGCCTAACGAATGACAAACAAACCCCAATGCGTGTAGGTGATTTGAAAATCCCCCGCCAAAACTGATGATGCCTTGTATCGAATGTGGTGCTTGCTCAAGCGTATGCTTTAACTTTCTCCACTTATTTCCAGAGATAATCGGGTGAATCAAGTCATCTCTTTTAACGCTCAGTGAAACGCGCTCCGCTCCTTCCCAGTCTGGTGTAAACGGGATAGTCGGTGAAGGAAGCTGTAGCGTTTTTTCTATTTTTTCTACGTTCACTGTGCGCTGCAATAATGATCATGACGAGGGTATCGAAAGTATAACTGTATACAGAACGGAAAAACATTACGTAAATACGACGACAAGTAAACGTAAAAAATTTGGCAAACGCGAGAATGGTCAATAAGGAATAACATAATGAAGCAAAAAAGCAGCGTGCTAACGAAAGCTATTTTTCTCTTTGCTATAGGGTTGTCTTTTATGTCTCACGCATCACAGACAACGGTTGTCGCTGAACACGTTAACAACCCGCAAGTCGTTGGGAAAAAAATGTTTTCGTACCTTTTTTGGGATGTCTATGAAGCATCATTACTTGCGCCCGATGGCAAGTACAATGCATCTGCACCCTTTGCCCTTACGTTAGATTATCAACGTGATTTGGATGGAAAGAAAATTGCTGAACGTTCAATTACCGAGATGGAAAAGCAAGGGGTAAACGATAAATCAAAACTTGACGAGTGGCTAACAATAATGACGGACATATTCCCCGATGTTTCAGAGGGAGATGTTATCACGGGTATAGCAACGAAAGAGAACAAAAGCCTTTTCTATTTGAACGGAACGCTCATTGGTACGGTGGACGATAAGGCGTTTACCAATCAGTTTTTTGCAATTTGGTTAAGTGAAAAAACATCAGAGCCTGAATTACGACAGGCTTTACTAGGGAACGAATAGGGTAAAAATTATGATGAAAAAACAATGGTTACGTATTGCAGGTTTCGCACTAGGGCTGAGTTATCTTACAGGGTGCTCTGTGAATATAGAAGGTGAAGACTATGTGTCGACGCAACCTGCCTTCAACATTACCGAGTTTTTCGATGGTGACGTTCGTGCATGGGGAATTGTTCAAAACCGGTCTGGTGAAGTCGTTCAACGCTTCGTCGTTGATATAGAAGGGCAGGTGAATGGAAACACGCTAACGCTTGACGAGTCGTTTACCTATGGGGTAGGTAAGGGCGCTATGAAACGCGTATGGACCATTGAAGAGCAGAGCGATGGTACATTCATTGGTAACGCTGGCGATATAGACGGTCCGGCAACCGGCACGCCATTTGGTAATGCATTCAACTTTCATTACATGATGGATTTACCTGTTGACGGCGATACGTACTCGGTCACGTTTGATGATTGGTTCTGGGCGTTTGACGAAAACGCGATGATGAATCGTTCATACATTCGTAAGTTCGGGCTTGTGATGGCCGAAGTAACCATATTTATGCAGAAGCAATAACGGTTACCGATAAATTGGCTCACGCTGTGGCAGTGCTCGCTACCGCGTGGGCAGTGCCAATGGAATTGACAGCACCACACCTAGCCCACTTCCTTGCATAAGTGGGTCGTGAACAAACCACACGTGGCCGCCGTGAAGTCTGATAATGGCAGAAACTAATGATAAACCCAGACCGTTTCCGGGCGTGGTTCGGCTACCATCTGCACGATAAAATCGTCGCTCTAGATTGACAATATCATGCTCAGTTACCCCAATACCGCTGTCGTTAATAATGATAACGGCATTTGTAGGGGTGGTGGTCAGTTCAACAGTAACATTGCCGCCTGTTGGAGAATATTTTATGGCGTTGTCGACGATATTTGCCACTGCTTGAAACAATAAGTTGGGGTCGGCAAACAGTGATACGTCGTTAATATCAAACGTAAGTGCAATGTTTTTCTCCTCGGCAAGAGGGTGATACAGGTCGACAACATCTTCCACCACCTGATTGATCTGAGTAGTGGCGAAACCATCTTTCTTGTGATTAGACTCTAACCCACTGATGCGCAATAAACTATTGAACATATTTAATAAGTTATCTGCCTCTTGCGTTGTGTCGTGACGTAGCTGTTCATCGTCAATTCGTTCAAGTGTGTTTCGCAGTCGTGCAAGCGGCGTTCTTAGGTCATGAGCAATACTGTCAGTGACCGTTTTTATATTATTCACCGAGCTTTCTATCGTATCTAGCATGTGGTTAAACACCACTGAAAGCCGGCTTAAATCGTCCCAGTTGCTGTCAATGTCTAAGCGCTCTTCCAAACTTCCCGTGCTGATAATATTATCAGCGGTTTGACTCATTCTATTTATTCGCTTAACCACGTAAATGGCAACGGTAAAGCTAACAATGCCAAGAAGACAAAGTAGAACGATGATTACCCAGCTAAAGGTTTTCCCAAGCCACTGTGCGCTATATAAGTCATTTATATTTCGCCCCACAAACAACGTGTATTCGCCTAGTGGTATTACTTGGTAGAGAATATTTTGTTGGGACAATACACCCGTTGTGGTGTCTTTCACGCCTAACGCAATCATTGCTGTGCTATTTACAGACGTGTCTGGGGTATTTCGTGCGATGTCTGCCGGCCATAAAGAAAGATTGCCTGCAATAATATTGGCATCCTTGTCTTGTAGCGCAAAAACGGTTTTATCATCGTAAGAGGCTGGCGCTCTATCTTGGCTTCCAATAAAGGTGATAACAGGTTCAACGCCTAAGTTATCGTACAGTTGCGTGAGTGCGAAGGCTTCGGCATTAACAGCTGCTTTTGCCTCTCGGATAAATACATCACTGCTCGCTAAACGCCAAAAGTAAATAATGAAAACGATAGCAATAATAGCGAGCGAGGAAAGAAGAGCCCCAACACGAAAGCTTGAGCTTCGTGTGAAGTCTCTTATGGCTATCACGTAAGCACTTCCGCTATGCGATAGCCTGTGCCTCTCACTGTCTCAATGAGGGGAACGTTGAATGCCTTATCAACTTTTTGACGTAACCGACTTATATGAACGTCAATCACATTGGTTTGAGGATCGAAGTGATAGTTCCATACCTGTTCAAGTAACATGCTGCGAGTAACCACCTTCCCTTTATGGCGAAGCAGGCATTCAAGCAATTGAAACTCTTTCGATTGAAGGTCTATTTCAGTATCGCCACGTTGTACTTTGCGATTAACTAAATCAAGGGTGAGGTCGCCTACTTTAATTAGCGTCTTATCACCGCCTTCTCGCGCTTGACCTGCGAGGCCCTCTACGCGTGCTAACAGCTCTTCAAATGCAAAAGGCTTGGTAAGGTAGTCGTTAGCACCTGTGCGTAAACCACGAACTTTGTCGTCGACTTGGCTCTTTGCGCTAAGCAATAATACAGGTGTAAGTACTTGCGACTCTCGCAATTTTTCGAGCACCGTAAAGCCATCCATGATCGGAAGCATTACGTCGAGAATAATGACATCACTGTTTTCAGATAATGCTTCTTGCAGGCCTTGGCCTCCATCACATACCGATCTACAATCATGCCCTTGGCCCACAAGCCCTTGTTCTATGTGAGCGGCAACTTTCGGATCATCTTCTATCAGCAGCACATTCATGATTAGCTTATCTACTCTATCAACCAACATAAGTTTGGTATTAATACAGCAAGAAGTGACTATTCCGATCACTTTTTAACTCGATGTATCAAGAAGCAAAAACATCGTCCTAGACATGTAGCGCTTATACCCGTAATGCGCATGAGCGCGATGCAAGTAAACAAACACTAGCGCTTAAAACACATCTCTTTATTGTACGGAGTAAAATGCTGTACATCATTGCTAGCACACTTTTCTTGTACCCCGCGCCAGTACTCGGCGGTCATAAGGTCTCCGTGAAGTGATTTTAAGATATCTTTCAATTTTCTTTTTCCCACAATAAAGTGTTCGAATTGTTGCGGAAATACATCAGCTGGTCCTACCGACAACGTATCTAGCGCGTACGGATCGTCAGAGACAGGGAGCGAACGAAAGTTTCGTTCATGCATTAAGCATATCTCGTCATAATCGTAAAAAATAACGCGCCCGTGGCGAGTAATGCCAAAGTTTTTATGTAGCATGTCGCCGGGGAAAATATTAGCCATCGCGATTTGCTTAATGCAAAGGCCTAGCTCGTGTAATGCGTTTTTTATTTTTTCATCGTCAGTTTCCTGCTGTAAGTACAGGTTTAATGGTGTCATTTTTCTTTCAATATAAAGATGCTTTATAACCATTTCATCTTCTGTAAATTCTAAGCTACTCGCACAGGTTTCTTTTAATTCTTCAATTAGCGCAGGTTCAATGCGAGACAACGGAAAGCGAAAGTTAACGTATTCATGCGTATCGGCCATGCGGCCAACGCGATCTGACATTTTGACGAGGCGATAACAGTCCTTCACGTGCTCTCGTGTTATTTTCTTACTTTCGGCAAACTCATCTTTAATAATTTTAAACACGACGCCGTATGACGGCAGATGAAATACCATCATAACGAGCCCGCGAATGCCAGGCGCCGCTTCGAATTTATCGTTAGACTCGTCCATATGCTGAAGAAAATTGCGATAGAAGACCGTTTTACCATGCTTATAGTGGCCTAACGCCATATAAAGTTCGAAATGCTTTTTATTTGGCAATAGCTCTTGTAAAAACGCCGCAACCTCAGCAGGGTTTTGCGTATCGGCCATGAAATAGCTTCTCGCAAAACCAAAAATAACGCTTAAGTCTTTTCTGTCGGTAAGCAAGGCATCAACAAATAGCTTGTGCTCGTCGCTGCGCTGCATAGAGATAACAAAGGGCATGGTTTCATCTGGCATACAGATTCTACCAATTAGGTACGCCGACTTTCCGCGAAAGAAAGTTGGGCGCAGAATTTCAACCGCTTGTACGCTCGCCAATTGTTCTGTTGATAAGCGATCGCGTAACGCGCTCTCTAGGTTTTCTAAGTCTTTTTCGAAATTTTCAAACGCAATGTTATAGCGATATATTTTAAAGATAGCATCATACATTTCTCTCACCGTGGTGGTGGTATCAAAGCTATATATCACTTTATGTCTGTCTTGACCGGGTAAAAAGCACCGGCTGGGCAGAACGAACATCATACTATTATCTATTTTTCGGTGTTTAAATAAGCGGCCTATTACCGAATTATAAAAGGTTTCGGCTAACTCAAACTGTGGATGTCCTTCAAGCTGGGATGCAAAAACTTTTTTTAGGTTTTGCCAAAAGGCGTCGTCTTTTTGATGGACTTCGGTTAGATGATAAATCTCAGCGACGGCATCAGATAGGCTTTGTTCATAAATCGTAATACGCTGCTTTGACGCCAGTTGCGTCGCTTTCCAATCACCTTGTTCAAAACGTTGTTGTGCACCACGTGTAATTCGGGTAAACCAACGGTAGCTTTTATCAAAATGAGTGAGTACTTGATAAGCCACTTTTTTTTCCAAAACCAGGTCCTGCATAGTATTACCTTTTTATACGCGCGCTACGACGCATAGTTATTTCATTTTATACGAGTATATCTACCACATTATTAGCGAGAATAACGACATTTACCTCCAATAAACGGTATAAATTAGTGTTTTTTCTTGTAGTTATGTTTAATATAGAAAATTCCTTATTCTAATAATAATAAAAAGCATAGGTATAGTATGGGCTTCAACGTGCTGATTTGTGACGATTCTGCGCTGGCTAGAAAGATGGCAAAGCGAAACATACCCGCAGGTTTCGCATCTGAAATTTTAGAAGTGTGCAATGGCATGGACGCGCTAGAAGCGCTAGCCCATCACCGTATTGATCTCATTTTACTTGATTTAACCATGCCCGTATTGGACGGTATTGGTGTACTTGAGGAAATGAAAAGAAGGCAGCTAAAGTCTTTTGTTATTGTTATATCGGGAGATATTCAGCCAATAATGAAAGAAAAAGTATTGTCGCTTGGCGCTCTCGCCTTTATTGAAAAGCCAATTAAACAGCAATTGTTAGAAGATGTACTTAAGCGCTATGGCTTTATATTGCCTGAAAACGTAGCGGTGTAACCCATAGAAATAATGCAAAAAAAGGTGCTTAGAGAAGCACCTTTTTTCGTTGAAGCTCATGTCGCATATTGTGCAGTGTTATTGGTCTTGCTTAACCGAAGGTAAGAAAGACATGCTTACCGACGTATTATGTTTTGTATTGTAGCGGCTAATCGCTTTACCCATAAAGGTGAACCACGTTACATTGGGTTGCCAAATGTTTAGCAAATCCTTTTTAGCAACCGTCTCATCTTCACCAAGCACAGTGATACGATACAAATAAGTAAATGAAGCGCCTCGCCAATTGAGTTTACAATGCGTAAGCACTTTTTCTTTCTCGGGCTTTGCTTGCGCCATTGCGAGTACATACTGCTCAAAGTGCTCCACGGTCGGTTGTTGCCAGTCTACAGGTATGTTGGTGTAGTGAAGCCCAAGGGCATGAGTTAACCCCGCTTCCTCACTTCTATCACCAGGTATCAAATCAATAACGTGAGTCACGCCTTCAGCCTTTAAAAATGCAAAATGTTCAGGGGCAGGTAACCCAGAACTGTGCATAAAGTTATTATTGACCTGATAATTAGTGAGGCTATCTAAAGAGACAACCTCTTCTTTCGTCTGTTGAGCTGAAGCTTGCGTGTTGGCATGCGCCCATGGCATCACCGTATAAGTGATTACGATAACCAACGATAGCAGCGTGTTTGACACTTTTTTAATTGCCTCAACATGTACAAAGCCATTCATCTTTTATTCCTTATCTGTTTTCTAGACGGTTGAAGTCTAAATAGCCAAATTCAATAGGATAGTGCGTCTTAAAGTATTCATGCATGTTATCGGCAAACGCCCAGAACTGAGGGTTCGTTCGTCTTACGCCATATACGTCTAGCAAAGCAGCATAGTCTGCTTCCACCGTTATTGCTGAAATTGTTTGTGCGAACCCTTCCACGTCAGATATCTCTACTTGTAAAAATGCATTAGGGTGTGATGTCATAAATCCGCTTGCAATAGTTACTGTATCCTCTTCGGGAAGTCGTCTGTCATCTTCATTAAAAAGATGAGAAATGTTGGTATGGGCGCTATGTCTGAGCATGGTGTAAAAGTGCTGTTTCCCAGTACTTTTATCAAATATTCGTACTATGGTTGATTCTGGCAATAGCGATACATGTTTGCCTTTTTGCTTGTTGATTTCTGCGAAATTGTCTAGCAAGGACGCATTATCAAACCCATTTTCTAAGCTGTGACGTTGGCTGATTGCACGTTGAAATTTGTGTTTAATGTTATCAAGCAACTCTTGATACGGGGTATCGGTTTCGTATTCGATATTGGTTTTTAGTCGAGACGTATTGCCCTTGTAAACAAACTCTTCAACTTCGCTTACCGACCCTCTGTACCATTTGTTACGTATTTCTTCTTTGGTTTTACTTGGCAGTAATGACAAGAAGTTGAACTCGCCTTCCATGCGTAAGAAGTCCATATACATTCTACTATTTAGTTGATGGCCTACGTTGCCATACACGTCGTACCCTGCAACAAGCAAATAGTGAATACGTTCAAACAAAGGGTAGGTAAGCACCCATGCGGTTTGTGGGGTTTCACCTACTAGCCCTTTTACTACGCTGGCGGCATCATTGTGACGGAAAATGGTTAATGCCATATTGGGATTATCGTTATCCCCGTCCCACAATAGGTTTAAATCGATACTGAGCTTGTTTTGAATTTGCGTTTCAATAAATTTCGATTTTGCATTGAGGTATTCTCGCTCCATTGCGGCATAACTCATCCATGCGGTAGGCAGTGCAGTACTCTCTTCTTCTGCTGGAAGGGCAATGTTTTGAAGTGCTTGCTGTATGAACTCACCATTATTTTGAACAAGATCTAAATCGGGCTCTGAAAACACCACCCAGAAATGATCATTGATAACGTTTAACGCCATTTGCCCTCGACAAACGGGGCCTTTGATAAACTGCATGATGGTATTTTGCGCCTCATCAAGCATGTAGTTATATCTCGCGTTTATCGGTATTTGGGCAAAGGTAAAAAACGGGTTTGACGCTTCTTCTGGAAGATAGGAGGGAAGAGCAGTCACCTGATAACCATCGTGTAAAAACCATTTTTTCCATTTAGCCATGCGGTTATCAGTGAGTAACACAGGCATATGTGATTTATGCACAAGCGTTTGTTTTACCGGCACAATACGATAGTAAACACGCTCGACGTTAGGGTTGTCAAAAGGACGGCGGGTATGAATACTTTTTACTTTCTGCCCCGGAGCGGTAGAAGACCGTACTACTTTAAAAAATTGTTGTGGCGTTTGGGCAGTAAAATGTAAGTGCACTAAAAATAGGTGTTCGAACAAATAACGGCTCATTAGTTGAGACTTTAACGAATCGTTGTTAAGGAAGCTTTCCCACTTTTCAATCTGCTGCTGGTTATGCGCGGTTATGGTGACGTCATCGTTACCTTCGCCGCCTTGTGCAATCCAGTTCATTAGTAGACTGTGTTGTTCGTCGCTGAGCGCAGGGAGCGCATAAGGCATTCCCCATAATGGATAGTCTTTTTTGTGGGTTTCGATATCGTCAATAGTGGGGCACTGATATTCGCGATTAATATTCAACGGATACTGCTTTTCATCAAAACGGCTTGGCGATGCTTCGTCTTTTACTAACGGATTATCTTGTTTTAGTTGGAGTAAGTGGGCCAGTACGCTGGTAGTTAAATTGTCCGTTGCCGATGACTGATACGTTGGCGAAGAAAATGACTCTGTTGTCGGCTTTGGCGCATCTGAAATAACGGGGAAGAAGTCTTTTGCTCGCCATTGCTCAAGTGTATGGCCGTCTTCAAACAACCGCGTTAAGTTTGCCTTTACTAGTCTTTCTCCGTCGTAAACCCGTTCCTTATTGGCGCCGCGTTCAATGCCCGTATAAGATCCCATTTTAAGCTGACATGGTGCATCATAACACGCGTGACAGACCACGCAGCGCTGTTCTACCACAGGCTTCACCTGTTGATGATAGTCGATTCTTTCATTTGCAAGGGGGGCTACAATAGGAAGCGGTTGTGCTTTAGTGTTCGAGTAAAAAAAATGGTAAATGCCAGCACTTAGCCCAAGCGCTAGTAAAATCAAAATGGACGAAAACCATCTGTTCATGCAAAGCTCCCTTATGTATTTTTATGGCTTTGCATTTAATTGCACGGTACGGATACTACACAGCGTCGCTAGCCAAGCTATTCTCTATTATCGAGAGGATACCCTAACCGGTCGTTAAGAAGATAGTGGGAAGGAATAAAATAAGCAGACCCGTTGAGAACACCGAGTCTGCATGCCTATGCTTTTATCTGTCCATGTGCACAACGGAGCGAATACTTTCACCTTTGTGCATTAAGTCGAACGCATCGTTGATACCATCAAGCCCCATTGTGTGGGTGATGAATTCTTGCAGGCCGAAATCGCCGTTTAAGTATTGCTCCACTATGCCAGGTAGTTGAGAGCGCCCCTTCACACCGCCAAACGCAGAGCCTCGCCATACGCGACCGGTAACTAACTGAAATGGGCGAGTTGAAATTTCCTGCCCAGCGCCCGCGACACCGATAATGACAGATTCGCCCCATCCCTTATGACAGCACTCAAGAGCCGAACGCATAACATCGACATTCCCGATGCATTCAAATGAATAGTCTACGCCACCCTCTGTGATATCGACGATATGCTCTTGAATCGGTTTATCGACACTCTTAGGGTTAATGAGGTCGGTCGCACCCAGTTGCTTTGCCAGGTCAAATTTACTTTCATTGATGTCAATGCCAATGATGCGGCCTGCGCCTGCCATTCGCGCACCAATAATCGCCGAAAGACCAATACCACCTAGGCCAAAGATAGCGACGGTATCGCCTTCTTGTACCTTCGCGGTATTTAATACTGCGCCCATGCCTGTCGTGACGCCACAACCCAGCAAGCACACTTCATCGAGTGGGGCCGCTTTGTTGACTTTGGCCAAGGAAATGTCTGGCAGAACGGTATATTCTGAAAAGGTAGAACAACCCATGTAGTGATAAATGGTTTCGCCATTTTTCGAAAAGCGGCTGGTGCCATCTGGCATTAATCCTTTGCCTTGCGTGGCTCTTACCGCTTGGCACAAGTTTGTTTTGCCAGAGGTACAAAATTTACACTCGCCACACTCAGCAGTATAGAGAGGGATAACATGATCACCGACCGATACACTGGTGACGCCTTCGCCAACCATTTCTACAATGCCGCCACCTTCATGGCCTAATACTGATGGGAATACGCCCTCTGGATCTTCGCCTGACAACGTAAACGCGTCAGTGTGACATACGCCAGTAGCAACAATGCGAACAAGTACTTCCCCTTTTTTAGGCAGTTCTACATCAATTTCTTCCATTTTAAGTGGTTCGCCTGGGCCCCAGGCCACGGCAGCTTTTGACTTAATATGGGTTTGCCCTTCACTGATTTGTAATGTCATTTAAAATTCCTGTAGTTGCGATTCTGGCACGTTCACTCTCAACGATAAAACGAAGTGAACCATATAATAGAAACTAATACGCAACATAGCGCCGCTTAGCTCTTTTTACGTTGCTTAAGTATAGAGAGCGAAAATGACTAGATAAATACGTTAAGCGTAATTTATTATTACGCAGGTGTAATAATAAATTGTGTAACGGGAGAGTACTCATGACTTGGGAAGGTATCGTCGAATTCGAAGCTGTCGCGCAAACACGGAGTTTCACACTCGCGGCGACGAGACTAAACACATCTGGCGCGCAGATTAGTCGAAAAGTCGCGTCGTTAGAGCGCCGTTTAGGCGTGAAACTTTTTAACCGAACTACACGGAGCGTGTCACTTACTGAAGCTGGGGTATCGTATTACGCCAAAGTTAGCGATGCTCTGTCGTTGCTGTCTGATGCTGACAATGCCATGAGTGAGCTTCAAAAAGCGCCAACAGGTTTGATTAAGATGACGGTTCCTGTGGCCTATGGAGAGGCATTCATCGCGCCACTAGTTAATCAATTTTTGCGTCGTTACCCCGAGGTTCGTATTGACTGCCGATTTACTAATGACAGAGTCGATATTGTAGAGCAGGGTATCGATGTGGCTATTCGCATCGGTGCGCTGGAAGATTCTACATTAGTGGCCAAAAAGTTGGCGACGAGGCAGTTGTATGTTTGTGGAAGCCCCGATTATTTTCGAAAATACCCGCCGCCCGCGACTCCCTTTGCCTTAAAAAATCATCAGTGTTTAATTGGGTCGCAAACGCAATGGCGTTTTCGTGTCGACAACAAGACAATAAAACTGTCGGTAAAGGGGCGCGCACGTTATAACAGTGGCAACGCTTTACGCGATGCGGCACTTCAGGGCATTGGCTTAGTACAGTTACCTGAATTCTACGTTAAACAGAATATTGCCAGTGGCGAGTTACGCGAAGTACTGAGCGAATCAAGAGACGAGAGAGAAGGAGTATGGGCGCTGTTTCCGGCAAGTAAAAATATGGCATTGCCCGTGCGTTCCTTGGTTGATTATCTCGCTTCGCAATTAGCGGCGGCTAACTAACAACGAATTCTTACGGCAAAAAATAAATAAAGCAGTCTATTACTGCACAACATGAGGGGGTTAATTCATATTGCGTTAGTCAGTACTCACAACATAGCTGCGATTTCGCTGCTAGTTCCTTGTTTTTGCGTCTATTATTTCGGTAGTGTCTCTTTTTATGCAATGTGAAGGTTTCTGTGTTGCAATTTATGCAACACAGTGTGGTGAAAACTGCGGTTGACAGATAGACGTCTATACGGCAAATTGAATGCATGAAAAAGATTTTACTGATTGGCACCACCGGCATGATGATTACCACCTTAAATAGGGCGGTCGCTGGCTAGTGCAAATAG
>Ga0102948_1000475_pt1 | contig 15723 bp, 13 predicted proteins | sample SalPonA_A_H2O_MG_FD_78211 | JGI IMG/M metagenome (GOLD analysis project Ga0102948, IMG submission 78211) | Water microbial communities from South San Francisco under conditions of wetland restoration - Salt Pond MetaG R2A_A_H2O_MG | ecosystem: Environmental > Aquatic > Non-marine Saline and... | reverse complement strand
TTGAATATGTAGGACAAGGATATGCTGATTTTCATGATGACGGTTCACCTAAACAAGTAAACTTAAGTATGTCGTTCTCAGAAAGAACTACACTATTAGCGAGTGAAATATAATGGAAAATACAATAATAAACTATAATAAAATTGAAATACCAAATTATTTAGGTGATAATGATACAGTTATAATGAGAAATATCACAGATAGTCATTATGAATTTTCAGACAAATATTACAATGAAAAATATTATGATGTTGCTGTTATAAATGACGATGAAAGACTTGATAATATTGCACATAAATATTATAATGATGTTAATAAATGGGATTTAATTATGATGTTCAATAAAATTGAGTCGCCTTTATCATTACCTAAAAACTACAATTTTGTACTTGAAAGAGCAAATATTTGGTATGAGTTATGGTATAATACTTATGGAGATTATAAACCTGATTGGTTTCTAAGTCAAAAAAAAGCATACTTTGTCCAACTTTCTGCAAAAGAAAATGAAAAATATAGAAGTATTAAATTACTTAAAAAGCAGTATATTGTAGAAATTATGAAAGCTATAGACGATGACTATAGAGTAACAGAATAAAAATAAAAAGAAAGAGTTAAAATGTTTTTAGAAGAAGTAGAATCCGCCCTACTACGAGAATGTATTATAAGTGTTAAAGGTAAAGAAATTGATGCCGACTACATAATGGATTTTGAAATCACTTGGGATTTACATTCATTTATGAACTATGGGTATATAACCTTTAAAGATGCACTAAATCATGTTGAAAATGCTCCTATTATTGTAGGTGACGAACTTGATATGTATTTTAAAGATTTCGATAAAAAAATATATAAACAAAAGTTTAAAGTGCAAAAAATTAGTAAAATTAAGGTTAAATCTGGAGCTAAAGAATTTTATGCTAAAATTGAGTTTATTGATAAAAATTCATTTGAATTTATGAAAGTGTATGAATCAAAAGCGTATAAATCAAAACCTGTTCAAGACTTTATAAAAGAATATTTTGATAAATATAAACAAGATGATAAAAGTTTAACAGATGAAACTACACCTTTATATTTTGGTAATAATGGTGATGAGAGTTTTATTATACCATCAGATAGAAGTTTTTTTAAAACATTAAACAAAATGATAACAGATGTTGATATGTTATTTTTTAATAAAAGAAAAGAAGTTATGATGACATTTTATGATAAATTAACTTCTAAAGGACCTAGAGGACCTGCATTTAAACCAGACCCTAAAAATGAACATTATATACATAAAATCGCAGATTATGATATAAAAAACTATGATGGGTTTACTAGTAATATTACTAATGGTAAAATTGAAATTTACTCAATAGATTATAAAGCAGGTAAAAAAATAATAAAAACACCTTATGATTTTAGTACAGCAGAGGGTGAAATTGGTAAATTGGGTGGTACTACTATACCTATTACTGAGGATAAAGACCCTAAAGTATTATTTAGCACATATAACAGTAAAGCAGTACAATCAATTGCCAAAAAATATGCATCAAAAGCAGTTGAAATTGTTATGACTGTACCTGGAACATTTGAAAATGAAGTAGGTGATGTTATAGAAGTTGAATTTCCTACAGGTAATATTAAAGAAGATATTGAAAAAAACATTTCAGGTAAATACTTAATAACAAAGGTTGTAGATAAAATTATTAGTGGTTTTTTTGTACAACAATTAACAGTTTCAAGAACTTGTAACAAATAAAGGATTATAAATGGTTGATATTCAAGACTTAAGTAGATTTGATGACAATAAGTCAACATTTTACAGAGCAGTTATAGAGGATAACAACGACCCACAAAAATTAGGTAGAGTTAGAGTTAGAATTATGGGCGTACACCCTGATGATAAAGTTAAAGTTCCACCAGATACACTACCTTGGGCAGAAGTAATGGTTTCAAATATTTTTGGACTTAACACAGGAATAGGAATTTCAGCAGTACCGCTTAATGGTACTTGGTGTTGGGTTTTCTTAGAAAGTGGTGACTATAATAAACCAGTAGTTGTAGGTCTTTCAGTTGGTACTGCTGTAGATGTATCAGGTCAAGACACATTTAAAGACCCTGATGGTGTGTTCCCGATGAAAGATAGATTAGATGAAAGTGATATTAATAGACTTTCAAGAGTTGAAAAACTGAGTGAAACTATTAAACAAAAAATAGAAGACAAACAAGATAAAGAAGGTGAATTTACTGCAGGTGAAACTATTGAACCATTACCAAAAGATGGTGACGGTGCTTATCCTGATATAACAACAGTTGAAACAAAAAGTGGGCATGTTATCACAGTTGACGACACACCAGGAAATGAAAGAATTAGACTTTATCATAAAAGTGGGTCGTATATGGAATTAAGACCTGATGGTACAATGGTAACTAAAACAGTTAAAAATAAACACGCAACTACGACAGAAAATGTGTATGAGCATATTATAAAGTCTATGGAACTTATTATAGATGAAAGCAGATATACCCATATCAAAAGAGATAATAAATACTTAATAGATAAGAATGAAGATACTGAAATTGGTGGTAAAAGAACAGAATATGTTAAAGGAACACAAACTGAAACAGTTGATGGAGCAGTGAGTGAAAAATTTAATGCTGGCCAAACTACTAATGGTGGTCCTAAAATAGATTTAGACGCAGGTATCATTACACTAAACTAAAAAGGTAAAAAATGACACTAGAAGAAACACAGGAATACTTAGAGTTACCTGAAAATAATCCTTATATTATTTCTGATGTAGAACAAACAGATATACCAGAAGCATTTGTTATAAATGGTTCAGTATATGATGTAACTTACAAAGATAAATTTAAAATCACTTACAGTAGAAATCAAGGACCATATCAAACAAAAAGATATAACCATAGTGATATAGTTGAAAAAGCAGTATTTTTAGAAATGAACGATATGTCAACTGAAGTATCAAGTGCTGCTAAATCTACTGCATTTAGTGAATATAACGATATGTTAATTAAACCAGGTGTTAGGAATTTAAAAGAAGCAAGTAACATATTTTCTAAAGGAATGGACCAAGTTGCACAACAAATAAACTTAATAGAAGATAGTGTATGTGGTGCTTTAGGAGGTGTTTCAAATTTAGGAACTCAAAGTGATGTACTAAAAGCAATAAATATTATGAAATGTTTATTAAATAAAGCATCAGCAATTGCTAAAATTATAGGTGATGTTTCAGCTGCGCAAAATATTTTTGGTAAAATTCAAAGTTTATCAAAACAAAACCCATTAGATGCAGATAAAGTACTTAGTGCATTAAATGGTGAGGTTTCGGATTTAGGAAGTGCTTACAAATTATGTACACTTGTATTTGGAATTATGGATAATTTTATAGGAGATACTAAAGCATTTTTATTAGGAGTGTTAAGTACTCCAGGTGACTTACTTGAAAGTGCTGGTAAATTCTTTAACAAAATGGTCAATGGAGTAACAAACGAAATAAAAGATTGCTTAGATAAAGCAAATAGTATGATTAAAATAGGTGATGTTATTAATGCAGTGGTAGAGCAAGATACAGACGCACTATTAGAAATAAAAAATAGAGATAACACTGATTTATCAAATATATTACCTGGTACCATGACTGTAGAAGATTTAATATCAATGTCACCAGAAGAATTAAGTGCAGTAGCGGATAAATTAAATCCTATAGACACAATTATAGATGGTGATTTAAGTACATCAGCAGCAGTTACAGGTACAACAGGTGAAAGTACAACAGACGCAGAAAGCGTTGTTGATAGTGCATTAAATACAGATACGCCAACAGATACGCCAACAGAAGCACCTGAAACAAGTCAAACATCTGTATTGGCAGATTTAGCAGATAAACTTAAAAAATAAAGGATAAAAAATGCCTCCAGCTCATAGATTAGGAGATATTTGTACAGGTCATGGGTGTTTTCCTCCTACACCTAGTTGTCAAGGTAGTGGTAATGTTTTTATTAATAACATTCCTGCTAACAGAGTAGGTGATGCTTATATACCTCATCCTTGTCCAAATGTACCACCTCACGGTGGTACTTCGGCTGCAGGTTCACCTAATGTGTTTACTAACTCAAAACCACAAGTTAGAGTAGGTGATGCTAGAAGTTGTGGAGGGTCGGCTGCTGTTGGTAGTGGAAATGTTATTGTAAATTAAACCTTTATAAATACTTTATATGAAAGGATTATAATGATTTTACAAAAACTTAAAGAAATGTTACCATTTACTAAAGAACATAAAGCAGTAGCAATTCAAAAACAACAACAACAAATAGTTCAACAAAAATTGTTTGATGTTATTAATAACTCTTATTATGATGAAAAATCTAATACACTTGTAATTAATACTCCAACTAACCTTATATTAAATGTTAAAGGTTCAATAATGAATATAGCAAGAGAAGGTTATATTGTAGATATTGCTGATGCTATACATTTAAATCCTGAATTATCTAATAAGACTAATATAAATATAAGAAAATTAGATAAAACTTTTGATGAGGTTCTTGAACCTCTTTCAAAATCTATAGAGGATTAATATGGAGCAACATAGTTATAGTGATATTTCATCAATTTCTAATACTAAACTAGATAGAGATACCGAGGCAGTAAAAAATGCTATTAAAAACATTATTATGACTCCTATAGGGAGTATGCCTGGTAAACCATTATTTGGTTCTAATATATCAAAATATGTATTTGAAAATATCACACCAGGTCTTAAAATTGTTATTCAACAAGAAGTAACAATGGCAATTGACAATTGGGAGCCAAGAGCAGATATAACTACAGTTTCAGTTGAGGAATATCCAGAATATAACAGAGTTGTTATTCATATTGGGTTTAAACTTGTAAAAGACCCTTTACAACAATTACACGACTTATCAATTAATGTAACATAGGACAAACGATGAAAAAATTTATACCATATACAATGGACGAGATTAGCAATGAACTATCAGACAATTTAATATCTAATGGTATCATTACAGACAATGACTTATACCCTGGTAGTAATAGTCAACAAATAATCGACACATTATCATACTTAGGGTCATTAATAAACACTAATACTACTTTCGGTGTAAATGAAATGATTCTGTCACAAGCAACAAGAAGAAAAAATGTTCTTAAACTTGCTAGACAATTAGGATATGAACCACAAAGAAAAATATCATACATTTACAAAGTTAGATTTCAAGTAGTTGAAACAGGACCTATTATAATTAATACTTATACTAGATTTAAAAGTGGAGACCTTTATTACTATTATATGGGAACTCCTATTGATAGAGAAGGTTATAAAGGTGAAATAATTGAATTAGAAGTAATTGAAGGTAAATTACTTCACTATAAAGAAGATGTTGGTCTGTCTTTCATCGTTGACAACGGTAACATCTCTGGTGACTTAAAAAATGTTGGAAGAATAACTGAAAGTTATTTTGATATTGATTACAAAGACATTGAAGAAAGTGGAGTTGAAGTTTGGGTTTCTGAACCACCATACGCAGATAATGTTTCGTGGGATAGAAGAGAATTTAACTTAGATGTAACTGAACATCAGGTAAATCAATTTAATAACTCTTTTGTAGCTATTAGAAATATTGACAAAGATAACTTAAGAGTTTACTTTGACTTTGCAGGTACAGGTAGAATACCAGAAGAAGGGTCTTATGTTAATTGTGTTGTTTTAGTTTCAAGTGGTGAAAAAGGTTTTGCACCTGATGTTATTAAATTAGATGACCCAAATGTAGTTAATATGGAATTAACTGAATACTATAAAGTGTATAGATATGGTGTTGACGAAGAAACTACAGATAAAATTAAAGAACAAGCACCATTATTTCACTCATCTGCATATAGAGCAATCACATCAAGTGATTACAAAGTTTTACTTGAAAAAAACTCTTTTGTAGATTCTGTTTCAGTATGGGGTGGTGAAGAAATATTTCCACCAATCCTAGGTCATGTTTGGTTTAGTACACTATCTGATAGATTAACTAACAGTAAATTTGAAAATAACCTTATCACTTGGCAGAGAAAATTTACAGAGTTTGCTACAAATTTAGATGAAATTGATATTATGTACTTAAGTGAAGGTAATATTGAAACAATGGTTAGTAACCTTGATTCATATAAAATTATTACATTACAAACACATCACGAACATCCAAAATTTGTTAGAATGAACTACGATATTTCATTAACAAATAAAAGTTTACTAACAACAGAAATGAAAAATACAATTGTTAATACAACTTATGATGTATACAGAGAAAAATATGAGAAGTTTAATAGTAGATACTTTAATTCAACTCTTATTAGGTCTTTAGATGAAGTTGTAGGTGATTATAATGGTATTACTTGTGAATTGAGTACAGAGATTATATTAACTGAAAAGGACCTTAAAGGTGTTGCTTCACTTGATGAATATTGGGAAGTAGGTGAAGAAGAAAGATATCTTAACACTTGTGGTATTTGTTTAAACGACGATTTAGCAAGTGAATACGGGTTTGATATAAATATTTATCTAGATTATCCTAGTGAAGATATTTTTGATTATGATAATAATGTAGTGCTTTTTGACAAGCTACCACAAATAGATACAACTGACTTTATTAAAAATATTGGGGTTAATATTCCAACTGATAATAACTTATATGTTGATTTTGAAGGTGGTGCCGCAAGATATTTTCCAACTGATAACTGGTTAAGTTATAAAATATATTTTAACGGAAAATACAGTGGAAAATATAATATTCTTAATAGTACTAATAAAAAATATATTCACATACAACTTCATGTAGGTAACACTGAAGGTGATATTGGATTAAGTATGTATGATGACTCGGGTCTAACTAAATCACACTTTGTTGAAAGTAACCAAGTGTTAAAATTAAGTTATCCGAGTCCAAATATTAATTTTATTAGAAACACATTACCAATATTAAATAAAATTACATTCAAGTAGGTGAACTATGGCAGCAATTTCAACACAAGAGCTTAAACTACTTATTGAAAATAGTATAACAGAAAACATTAAAACAAATCACATATTTTTTAAAAAAATATTTGATGTTTTCTTTGAATACTTATCAGACACATATAAGTTAGGTACTGACTCACACTTAATTTTAGAAACTGATAAAAATTTGTGGGACAGTGACTACAGTCAACTAAATCATGTTGATTTAACAGATATTAAAAAAGAATTAATTAAAACATATTTACACGATTATAACATATTTTTTGATAAGTTACAAAATGACGAAAGTATTTTAAGATACATTAATAATTTATATACAGGTTTAGGTATTGACAGAAGTTTTGATACTAGTAAACTGTATGATATGATTAATGAAGAAGAATTTTTAATTCATAAAAAATTTGCTAACAAAAAACAGTTCCTTTATTATTTAATTATATTCAAGACCTTATTGCAAAAACAGGTGTTGGTCAATTTGATAGTGATGAAGCATATTTTAATATGTATGAAGGAACTAACTATAATCCTAGAAAAGCTTTTGCGTATACAGTAGATACAAGTCTTTTTAAACCTATATATGATAGCTCTATTAAACCTATAACACACCCATTAGGTTTTTCATACAACTACTATAAAGAATTAAATTCATCGTTTACCGAGTATTTTAACTTAGAAACTGAAATTGTAGACTTTAAAGTATATGAGTTAGATGGTACAGTCGAACTAAATGTATACAACGACGAAGGTACTATGATAGGGTCTGCTTGTTCTGAATCACTTGATGCTACCATGGATGTACCACAATTTAGTGTACCTGTAGTTAATACATTAGTAATTATGGTAGTGCTAAAACTAACATAGCAGGTATAACATTTCAAAGAACATCATCAAAAGAGTATAAATTAGTTTCAGATGGGTTAGAGAACTTTGAAGGTATTATTAATAATTGTAAGTTACTTGACTGGAATTTAGACAGCCAATCTTATGTAACTCACGAAGATGAAAACACAGATGAAGACATAAGAAGAGATTTATATGGTGGGATACTTAACTACAACGACAAAGACTTAACACTACTTGATTTAAGTAATTTTGAGTTGTATGATGAATTAGGTGATACAATTGGTGAAATTATAGCAGGTGGTGAAATTGTATATGATGCTTTTTATGACATACCAAGAAAACAAGTGTGGATTAGAAAGTGGGACGAAAATCTAAATGGTGAAGGTGATGGTGATTATTATTGGGTTAGAAGTTCTTATCTAGGTATGAACAGAGACTTTATTACATTTGCTAGTACAGAAAGTATGTATTCACTTGAAGCATTACAATTCTCAAATCCAGATGATAATGTTAGAATATGGTCACCTGATGCAGATAAAGTACTTAACCCATATGGTGGGTGTTATACATTTTTTATCACATTACTTGATGATGAGAATGACCATTATATATGGACAGCAGACAAAGAGCAAGGTACTACAATAACACATAGTATGAAAATTAATACTAAAGGTTTATATATCAATGAGATGAATGGTACAAATAGTACTGCACTTTTTGATTTTCAATTAAACAGAAGATATCATGTAACATTTAATTGGGACAATAATGGTAGAAGAGTATTTGTTGATGGTATAGAACTATTCTTAGAAGACGATAATAAAGCATACAATGAAAAGTTTTTTATTAAAGGTGTAGACATAAGTGGTTTTTCACTAAATGAAATTATAGAAATAGAAGTACCATTACTTAAAAGAAGTTTAACATATGATGAAATATATTCACAAATTGAAACAAAAAAGATTGAGTTAAATGTAAATTATCTTAAAGGTGATACTATATTATTTGAAAATTATAGTCAGCCATTTATAGAAATTGAACAAGAAATACAAGATATTATTGACTCTATTAATGGGGATATTGCAGCTGTACAAAACCAACTATTAAGAGTTATAACACTATCTAAAGACAGTGCATATGTTACAATCGAAACTCAAAGAGTTAACAAGTTAATTGAGTCTGCAAGAGATTATATAAGTGTAATTAGAAACTTTAGTATTAATTTTAAATCACTAACTATACCTTATTTAGAAGTGTATGTGGAAGACGATGAAAGAAAAATTAAAGATATGTTTGATTTAATTGATGATGACGAAGTTGCATTTCAATATAGTATACCATTATCAACTGCTTCATTTGAATTTTTTACAGAAGTTAATGAGATTATATTAGGTAACCCATATTATTATCAAGAACAGAGTGTAGTTAGAGCAAATTATATTTTAGATAATTTTGATATTTTAAACAGACCTATGACTTTAATTGAAATAAATGATATGAGAGCAGACCACGACACTTATGTTAAAAGTGAAGAGTTTTATGATAGTGGTTTACTTATGTATTTTTCATTAGATAGAAAAATATTTGAAACATATCACAATGAAGCAGAAGCAGTAGACCATTGTTTCTCTCCTTGGTATATTGGTGAAACATACGATATTGGTTTAGATGCAAACTTATTATTCCAATACTATAATGATATGGAAAATTGTGGTCTTATTTTTGATGCAGAAGCGTATGCGTTTGGTGATTATTTAGAACATCCAAAAGCAATGGTAGATGAGTCACTTGAGTTTAATAATAATACAGTTATATATGAAAATGTGATAGGAGTATCTGAAACAGAAGAAGATGGTAAACCAAAGCTTATAATTATACTTGATAATGGAAAAGATGTTGACACAACAAGAATAGAATACATAAAAAATAAATATTGGAAACTGTATAACAATTCTACAGGTGAATTGATTGAATCTAGATATGAAAATATAATTATGGATTATTCTTATCAAATCAAAGTAACAGGTACAAAACTAACAGATGGTGAAATGAATCACATATTATATAGCCAGTTAGGTGAAGATAAAGCATCATATAACGATGAAAAAATTCTTAAAGAAAATTTAAGTTATGATAGAAAATATAGAAATGTATATCTATTAAACGAACCACAATCATATACTGATACTACTACAATTACGATAGACGGTGAAGATATTACACTTTATACCTTAACTGAAAGTTATTTTGATAGTTTAGTTACATTTTATGAAAAAACAAACTGGTATAATGATATATGGACTAGAGTTGAAGGTTTTAAAAGATTTGATATGGTTATGAATTTTGGAGAAGAATCTTTTTATGAAAATGAAATTCTATTAGGGTCTGATGTTGACTTTATTAGTGATGCTGAATTTATTGAAAGTTCTATATCTGATGGTCATAAATTTATGACTATTAGAAATGGTGAAGAAGTAAAATGTGTAAATATTGATACAACACCAGTTTATGAATCTTTTAATGAACTAGGAGAAAATTTATACAATTCTATAGCAGAAGAAAGTATAACTTTAAGTCAAACTTTTGAGCAAGCAGTTTATGATAAAGACAATAACTTAGTAGAAACAAAAACAGTGGTAATCAATTACTAATAAATAATAGAAAAGAAAAGGTTTTATATATGGACAAAGCATTTAATATAAAAGGTCACTTTACGATTGAGTCTTTCGACGCTGAGGGAAAACAAATCGACAAGTTTGCCGACAAAAACCTTGTTGTACTTGGTTCTAGAGCAGCAGTTGCAGCACTTTGCTCTGGTATCAAAGGTGCTCAACCAATCAATAGATTGTCACTTGGTACAAGAGGTCACATTTCAAGTGTTGACAAATTCACACCTAAAGAACCTGGTGGAGAATATGCAGAAGATGGTAAATTATTAACATTTGATGAAAACAGAACACAATTATTCACAGAGGATTTTGATGAATATACATTTGATATCAAATTCTACCCTGTAGCAGGTAGTGATGAAAGTCAAAAAGTTTCAGGTTTAACTTTCTACGGTGGAACTGAAATTGAAAGTCAAAACACATTCGTAGAGATTTTCGCAGACATGAATTCAGTAACTTATACTTTCACTATTGAAGAGGGTATTGGTCACGGAGCAGGTTTCGAAGCATACACAGAAGCAGGTTTATACGCAGGTGATGTTATGTTCACAACAAAAACTTTCTCAGCAAAAGTAAAAGACGAGTCTACAAAATTCGTAATTACTTGGAAAATATATTTTTAAGGATAGTACAAGATGGCAGAAATTATTACAGACCCAACATTTTTCTTTAACAGTTTTCAAGGTTTATCTAGTGATGACCAGTTCGACTCTTATTATGCACCAAAAAATGGTCAAAGAGCAAACGAGTTAAATATTGGTAGAGCTCCTAAAAGAGCAAAAAAAGAATTAAATATTTTAAGAGACTATATGTCTATTTTATTCAACAGACCTGTTAGGGAGTGGGATGCTACAATTGCTTATCAATATGGTGAGTTAGTATCAGTGAAAACTGAGAATTCAGCAACAGAAATATTTTACACTTATTATAGGAACTTATTAAATGATAACTTAGGTGTTAACCCACAAAGTGATACTAATTTAGATGGTTCATATTGGGTTGAAGTTGAACCTATGGGAACATTCTTTGATACATTCAACAATGATATTGCTTGGATGAATGATGTTAGAACAGGTGCTAATGCACATAACTCAGGTTACTTTATTGTTGGTGAAAGATTTGGTAAAAATATTGCTATTGATAGAGATGAAATCATGGCAAGAGCATATAACACTGATACAGGTGTAACTGAATATACAGATTTACACTTACAAAGTGATGGTGGTAACATCTATATTCATAGAAATATTCAAGATATTAATGGTAATACTGGTATACTTTTAAGTTCAGATGGACAAATTGGTATTGGAACATATGAAATTGCAGCAGACTTACATATTGTAGGTACTGAAACAATCTTACAAGACCCTGCTAATGAGTTATATACATTAAACACTAAATTAGATGGATTAGGTTTTAATATCAAATCAAATGGTAAAAACTTATCAATTAAATCTGATTATGAATTAACATTAAACGACGCTAATGGTGGTGATATCTTTATCGGTGGTACTAACCCAAATAACTCTGCTAGAATTGAAATGTATGGTACTACTTCAATTAGAAGTAACTCTACAAGTGAAGGTACAGTATTAACAGTTGCTAACAATTCAGGTACTGATTTATTATCATTAACTAGTAGTGGTATACAAGCAATAAACAATGGTTCAAAAGACACACTTACATTACAAAAAGATGGTGGTGCTATTTGTATCCACGGAAACAACAAACCATCAGCAATCTCAATTACTGATAGTGGTTCACTTGTAATTGGTAAAGCATTATGTAATGGTGATACAATGTTTAATTCAAATCATAAATTTGAAGTTTATGGTGAAATTTACTTATCTGAAGGTATCAAAGGTTTAAAAGACTTACAATTAGGTGATATGGATGGTGGTACATACTTATTACTAGATAGAAGACCTGGTGACAGTAAGTATCATTTAAATGCGTTTGACCATATTGATACAAGAAACCCAGATACATTATACATTCAAGATGATGGTTTAGATACTATTTTTAATAATGGTGACACTTGTGGTGGTAACCCATCAAACTATGTTCATATTACTGATTGTGGTAATGTTGGTATAGGTATGTTAAACCCAACTTGTAGATTACAAATTGATGGTGATGTTTGTGTTTCAAGCACTGTTAATGCTAACTACAACTTAAAAGTTGGTGGTGATTTATATATTGATAGTAAAACAGTTTCAACTATGACTGATAACCAAACTCTTTACATTCAAAGTTCAGTGAGTGGTGATGGTAAAGAAGGACATACTGTATTTGGTGCAAGAGTTACTAATGATGACCAAACTGTTAGAATTTCAGATGCTGGTAAAATGTCACTTGGGTCAGCAGTAACTGATTGGGATTCTTTAACTGATAGATTAAGAGTAGTTGGAAATTCAGTGTTTGTACACAGAGACCCTGCGACAAACGGTGAGTTATATACTTATGGTATGGCAATATCACCAAGTAGTACAGGTAGAGTTGACATCGATTTACAAGGTGGTGACACTGCATCATTAAATATTAACTGTGATGATGTTGTTAACCATACATTTATTAATGGTGGAACAATTGACGGTGGTGTACACTCAAATGCTGGTAAATTAATTGTTGGTGCATTAGAAGATTTAGAAGATGACGCAGGTGTTAACAATATGGCTAACACTAGTGGTAAGTTTAAAGCACAAATTTCTGGTCCTACTGTAATGACACACAATTTAACTACAACTAATGGTGACACACAAAAGAACTTTATGACAGATACAGAAATTCTTAGAGTTAGAAGAACTGCTGAAGAATATGTTAGATATGGTGGTGATTACATCCAATCTGTTAAAGGATTAGATAATGACGATGATATTAATGGTGCTTCTAGAGATGCTGCATTAAGAATACAACCATATAATGGTAAAGTTTTAATTGGTAGTACAACAACTGCTACAACTAAAGTAACTTTAGAGACTAGAGGTATTATTAGAGCAACAACATTTGATGGTACAGCAACTCAAGCACTTTATGCCGATTTAGCTGAAAGATACCAATCAGATGTTGAGTATCCAATGGGTACAGTGTTATGTCATGGTGGTTCAGCAGAAGTAACTGCAGGTTCAACTAATGCTCCTATTGCTGGTGTAGTATCTGATTTTCCTGCTTATGGTATGAACAATGATTTAGCATTTAGATTAGAAACATTAAACTGTGAAAAAATTACTAATACATCTTTAGACTTAGAAACAGTTGAAGAAGCAACTTATATTGCTAATAAAGTTAAAGAATTTAGTGATGAAGGTTTAGGTAGAAAATTTAAATTAAAAATTGAAGATGTAAATGGAACAACTTATACTGTTAATGTAACTGGTGTAAATGTTAGAACTATTACATTTGATACTGCTGTTAGTGCAGACTTTAATAAAGTAACTAAAGGGTTTGACTGGCCTATGATTGCACTAAAAGGAAGATTACCTGTTAGAATAAATGGGACAGCTACTAAAGGTCAAATTATTATAGTTGACTCAGACGGAAAAGGTAGAGCAGTTGATTTTGCTGATTATCCATCTAATCCATTACTTGTTATTGGTGTGGCTATAAATAACTCATATACAGTAACTGAAGATGTTATCATTGATGATATTCAAACTACAGTAACAACAACATATGTAGAGGTTAAAGTTTAATCTTTAACCCTACTGAAAAGGAATAATATGGCACTGGTTAAACAGTATGCAGGAGATACAATCTCTTTTTCAGAGTTCGACAAAATCCTAGGAAACTTAGAAGTTTACAGGTTTCACTTATCTACTGTATCTATCAACTATTCTTATACTTGGAATGTTGATATTAAAGCAAAATTTGGTATCAGTTCAGCAGATGCTGCTGGGTATGAATATGGTGGTATACTTGTACCATACAGAAGTTATCAAACAGGTGGATGGTATCCTAGATACAACAGATGGTGGACTACTCAAAATATATCAAGTGATGGTATAGGAAAATTTACATTTAACAAACAAGCTGCAGGTTATTGGGGTACACCTTATAATCAAAAGTGGTTTACTATTGTTCTTTGGTGTAAACCTAAAACAATTGACACAAAAAGACTAGAGCTACCTAGCACACTATTTGAAGATACAACAGTTAAATTTAATATTGATAACCTTAGAACAGTTGATAAAAATGGTAATACTGTTACTAATAATGATAATTTATTAGATAGTGAATTTGAAAAATACACTGCTTTTGATTTAAACAGTACAGGTATTTCTAAACTAAAACAAATCACAAATTACTCTTCTGAATATAGACTTTCAGCAGCAGTAAGTGATACTGAGTTTTTTAATAGTATTGTTAAAAAAATTGATGGTAGTACTGTTATATTAGACAAATATACACCAAAAACATTTGATAGAATAACTTTTAATGGTAAAGTTGGTGATGTAGTGTCTTGGTACACATTAAATAGTGCACAAAAAGCAACAACAAGTGATACAATTAAAAATATAAGATTTGTACCAAAAAATGGTGGATTTACAAATATACCATTTAAAAACTTTTTTGAAAATTTTGATGTAGACTTACATAAAGTAGGAGTATGTCCTAGTTTACAAAGTTTATATACAATGGAACACTACGGTGCACCTGCAAGTGGTTCTTTAACAGTTGACGACGATTGGCAGTGGCTTGATGTAAATCACAGTGGTATAGGTAAAGGTAGAAGTATTGAATTCTTAATGTTTAAAGGGATTAGAAAATGGCAATAGGTAATGTAGTATCAGCAAGAGAGTTTAATGATGTTGTTTCAAACTTATCATCTTGTGACATAAGAGTATATAAAAATAACTATGCTACAAGTGGAACTTATACAGTGTATGCAAGTAATCTTTTTGGTAGTATATCAGAGTATGAATCGTTTGAAGCATATATGGTTCTTTCAGGTACATTTTCTGCTAGCCACTGGGGAAGAATGAGACAAACATACCAATCTCTTAATAAAATAACACAACCTAGTAAAGGTGTATTTAAAGTACAAACAAGCGCTAGTAAGAGTGGATGGGGTAGTGGGTCACAATCTGCTCTATATTATGACTTGATTATTGTTGGTAAACTAAAAGAAGAAATTGAACTTATTGACAGATGGAGTTCAAGTCTAACATATAAACTAG
>Ga0102948_1000474_pt1 | contig 15724 bp, 15 predicted proteins | sample SalPonA_A_H2O_MG_FD_78211 | JGI IMG/M metagenome (GOLD analysis project Ga0102948, IMG submission 78211) | Water microbial communities from South San Francisco under conditions of wetland restoration - Salt Pond MetaG R2A_A_H2O_MG | ecosystem: Environmental > Aquatic > Non-marine Saline and... | reverse complement strand
CATTAATTGATACTGCGCCTAGTGCTAAGGCTAAAAGTGTACGTTTCATGTAAATAATCCTTTTATTTGAAAAATGCTGGAAAACCAGCTGGCGAGATAATAATCGTGGTTAGCTGAACGGACAATGAACAAACTGTAAAAAAGCACTAGGTATATGTAACAAGAAGTAACATATTGACTATAAAGCATTAAATGATGACTTCTCGCCAAAAAAAGCACATTTTTAATACAGCGTTAATGAAGTTTTAATCATTTTGTTGCTACGCTTATAACTAACTAAAAGCGAGGGTCATAATATGATTAAGAAAGCATTGGTAGCGGTATTTACTGTCGTGTTGAGTGCAACGTGTTATGCGCAGCCCGATACAAACAGTCGCGTTGAAACCATTGACGTGATGGGAGAAAAGACAACGCCTCAATTAAAGCGTGAGTTTAAAGCGGCAAAAGCTGATTTTTTATTGTTATATAACCGTGTTAATGAACAAGCTCAGTTTGACGTAATTTGTAAGTGGCGAAAGACAATCGGAAGCCAAATAGCCAGAAAATACTGCGAGCCTCGTTACGTAAAAGAGGCCAGAGCATTATGGATACAGCGGGTTTCACCTTTTCCTGGAATCGACTTTAACCGCCTGCCCAGTGACGACACGCTTCGGTGGCTAGTTAAAGATCAGCGAGAAGCGGCGTACGAACATGTTGCAGCATTGGTGATGACGAACCCTGAGCTTCTTGAAAGCTTTACCCGATTAGATACCATTTATGAGCGCATTGAGGGAAGAAAAGAGCAGTAACAAAGCATGTAATAACTAGCACAACGTGTTTTTGCAAATAAGGGCGCGTGTGCTATGTTATCTTTAACAATTCGTTTTTAAGTAATGAAGGGATGCGTTATTAAAAAAGTAATAGTAGCAATATCATTGTTGGCAATGGCTGGGTTATCGGCAGCGCAGACCGACAAAAGGCAGATTGAGAGTATCGAGGTACTCGGTCAAAAAACCACACCGCAATTAGAAAGAGCATTCGATAAACAGCGATTCGAGTTTTTAGCACTGTATAACAGTATTAACGACATTGCGAAATTCGATGTTATTTGTAAATACCAAAAAACCATTGGTAGCCACATTGCCCGCAAAACTTGCGAGCCCCGCTTTGTGAAAGATTTTCGTGCGATGACCGTACAAACGTCCTCCACCGGTACCGGTATCGAATTTGAACGCTTACCTAGTGATGAGCACATTCGCTTTCTTACAAGCGACACGCGAGAAGACGCTTTTGAGCATGTTGCCGCACTAATAGCCACACACCCAGAGCTGTTCGAAAGCTTTATTAAGCTAGATACTATACATCAGCGTATTGAAAAGCGTAAAGAAGATAATTAGCGCCTTTTAGGCCAATTATTTTACCTATAAAAAATGCGGCTCATAGCCGCATTTTTAGTATTAGTTTTTGTTACTGATATTTTTTAAGCTCTATTCTCGATACCATGCCTTTATGCACTTCGTCAGGGCCGTCAGCTAGGCGAAGGGCTCTTGCACCTGCCGCAAAACGGGCTAGTGGGAAGTCGCTACACATGCCTGCGCCGCCGTGAATTTGCAGCGCCATATCTACAACACTTTGTAGCATGTTTGGTACCACCACTTTAATGGCAGAGATTTCTGTCATAGCGTGCTTAACGCCTAAATTATCTATTTTCCACGCTGCATGAAGGGTCAGCAGCCGTGCTTGCTCTATTGCCATGCGGGCATCGGCAATGCGTTCTAGGTTGCCACCTAAACGGATAATAGGTTTGCCAAACGCAACACGCTCGTGACCACGGTTAAGCGCTAGTTCTAGTGCTTTCTCTGCCATGCCGATAGCCCGCATGCAGTGGTGAATACGGCCAGGGCCTAAGCGACCTTGTGCAATGGCAAAACCTTTGCCCAAGCCCATTATCAGGTTGGCTTTGCTTACACGCACATTATCAAAATGCATTTCGCCATGTCCATAGGGCGCATCGTAGTCGCCGTAAGCATCTAGCATGCGCTTAATAGTAATTCCCGGTGTGTCTAGCGGCACTATTACCATACTGTGGCGGCTGTGTTTTTCATTCTCTGGGTTAGAAAGGCCCATGAATATAGTGAATGCAGCGTTAGGGTGGCCTAAGCCGGTAGACCACCATTTCTTGCCGTTAATGACTACATCGTCGCCATCTTCAATAATAGTCGCAGCCATGTTGGTGGCGTCAGACGATGCAACGTCTGGTTCGGTCATGCCGAATACTGAGCGAATTTCACCGGCAAGAAGCGGTGTCAGCCACTGCTTTTTCTGTTCATCGCTACCGAAATGGTAAAGCACTTCCATATTGCCGGTATCAGGGGCGTTGCAGTTGAAAATTTCTGGTGCAAATAAATACTTACCCATACGTTCAGCCATTGGCGCGTATTCTAATGTAGTAAGCCCTTTACCTAATTCAGCGTCGGGTAAAAATAGATTAGAAAGCCCTGCTTCACGTGCTTTTTGTTTTAATGCTTCAGTACCAGGGTGTAGTTTCCATTGCTTCCAATCGCCGTGGTGGTTTTCTTTATGATGAAAGTCGTACACCTCATTTTCAATCGGGGCGATATGTTCGGCGATAAAAGCGTCTAGTTTTTCTAGTAATGCTTTTGTGCGGTCGTTATGTGAAAAATCCATGACTATCCTCAATCTGTAAGCGGCGTGTGCAGTGACACCGTGGCAATTTGTTGCGTATGGATAAAGCATAGTCAAGGTTGACGTATGAATGAAATGAAATATTATCCACAATAGCTGTGAATGTAATTCATTGCGTTTGAATGAAGTAAAATAAAGCGTTAACGCTCTTGGGATAAACTATGCAGGATGAACGGCAGTTTGAAAAACTCGATTTAAACCTACTTAAAGTGTTTGAAGCATTGTGGCAGCAGCGAAACATGACGCGGGCTGCAGAAACATTGCATATTACACCGTCTGCGGTAAGCCATGCTATGAGGCGCTTTAGAGAGCTGGTAGACGACCCGCTATTCGTGCGTGAAAAGCAGTTTATGCATCCTACTGCGGCGTGCGAACGACTCGCCCCTTCAATTTTAAATGCGCTGTCTCAGGTTCGCCAAGCGTTAGGGAAATTTTCATACTTCGACCCCATGCAAAGCCATCAGCGGTTTGTCATTGCCATGCAAGAGTCATTAGAGCTTGGCGTCTTGCCGCCGCTTTTAGCCATACTCGAGCGTGAAGCGCCAAATGTAGAGTTAGTCAGTACCCGGCTTAACAGAGATACCCTGGCAGCTGACTTGGCAAACCGCAATTTGCATTTAGTTATTGATATTGGTCGCCCTGTATCATTGCCTATTGCGCATTGTTTGCTGCACCGAGACGGTTACCGGGTACTAATGAAACAAGACAACCCGTTAGTCAACTCGCTAACGAAAGACCGCTATTTGGCAGCGCGACATATTAGCGTGTCCAATCGTGCTAAAGGTGCATCGGTAGAAGAAATTGCGCTGCAACAGCGTGGCATTAGTCGTCCGTCATTGTGGCGATGTCAAAACTATCGGGCAGCGGCCGACGTTGCAGCAAGCACTCATGCCTTGCTCACGGTGCCAGGTTCGGTCGCCAACGTGTTGTCAGACAATCACTTAGCGGTGGCCACCCTACCGTTTGATATGCCAACACTAGAAACGCACCTTTACTGGCATCAGCAGCAAGAAGGTGAGCCAGGGTTAATGTGGTTTAAATCACTGGTGTTACAGTTGTTCGCAGAATCTGGTCTTACCACCTGACTTCTGCTAGCATAACATGGTGTTAACATTTGAGTGATTTATGAAGATTCATACGCTGTCTGGTTATATTCAATTTATTTACTTAGCTGAAGATAAAGATGGCTTGTTGCTGTTAGACGGCTGCAGTCGGGCCGATATCGACAAGGTTTGCCAGTTTATTACGAACACACTTAATCGCCCCTTAAGCGACTTGAAACTGATTGTGGTCACGCATATGCACCCTGACCATGCTGGTGGTGCTATCGGCCTTAAAGAAAAAACCGGGGCGACCATTGCCGCCCATCCTAAAGCCAAAAACTGGTATAGCGGTGTTGGCGGTCGTACCGCCCACGTTATCGATTTACTGCTAACCTGGTGGGTTGCCGGGCGTATAGGTAAAGCAAGAGAAGCTATTTGGTACTATCCACTTTTACAGGCTGATGTTTTACTTGATGACGAGCAAAGGCTTCCTGGGTTTGCCGATTGGCAAATATTGTATTCCCCAGGTCACACCGACCATGATCTTACGGTGTTTCATGTACCCACACAGCAAGCCTATGTGGCAGATTTGCTTGTAAAAGTAAAAGGCGCTTTGGTTGCGCCGTATCCGCTTTGTCACCCCAATCAGTACCGCCGTTCGCTTGAGCGCGTGGCCAAATCGACAATAAAAACACTATTTTGTGCCCACGTACCTCCTGTCAATAAAAGCGATATTCCGTTTGATGAGATTATTGCTGCCGCCCCTACCACACCCAAAAACCATTGGTATTCAGCAAAAAACCGCATTAAACGAAAGCTATTTGGAATGACGACTGAACACTAGTGCATGTACCGGTGCCTTACTGTATTGTTTTGTTACTTTTTAAAAGCAGGTTTTACGCTTGTATTTAGCCAATTCGTAGCCACACTTTTGTTGAAGACACAAAAAGGTAAACCATAACGTATGCAAAAAGGTATTGCGGCGCTACTTGATAAAACGCGAGAAACTGCCAATTTAACCGGCGAGAAGCTAGCGAATGTATTTAGCAAGGAAACCCATCGGTTCACCATTACGGGCTTAAGTCGAAGTGGAAAGTCGGTGTTGTTTACAAGCCTTATGACCATGCTTAAAAGTCGTAGCGAAGAGGGGTATGCCTGTTTGCCGTTGTTGCGGTACTTACCGCCCTCATTGGTCGAACATATGGCCGTAGAGCCCATCGAGGGGTATAAACCGTTTCCTGTCGATGACAACCTACAGAAGTTAGACGCTGGCGAGTGGCCCGCTGCCACAGAAGAAGCCTATGGTTTTAAACTTATTATTCGTTTAAAGCAGGTAAGCACATTTAAACGCCACCTTTTTCCTCATACCAACATTGTGTTTGAGTTTATCGATTATCCTGGTGAGTGGATAACCGATATTCCCATGCTTAATAAAACGTATGCGCAGTGGTCAGACTCGGCATGGGCGCAATTAAGTAGTGGGCCGCAGCAATATTATGCTCAGCAATGGAAGCAGTTTGTCAACGACTTCGATTTTGAACAAGCCCCGTCTAACGACGCTATGCTAGCGCTTGTATCGGCGTACCGGCAATACTTGTTTACCGCAAAAGCGAACGGTATTTCACTGCTTCAACCTGGCAGTTTCTTGCTAGAAGCGTCACACTTCGATTGGCATCAATATGGCTTTACGCCTCTACCTTCTAGTATAACCAGCGATGTGTCTCACCCTTGGTTTGTTGCCTTTAATGCACACTTTATTCGGTTCCAAAAAGACTGGCTTACCGCGCTTAAACAGTCAGTATTTAGAGAAACCGATAAGCAAATTATATTGGTCGATTTATTCGAAGGGTTAAATCATAGTCGCCAGCATTTGTACCAATTAAAAGAAACGCTAAGTCATTTGGCCGACACTTTTGTGTATGGCCAAACGAATTGGTTCTCTCGTACGGTGCTGCGAAAACAACAAATAGGGAAGGTTGCGTTTGTTGCCACCAAGGCCGACCTCATTCCTGCGTCACAACGTGATAATTTATTGTCGTTACTTAAACAAGTGACTGAGGGCGCGCGCGCTCGCTTTACCGATAAGCCTATTCAGTTTGAACATTTTTTAGTGTCGGCGTTACCGGTTACCGACGAAGGAGAGGCTGAAAACAGCGTTCGTTATCGTGACGTGAATACGGGTTATGTAGAAGCAACGTTTGAACCTATTCCCGCCGCCCTTAAAGATATGGAGCCAGACGCACACTTTCCTGTGCCTTTAGCACAAGTCCCGTCTGACTATAAAGCACGTATGCTAAATGGAAAGGGCGTTGATCGCCTACTGCAATTCTTATTGGTAAACGGAGAGGCATAATGACTGATACACCACCGGGCACACGCCAGCAATCTGTTACACAGGAAAACGACCTACAGCAGCCGGTAACTTCAACGCCGCCGTATCGCCCTAAAGTGGTTCAACAGTCGCTAGATATGACTCCACCCGAAATTCATATGCCGGCGAAAGTAGAGGGCGATACGTGGCTAAATACCACAACGAATACAGGCCTTTCGTTGGGCGCGGCTACCTTAGGGTTGGGCGTATTTTCACTTATTGGCTTCTTTATATTCGATGCATACACCACGTTATCAGCCAGTTTTGCATCACACCCTGTTGGCAGTAGTGTGCTTGCTACACTGCTATGCGGTTTTGTTGCTAGTTTCTCTTATTTAAGCATTCGCGAATGGCGAGGGTATAAGCAGGTAAACAAAGCGCTTGAACAGGCAGCACGCATCGCGTCATTGGATGCACAAAGTGATGTAAAAATCGTTGATAGCGTGCTGAATAAACATGGGAAACAGTTTTCGTCACAGTCTTACGCTGCGCATTGCTATCGCCAGTTTAGTGCTCAAGTACAACCCGATATGACAGCAAAAGAACGGTTGGGGTTATATCAAGATACGGTCATAAGCCCGGTTCAAACCAAAGCGCAACAATTGCTGAATAAAGAGTCGTTAACGGCGGGCAGTTTGGCGTTTATTAGCCCTAATAACCTTATCCAAACTTTTGCGGTTGTTTGGGTAAGTTTTCGTACCATACGGCGTATGGCTAATGTGTATGGGCTTCGCCCCGGTACGCTGGGTAACTGGTCATTAATGAAAGTGTTGGCACAAAATATAGCGGCACAAGGTATTTTCGACTTAGCCACCGACGAAGTGGCCAATCAAATAGGTGGCAGTTTATCGGCTAAGTTCATGGAAAACTCAGCCGAGGCTATTGCAGTGGGGGCACTAAACATGCGTTTAGGAAAAGCATTAATGAAGTTGCTTAAGTAACGTTAATTAGCTGCCGCGCCTAAAAGTCGAACGCGTTAAGCGCTTTACCGCAGTACTAAAGCGCTTTTTTGGTTGGCATGATTACGTTAGCGAAAATAAGCCCAGCCACTAAAGACATAAAGATTAAAAACACTTCTTGCCCAAGGTGGTCAGCCTGTACAAAGTCTTGTCCCGTCATAAATGAATTCAAACCAATATAAGTTTTAGAGCCTGGTACCAATACAATAAGCCCATGCATAGCCACAATGGTGGCAGGTTGGTTCGCAATTCGGGTGAAGGCGTTTGCAAAAACACCTAGCGCAAATGCGCCCACGAAGGTACCCAGTCCATTATCTATGTAGTCTGAACTCCACGCGGTCGCACTATAGGCAATAAATGCGGCCGCGAGTGCCCACGGAATATGCTTCATACGCGTTCTAAAAATGGCGACCAGCGCAATACACAGTAGGAATACGGCTAACCATGTTCCCCAGTAAGGGAGTGATTCTGCCGGTTTATATACGTTTTCACCAAACAAACTAAATCCTGCCGACACACCAAGAAAGGCACCAAAATATAACTTAAATAGCTGCATGATCGCGTCCATTGTGCGTGCGGTGCCGCTAACCATGTTACGAGAAGATAACTCAGCAAGGCCCATGGTTAAGGCTAGTCCCGGCACAAACACAATTACCGACGATAAAACAATAAGTGGAATATTAATACCGGGATCGAGATAGCGGCCAATCGCACATGCCAAGAGCCCGCCCACGAAGGCGGTAACAGGCTCTAGCATTAGGTTCACGCGCTTTGAACGCTCAGCCCACAATGTCCATAAATAGGCTACTAAGCCCAGCAGCCCAGACCAGACTATTTCGCTCCAGCTTGCGCCCATCAGCATGGCGAACGCACTGGTTGCCATACCAAATGCAGCACCGGTTGGCAGCTTGCCGTAAAGGCTTCCCATTGCGTCTATTTCATTTAAACGTGCATCGGCCTGTGCCAAGGTTAACTCGCCTGCAAGTAACGAGCTTGCAAGTTCGTCAGTCAGCGATAGCGCATTCATATCAAGGTCGCCAGGCATTAATCGAGCAGCATGGTTGTATTCGTCTTCGTGTCTGTCACTCCACATCACAAAGCTAAGTGACGTGGGAGTAGAAATGAACGACGCGTGTATACCAAAATGCGCGGCGACTTCATTCAAGTAAGCCTCTAATCGAAACGCAGGTGTACCGTACTTGTGCAGCATTTTTCCAAGCTTCACAATAAATTTTCGAATTTGAATAAATTCAGTTGTATCCAACGCGCAGTCTCACTTAACAACAGGAATAAATGGCAATATGTCATTGCAGTATAAACAAAAAGCCAGACATTTTCTGTTAATGTCTGGCTAAAATTTGGGCGGATTGTAAAGGCAATAATAAGGGAAAGCAAAGCACATTTTTTATTTCTTCTTGATAGAAAAACTAATGTGTTAACGGTGTGTGTTTTCCTGTTGCGTAAACGGCATCCAGTCTTTCCACACCGGTGCTAATCCTTGATGGTAAATAGCGTCTGTTACTGCTTGAACGCTTCGCGAATCTTCAATGTCGAATTGGTTTAATGCTTCACTTGGTTCGCTGTATCCACCGGGTTGTGTTTGAGACGCTGCAGAAATCGTGGTTACCCCTAACGATAATGTGCCGTCACGAAACCGTGCCGATTCGCGGATGGACAAAGACAATTCCGTACAGGGGTTATATAGCCTATGAGCGCAAATAAGTTGAAGCAGCTCTGGTTCACTGGGAAAACTAGGCAAGCCCGAATGAGAGTTGGCATTTCCCTCGCACGCCCGCAAGCGGGGAAACGATATGGCAACACGGCTTCGCCAATAGTGCTGTTGAATAAGCGTGCCATGCAACGCCGTCATCACACTCTCTACACGCCAATCGCCCAACCCAAGTAGTGCGCCAATCCCTATTTTATCTAAGCCAGCACTGCCTATGCGGTCCGAGGCTTCTAATCGCCACAGAAAGTCTTGTTTCTTACCCCGTGTGTGATAGCGGGCGTAATGATGAGGGCTATACGTTTCTTGATATACCAATACCGCATCTACGCCTAAATCGCGTAGTGTTTTATAGGCATCTTGATTAAGAGGCTGAACCTCCATCATCAACTGGCTAACTTGCGCCCTTATATCGGGTAGCACGCTCTTAAAATAAGGCATGCCGACTTTCTGCCCATATTTTCACGAATGGCAACGTATTCCATTTCGGGGGTAACAATACCCTGCCGCGCATAATGTAACTGGGTAACCGTTTTGTTGTGCGCGGCTTTCTTGGGTTTTGTCGCGCGAATAAAGCGAAAGTCTTCGGTAAAGATATCGTCTTCACGAGCCTTTGCAAATGTCGACGATACGCCTTGTAATGTAATAGTGTCGTTGCGTGCTTCAATCCATGCTTGGCGCATAGGGTGAAGGCCTTTGTGAACATCTATTTGATGGTTTGGATCGCCGTAGGTGCCCGACGTATCGTATACCGGTATAGGTGGGTTAGCTTCTAAGATAGGGTTTTCTTCGGTTCCCCCTACTAAACTGTCGTGTTGGTGAATAAGGCGCATCGCAACGTTGATCGACTCATCACTTCCCATTTCATAATGGCGCGTTGAATTAGGGTATGCCTCTGGGGCAAGTTCGTTGATAAATTGTTGCGCTTGTTGGCGCTGTTCGCGTCGTGTAGACATAGCATTTCAGCCTTTTTAGTTTGGCGTTAAGTAAAATGCTTGTCAGGAGTGAAGGAGAATATAATCCAGCAGATAGATACAAGCTCAATAAATAACCATGCATCGAAGCACAGCGTTTATTAACACAGGTGAACAGATTATATTTTCTTGTTCCCTTCGCAGGTATTAGCCTGATCAGGTTCAACGGATCCCGCATTCGCGGTCTCAGCTTACTGGATATCCAGTGAAGCACTCCGACAAGTAACTGTTTTTAGTATAGGGTGAAGAGATTGCGAATTACAAGGGGATTAGGGCATGTTACTGTGGTTAAAAATAGTTAAGGAATGAAAATATGAAAGCGGTCGCCTTGTTATTGACCTTATTAGTGAGCGCATCGGTCGCGGCTAATACGGTGTATTTAACTCGTCATTTTGAGAAGCAAAAAGGGGCAAACCCTTCACTGACTAAAGAAGGCAAAGTGCGTGCTCACTCTCTTGCAAAAATGCTAAAAGATAAGCCTTTTACAATGCTTTATTCAACAGATTACGCGCGCACAAAAGAAACCGCAACACCGCTCTCAGAAGCAAAAGGTATTCCTATAACCTTGTACGATCCGCGTTCGTTAGACGCGTTTGCGTTACAGCTCAAAAACCTGAATGAAGATGTGGTAGTGGTAGGGCACAGTAATACCACCCCCGCGCTTATTGCACTACTTGGCGGGCCGAAAATAACCATAGAAGAATCGGATTACGGGACGTTGTTTATCTTAACGCTTAGCGAAGGCAACGTAGAACTAGAAACACAAGAGGTGACGTTTTAACACACGATATGAACTAAGGCATGTCACTTACCATGCCTTGGTTCATACGCTTACAGCCCTTATGCTTGTTGGCTGTCTTTGTAAAGTTGTAAGGCCGTTGCGGTATCATGCTGTCGTTCGCTAATTGCAGATAACAGCAACAAATCTTCTTTTCGTGATGCGATTTTCGCTGCTTTTAACAAGGCTTTTTCAGCAAGTACATCATCACCCGCATTAAACGCGACTTGGCCTAACGTTGAATACAGCTCAACGTTTTCACTGTCTTGTTTTATCCAACTTTCAAGTAAACGTAGCGACGCCGTCGCATCGGGTAAATTCAGCTGTTTAAACAGCGGGAATAACACCGCATTTTGCCCACGTTTTTGCCAGTCTACCAACAATGCTTGCGCGTCGGCATGCATGCCTTGGTCGAGTAGTTGCTGAATGTATGCCGCCCGATAGGCATCGTCATGGCGAATTTTTCGAGGTAAGTTGTCCCAATAGGCTTTTAGCTCTACTGCGCCCTGTTTACTGGCTATTTCAGCAAATTTACCTTTCGCAATGCGCTGAGACCAAACCGTAAAGTCTTTTTTCGGTAAGGCTTTGCGCCAGCCATTTAAATTTTCTTGTAATACTTGCCACTGGCCAAGTTCAGCTAAAAGTGTTGCTTTAAGCTTAATAACCTGATGGTTTTCACTCGCCTTTTCATCTAGCTCGTTCAGCCGTGCAAGTGCCTCTGCGTGTTTGTTGTCGCTTGCATCGATGCGCGCGTTCATGACGGCTGCAGCCACTTTTGCATTCTCAAAATCAGCGGCCTGTGCTAAAAAATAGCGCGCTTTTTGAAGGTCGCCGTGGGTAAACGCTATTTGCGCCGAGGCTAAGTAGTTTATGCCTTCAAAATCTCCGTTGGTGGTGTGAGCAAGTGCTTTTTGTGCGTTATCTAGGTCGCCCGCGGCCATTAATTGCAGACCATTATAAAAGGCACGTTTGCGTTTACGTTCCCCCAATGCGCCAAACCAGCGGTGAGAGCCCGTTACTAAACTTGCCAACCACAGTACAAGTTTCACCGTGATATATATGCCCACTAGGGTTAAGCCTGAAATAATGACAAAACTAATTAGCGTCATCTCAACGGCTGAATTACCCAGCGATATAAGCACATAGCCTTTGTCGCCAAGGATCATAGGGCCCACGATAAGTGCAACAATGAATACTGCAACAATACTTAGGGCGATAACTAACCATTTCATAATGCACTAGCTCCTTGCCCGAAGACTTGCTTCACACGATTATCTAACAGCATCGACAAGGGTTTTTGTGCAACAAGTTCCGTAGGGATAGGACGTGCAACGTCGGTATCCATTAAGTTTTGAATTGCGCTAACAAACCCACTTACTTGGCTTTTATTAATATCAAACTTTTCGATAAGTATGGTTTGCGCGTATTGTAGCGATTGGTTATATAGCCCTTCATCGCCTTTAAGCGCCGCCGATTGTGCGTGCATTAATTGTAAGCGAAGCTGCTCTTTTAGTAGAAACTGCGCCTCAAGAGACAGCACTGGCTCTACTGGGCCTTCAATAGTTTTTACGGTTAGAAAGCTATCTTTAAGGTTTTGCCATACTTTGGCTAAGTTTTCTTGCCAGTCGTCGGTTGATTCAGACAGGGCATTATCGTTAGCGTCTACATCGACAGGCTTTTCAAATTTATTCAAAGGAAGCTTATCAATTTGTGCCACCATGCCAGTAAGCGCAAGTGCTACAGAGCTTGGCGATACTGGGTTTAATTGTTGAAGTGACTGGATGTCTTCAGCCAAGGCGGCTCTTACTGGCAGTACTGAAGGGTCAGCCAGCGATTTAAGGCGCTTATCGGCGTTCACTAACAGTAAAATAGCAGTGCGTACGTCATTTTCTAACCACAGTTTTCTGCCTGCCATGCGAACAAGGTAATCTGCTTCTGCAATCAGCCAGTCAGAAGGGCGGCGACCTTCCATGTTGTTCATTTGTTCTAACGTAGCGTCAAGACGCTGCGTAAGTATCGCGTTTTCAGACGCTAACTTGCTCACACGTTCGTTAAGTGTCGTATTTTGGTTTTCTACCGCCGCCACTATTGACGTTAACTGTTGCTTGTCAGCGCTAAGCTTTTGAAGCTGTTGATTATTAGCGGTAAGGGTAGTTGAAGATGCTTGTTGAACAGACTGTTGCTGCTCGTATACCCAATAACCTGCGCCAGCAACGGCACCGATAAGAAGGAAAAGAATAATTACCACAAACCACAATATGCCATTTCCTGATTTTTTGGTTTGTCGTGGGGGGGCATCGTCTTGCGCACGGGAAGATGTAGTCGACGATGAAGTATCTGTGGTCGATAAATCCTCGAGTTGAGGGTCCGTCTCGTTTTTATTCGTCATGTATTACTCCCAATTTTCCTTTATCCACGCTATCAATGCGTTGTCAGTAGCGCGATGGCACAACGAGATATCGTTAATGCCCTTATTATGTAGAACGTCTGCAACTCTTTCACTTACTGTCAGCCAGGGAACCGATAAGAGCGTAGCGTCATGCGTGTCGATAAGTTGCTGAGCCATATTCTCACTGGTAGCGATAATGCCTCTAACGTCATCAACTTTCCATGTTTTTGTGTATATAGGGGGCGTAAGTTGCTCTCTTTTATATACACAAAACGATTCAACTTGAATAGCTCGCTGCTGCAACGTATTTGCAATGAGATCTCTACCGCCTTCGCCTTTAATGATAACGGCTTGTTTGCAGTTTGCCTCATTAAGTTGGTGCATAGCCACTATTCCTTCGGAAGAATGCAGTGGTGGTGTTAAGACCTCATACATGGGAAGGGCTAGCGTTAATGCCCGCGCAGTAGCATCGCCCACCGCAATTACCGTGGGTTTATTGTTAAGTGTTGATGACTGCGTTAGCGCTTCTGCGGCAGCCGAAACTGCATACACACTCGTTACAATCACAACGCAGGCACAGTTGTGATTGAAAAACGCGTTAAGTGCAGCAGTGCTCGAAGGCACGTCGATTATACCTAGCGTTGCAACACCCACCACGTCAATGCCAGCGCGTTCGAAAGCAAGTACGCTTTTGCGTAATTTGGGTAGTGGGCGAGTAACGAGGATCATCGATTACTTATAGAGTGCCGCTAAAATGTCGCCCGCACCTTGTTCAAGTAAAGATTCTGCAACCTCCACACCAATACGCTGCGCATCGTTAGCAGGACCAGTCGCCGACGCAAAAAGTAGCGTAGTGCCATCGGGCTTACCCACCATACCCGTAAGTGTAAGTGCATCGCCATCGAGTGTCGCAAAGCTGCCTATAGGTACTTGGCAACCACCCTCAAGTCGCTCGTTCATTGCTCGCTCGGCGGTGACACGAGTGTTAGTGGTCTGGTGATTCAGTGCTTGCAAAAGTGAGATTAACTCACTGTCATCGTTACGACATTCAATACCCACTGCACCCTGACCTACCGCAGGTAGCGAAAGTGACGCCGGTAACACCATTTTTATGCGCGAGGCCATCTCTAAGCGAATTAGGCCGGCTGAGGCAAGAATAATGGCATCGTATTCGTCAGCATCAAGTTTGGCGAGGCGGGTATTTACGTTACCGCGCAAGTCTTTAATTTTTAAGTCTGGCCGGTGTTTTCTAATTTGGCATTGTCTACGCAAACTTGACGTACCCACTACGGCACCTTCTGGCAAAGCGTCTATACTTTCATAGTGATTAGATACGAATGCGTCGAACGGGTTTTCTCTTTCGCAAATGGCGTGTAAACCAAAGCCATCAGGAAACGCGACGGGCACGTCCTTCATAGAATGAACGGCAATATCGGCACGCCCTTCTAGCATGGCGATTTCCAATTCTTTTATGAACAGGCCTTTACCCCCGATTTTAGCAAGAGGCGTATCGAGGATCTTGTCACCTTGCGTACTCATTGGAACCAGTTCGACAGTGATATGAGGATAATGCGCTACTAGTTTCGCTTTAACGTATTCAGCTTGCCATAGTGCCAACGCACTTTTGCGAGTAGCGATACGAATGGTTCGGGCGGTATTGGCGTGCGTCATGATTTTCCTAAATATTGTCGATTACTTGGGCGATATATACATTCGCTTATGTTTCATTGTAGGCTTATTGTACTTAAATCTTTGGTATTACGCATGGTTTTCATAGGTTGGAATGATCTGTGTGAAATTCAATATGCTCTACATACTGAAGTTTGCTGAAGGAAGGGACGGTAGATGGATAACGCATCAATAGGGCAAATCTTAAAAAAGGTGCATCACAACCAGGCTGAAATAAAACGCCGGCGTATGACGCTATATTTCATTTCTTATGTCGGCGGCGCCATTATGGCCGCCATGGCGTGGTTGAATATTAATAGTGACGACACGCTGCTTGTTGCCTCTTTGTCGCTGTCTGCTTTGTTCATATTTATTAACGTGACTTTCTCCTATTTTTATCAAGATAGCGAGGTTGTTTATCACGTAGCGGGTATTGTGGTGCTGTGTATGGTCACCGCTCTGTTTTACACCGGCGGATATAACAACACGGGCTTATATTTTATTTACCCTCTTATTTTTGTACAAATCATTGTCGTGGGGTTTAAGCCAGCACTGTTATATGTAGCGGTGACGATGGCATTAGGGTTAGTTATGTTGCTTAACCAAACCGAAATACCCGCCTACTATGACAGTTCTGATGTATCTCGTTTTCTTATCTCCATGCTTTGCTTTATTACCATTGCTTTTATTGGCGAGTATTTTTGGAATCAAAGTCGTAAGGAGATGCTTCAGGACACATTGGAAAAAATGCGTCAAGCCAATACCGATCCGCTTACCAAGCTGCCTAATCGCCGTTTCTTAGAAGCAGTGTATTTCGAACGGGCAATGCAAAACCCTGCAGATTATTTTCCTTTGAGCACGGTCGTCGTTGACCTTGACCACTTCAAGAAAGTAAACGACAACTATGGTCATGATATTGGTGACGATGTATTAGTGCATTGCGCGCAAGTGATGAAAGGCGAGGTGCGCACCACCGATATTGTTGCAAGAACGGGCGGAGAAGAGTTTTTAATATTGTTTCCTAAGGCCACGCTAAGCCAAGCGCTGAAATTAGCCGAGAAAATAAGAGAAAAGTTGGCCGATACGCCATTCAAAAATAAAGATATTGAATTATCGATTACCGCCAGCTTT
>Ga0102948_1000461_pt1 | contig 15862 bp, 23 predicted proteins | sample SalPonA_A_H2O_MG_FD_78211 | JGI IMG/M metagenome (GOLD analysis project Ga0102948, IMG submission 78211) | Water microbial communities from South San Francisco under conditions of wetland restoration - Salt Pond MetaG R2A_A_H2O_MG | ecosystem: Environmental > Aquatic > Non-marine Saline and... | reverse complement strand
TTCAAACTCTGTATTCTTTATAGGCATTTTAGTTCCATTTTCAAAATGAATAACTGTTTCAGTAAGACCTAATTGAAAAGCCATACTAACTTGCATCATACCATCAGCATCATCTTTCATAAATGATACTTGATAATCTACATCATTGAGTGAATAAACTTCGCCTTCAAACTTCAGATTAATCACAGGTTCTACATAAGTTAGAGTTTTCATTTCTTCTTCTGTGATACTTGTTAAATCTTTTCCAAAACCTTGTTCTACTTGCTCATCATCATAAGCAAAAACTTCATTATTTTCATCTTTAAAGTAATTCATTTTTAGTCCTTTTTTTTATCTTAGTTCTACCCAATAACCCAATGTTGTTCCAACAGATGTTGCACTATAAGTGTTACCTGGAGGTACAATAAACGTAGCACTATTACCACCATTAGCTCCTGATAAATAACTATTTAGTAAAACTACACCATTAACTGTTGGTTGTAAATTTGATGACGATGATGTGAAAGTTGTTCCTATCGCTATCATTATTGGCTTTCCTGTTGTGTTAGTATAAGTTACACCAAAAGCCCTACTTACAGTTACATTTTGCCATGTTTGATTTATTCCTATATCAAAAGTTTTAGCTTCTGTTGTAGCTGTTGCTAAATCTATTAACTCGATCCAACTAGACCAAACTGAAGAAAATTTTGTTCTGAATTTTATAGTTGTATTCGCAACATTTCCATAAGGTATTGCAAATTGAGTTAAATTACCTGTACCATTTTTATTTACACCTAATTCAAAACCAAACGTATGATAGTAAGAACTTCCACCAGGTCCATTAGACTCTGAGCCTAATAATAAAGTAAAGCCTGAACCACCTCTCGCATTTGTTACATCATTCCAATCAAGTGTTCCTGCAGTAGCCATAGCACCTACTGCACCTGATAATTGACCCGACATGTGGTCCGATGCGTCACTTCTTAAAAATTGTGATGATGTTAACCCATCTAATAAATCAGCATCAAGGCCATCCCAATTAACACTATCTGTTGTTGGATTGTTACCTATATTAGGTGTTCCTGAAGTTCCTGTTTTAGCTCTGTATAATTTACCATCAGATCCTACACAATAACTATTTTCAAAATACTCTTGTGTTGTATTCCACTCAGCTACACCTTGTTGGTATAGATATGATAACAAATTACTTATCGTAAAAGCTAAAGCATTAAAATCTTGTTTTGTAGGATTATCATTAACACCTACAATTTCCCAACCTAACTTAAAATCAGTATTTAAGTTATCATCTATATCATCACTTTGTACTGTATCACCAAAAACAGTTCTGTTAGTTCCTGTAGAATTACTAGCAAAAGGTTCTACATTTCCATTAAAACGATTAAACATTTTATTCCTTTTTATAATATTTTTGTAGCAAAATAACTACTAATTGGATTTGAAAATTTATCTCCAAAACCTGTATTATTTACACCAAATCCAAAAGTTTTTTTATCTGAATATTGTATAATTGCCTTGTATCTTACACCTTGTGGCCTTGGTATTAAATCTAATTGTTTTATATATTGTATCAAATTTATATCAAATTCCCTATCAATATATATTGTCATGCTCATGTTTTTATTATCAACAACATACGATTTACTAGAAAATAAATAGTCAAGTGCATTTGGTAAAGATATTCCATTTTCAGAATAAAATTTTGCAACTGCATAGTTTTTTGCAATTTTAGCCTTAATAAAAATTCTAAACCTATAATCATCAAGTATTCCAGTAGAATAATCCAGTTCAAATTTATCTTTTATTGGATATGCTATTACATTTAAAAATTTATTACCCATTGGATATGCAGTTAAAGTATTATCCTGAAAGCCAAAGAAATTTTTAGGCACTACAAAAGGCACTTCTCTTGATATGCCAACAATTTTACCTATTACATCAAGTTGAACACCTAATGCTTTGTCTAAATCAAAAGCATCTTCAAGTAGAAACATATTGTCGTAAATATCTTCAAGTGGTGCTAATAAAGATTCTATTGTAGCAAGTGCTTTTGGCTTATCTGAATATTGAACAATTAAAAGTTTTTTATATTCATCTGTAAATAATCCCATGTTACACCTCTGTTAATGTGATATTATCTGTACTTAATGTAAATTTTTCTCCATATCCCATTTCTAATATATCATCTACCCATGTAACACCATCATTGCTTATTTCTAAATCAAATGCTACTATTAAATTTGTAATACCATAAATATCTGCATATAATTCTGTTGCGTTTAAATCTTCATCAATATTAAAGAATTGTTTTTGCAATTCATTTTTTATATATACTTCGTCTATCGTGTCTAAAGGATTTCTTTTTTTGTAGCTAAATCTAATATATAAAGGTATTTCAGTAGGTCTATCAAATAAAATTTCATGAGTATGATATCTTACTGTTCCATCTCCTTTTACAAATTCTTCTAACCATGTACCAATAGTTAGACCTTTTAATCCAGTTCCAATAGTTTTGTCTTTTGCTATTACTTCTGCAATTTCATCTACATCTCCACCATCTACGATACACCATATTGAATGTGCGTGTAAATCTTTTTCAGCATCATAAGTATCTGTGAAGTTTTCATAAACTTTTACATCTGAAACATTTTCTAGTGCTATTAATTTAGCACTAATTCCACCTATTGTACTTTTAGCATTTACTGTAAGTAATTTGTTTCTTCTAATTCTTAAATTAGTATCAGTTTCTTCATCTCTACCAGCTATGGCACTTGCTGGATTAGTAAATGAATCAATTTCGACATATACATCAACTGGAGTTGTTATTGTATTTGGCATTGCTATTATGTTTCCAAAAATTGAAGATTCAAAAGTTACTGTATTTTCCCCTACATCTAAAGATTCTTCTTTTAGTGTTTGCCATTCATTGTCGTTATCATCTTTTACTGTAAAACCAGCTGGAATAGTTACTACTGAATTTGTAGTAATTATTAAATCAACTATACTTTTAGTTGGTGGATTTCTTGTTTCTGCAATAAGTTTTAATATTTTATTTAATTCTTGACCTTGTGCAAAGTCTGGGTCAAAACTGTTATATATTCTTGATATGAATGTTTGCAAATCATATACTGTGTTCGCTAAAATACCTATCATTTGACCATCTGGAGACTCTTGTGATATGTTTATGTCTTGACCATAAATATCTTTAAATTGAGTAGATATACTATCAAAAATTTCTTCAAATGTATCTATTTGTATTCCGTTTCTGTCTATAATCATACAGATACTCCTAAAATGTTGTTTTCTGAATATATTGTATCTAAGTTTATTTGGATTCTACACCCTCTTTGACTTAGCTTTTCTAGTTCTATTGAGTTAATTCTAAGTACACCTTCTGTTGTTACTGCAACTCTTTCAACTTCATTTATAATAGTTTTTTCATTTTCTTTACTAGCTAAAATATTTAACCAATCTATATTGGCTTCTGAATCAAGAAACCAATCATTTTTAAAACTTTTAATTCTAGTTGCTACATTTTGCAATACAGCATTTTCATTTGAAATATAATTATCTAAATTTTGACCAAAATTCCAATCATTGTTTTTATCTAATTTTCTAACTTTCATTTATTTCCTTTTAAGATATTTTCTTTAAATTTGATAGCATCATCAAGAGTATTAAACAATTTGTCTATTTTAAGATTATATTTTTTTATTGATAATCTCCATTTTTTACTTTTCTTGTTAAAAGATATGTTTTTGAATCCACTGGTATTTGATTTTATAATTTCTCTTTTGTTTGACTGTTGCTCGATATTTGTTATCCATCTACAATTTTCTGGCTCATAGATTCCATTATTATCTTTTCTATCTAATGTTAAATCACTATTATAACCATTTTTTAATGACCAATCTTTGAAATTTTCATAGCTATCTTTCCATTCTTTACAAACTATTATTCCTTTTGCTTTGTAATCTCTATTTTTTTGAGTTGCTATGCCGTAGCATCTGTTTTTCATATTTGCCCAATGCAAATAGAGTTTAGTCCCACAATCTCCATGTTTTTTTGGTGCCTTGCTTTTTCTAGTGCAATTAATACACATGGTGCTATTGTTTTTAGCAGTATCTATTCTTCTAAAATAAGTAGAATTGCATTTTTCACAAGTAAACTTATATTTTCTTCTTCCTTTTTCTATTATAAACTCTTTCATAAAAAATCCTTTTTGTTTATAATATAATATATGTGTTTAATGTAAACTTATTTCTATTTGGAAGTTCCAGTATCAACTCCACCACCTAATTCGTTTCCGTCATTTTGTGGGTGTACATGGTTTTTAAAGCTTATTCCATCTACAGTTAAATCTCCTTGAGTAATTCCTATGTTCCCAGTAACATTTAAATTGCCAACAATATTAACATCTCCTAAAATATCAATATCTCCAGTCATATTCCAATTACCTACAGTTTTTGTATCGCCTAATATTGTTATTACTGTTGGAATATCAAGTTCTCCATTTTTATTTTTTAATCCTACTAAAGCAACTGAATCTGAATAATCATGAAACCTTACTTCTAATGGTCTTTCAAAATCTTTGCCAGAGTACCAATTATCAAAACATCTTTCACTAACAAATAAAATACAATAATCTCCTACTTCTATAGGCATTTGAATTGATGAACTACCACCTAAAAAATTAATAACTGGTACTTCAATAAATGTTGGTAAATCTATTTTCTTTTTATTAACAACTTTTGAAATAACTGGTTTACAATCAATAGTTTTGCTATTTACTCTTGTTACTTTTGCTAATAGGTTTGTGTGAGTATCTGCTAGTGCGTTTGCTATTGCACTCATAATTACATTTTCTATAGTGGGGTTTGCCGTATTGTTATAAATCATTTTAATACCTTATAATCTTTTGCTTCCATACATACAACTTCCATACTCCAGTCTGTACCATAATTGTCGCCTTTGTATTTAATTGATTCAATTTTGTACACTCCGTTCAAATGTACAGCATATAAACTTACTAATTCCATTAATCCACCTACACTTAATTCTGGATTCATTAAAGTTTCAAAATTTACTTGTTGATTACTTCTAGTTGGAGAATTTAAAAGTCCACTATCTGATGAAACTACTGGAATATAATCACTTATTACTTCATCTTTTTTAATTATATGTAATGTATTGTTATCAATAAACATTGTTTCATCTTCATCTAAGCAATCTTCTATTAACTTAGCACTATTTCCAATCAACACTTTTGGTCTTGAATAAACTAATTTTTTAGAAATTTTACCTTTTTGAGTGTTTTCCATATCCTTTAATATAGCATCAATATCGTTTGATTTTACTACTTTAGATGTATAGCTGTTTTTATAATCAAATCCACCATCTTGAGATTCTATAGTTGTTATAAAGTCCATTCCTTTTCGTTCTGTTTTAGCTTCTAACACATTTCCTTCAAATATTCTTTTTACTTGTGTATCATATCCTATGCTAAGAATGAATGGCATTTTTTCATTATCTTCTTTATCTTTTACTAGATTTTCCCTATTAACTGATTTTAAATTATATATTTGAATTTTGCATGTATTCAGTCCCATATTAATAGATTTTTGTGCTTCAAATACAACTCTAATATCTGGAAGTATTTCTATTGTTTGACCATTTAAAAGTGTTATTACAAGTGAATACTGTCTGTTAAATCTACTCAACTTCAAATCCTCTTAGTTCTTCTAATTCATCTCTTTCTATTAGGTTTAATACAAAAAATTCATTAACGAAATCATCTACTGTGTATGGGTCAATACCACTATTTACATCATCTATTATGAAATCAAATGGTAAATTATGTCCATCTAGCATTAAAACTTTACTTGATAATTTTAATCCATATATCGTCTTATCTTCATAAACAATATTCATAATCCAAAAATTGCCTAAAAATTTTAATTCCAATCTAATAAAACTATTTTCAAATGGTATTAATAGTTCTTGATGTGGTTCATTTCCTATATCTATTTTTAACATGTATTGCCTTTAATTAAACTATCCAAATATTGTTGATAGTAAAGATTTTTTTTGTTTTGTGCCTTCTTGTACACCTTTATTTTCTTTAGATTCTGTCTTACTAGATGTACTTCTTGATGGATTTTTAAAATATTTTTTAACATCTTCTTTGCTAATTAGAATAGTTTTAGCAATTCTAACTTCTTTTGCTGTTATTTTATATTTTAGTCTTTGGTCTGTTTCACTATCTTTTGAAATAGTTAATGATGTAATTCTCATGTTTTCAAGTACACCAAACGGCATTTCTATACTAATTAAAAGTTTATTTTGATATATCATGTCCATTAAATCAAAAAAGTTATCTTGTTCAGTTCTACCTTTTCTACCACCAAAAAAATCATAAATTTCTTTACCTTGTTTCATCAAATCGTTTATGTCTTTGTAAGCATCAATAATTGGTTTAGCTTTTCTTTCAATTCTTTCTGATTGTTGTAGTGTTCTTTTAATTGGAGATACTTTTAATAATAAATCTCCAGTTTTATCGATTAATTTTTCTAGTGGTTCTGGAAGAAAATCATCACTTTTTTTTATGTTTGCTACTTCTCCATCTAAAGTTATTTGAATAGGCTTATTAATAATGTGGTCATGCATTACTGAACCATCTTCAACTGGATTTTCTGGCACATCACTTGTGTATTGATAATTTTCTGAAATCCTTACATCAAGTAAATATCCACCTATACCAACTTTTTGTCTATCATCTTTTTTATAGCTTTTAAAAGTATCTCTTGTTATTTGTCTAATAGAATCTCTTATCATTATACACCAGCCCTATTAAAATTTGAATTTGCGTTTTTAAGTTGCGAATTAATTTCAGTCATTACTGAATTACCAGCTACTTCTGGGTTGTCTGCTTTAACTTCAATTTTAATATTGTTTGAAACATTACTACTTGAATTACTGTTTGCATTATTACTTATACTTGAAGTTGCTAGTTTGGTGCTATCTTTAGTTATATTATCATTTGAACCAAACATTTTTCCAAAAAAACCACCTATGCCGTCTTTAACTGTATCTACAGCATTTAATAGTGGCTGAATAAATTCAATTATAGATTTTATTGAATTTCTAATAATATCAAATGAATTTTTAAATTTATTTTTAATTCCAGTAATCATGTTGTCAAATGAAGTTCCAATATTTTTCATTAAAGTAAAAATATCTAAGTTAAACCATTCTTTAAAAAAATCTCCAACTAAACTTTTACCACCTTGAAGTCCAACCATTAAATCATCTATAACAACTATTAATCCAACTAAAGCACCAACTATTAATCCAACTGGATTCATAAACATTGCTCTATTTAGATATAACATTCCAGCACCAGCCAACATTAAAGCATTTTCTAAACCTATTGTATTGTCTATTAAACTATAAATAAGTTTTCCAAAATTAAATATTGCTCCTAATCCAGCATTTACAACTTCAAAGAATTTTTTTAATCCATTTTGTATTAAATCTTTATTGCTTGATAGTAAGTCTGTAAAACCTCCAGCCAAATCTTGTAGTTGAGGTGCAAAAGCTATAGCTATTTGCTTTTGAATTGAATTTATTCCGTACTTTAGTGTTGTAAAGCTATCATTGAAATTTGCTACTTGCTGTGCTTGTTGTTGAGTTACTACTCCTAAGCTTTTTGCCTTATTAACTAAATTGTCTATTTCCTTGCCAGATAAATTTAAAGTTTGAATTAATGATGAATCAATACCAAATTTATCTAAATAGGCTTGTTGTTGCTCTACACTTAATCCCATTTCTTGAAATCTATCTCTTACTTCATATAGCACATCTGAAGATTTTTTTATGTTTCCAAATTCATCTCTTACTGAAATACCTAATCTTGAGAAATCGGCACTACCTTGAACTGATGCTTCTCCAATTTTTTTAGCCAATCCTTGAAGTGAACTTTGCATTTGTTCAGCACTAGAACCATTTACACTTGCTACATAACCTAATGTTTGAAGTTCTTCTACTGATACACCTATTTCTTTAGATAGTTGAAGTTGGGCATCTGTGCTTTGTAGTGAAGCTACTAAAAAACCATTTAAAGCAACTGCTCCAGCTGTAAATGCACTACCTACTTTTGCTATTGAACCTATAGCACTTGTTAGACCAGCATTTAAGGAATCTAAAGGCTTTAAACTACCAGCAAATGATAGTTTAGTTACCAATTCAGTAGCTACCATGTTTGTCCTTTTTTATTTTGATTATATCATAAAAAAAAGACCATCAATTTTGATAGTCTTAGTTTTCTCTTTTGGAATCTTCTATAGCTAATTGCTCTATATCTGAAACTATTGATTCATATTCTAGTATTTTTAAAATATCATCTGTATCTAGTTTTTTAATAGTATCCAAACTGCCATAACCTTTTTTAGTTAAGCTTATAAACAATATATCTGTTTCTGATAGGTTTGTATGTTCTACATACTGTTTCCAGTAATTATCCCTACTTATATATCTGTTAAGCCTATATGGAGTTTGGTTTTGTATAAAGGGTAACAAATAACCTTTAACGAAATAGCTACATAGTCTAAGTAATCTTCTGGATATTCTTCAAAATGATTTGATAGCTTAGAAATAGTCATATTATCAAACATGATTTTTTCATCAACTTTTTTCATAATTCTTTTAAAATCTTCATTTTGTAAGAATCCATAATTTCCAGTTAATAACTGTGCTTCTATTTGTGAATAAACTGAAATAACTTCTATTCTAAATTGATGTGATAATTTTGATATTTTATAATCTCTATCGTTTAAAGTAAACATACCTTGTGTATGCCATTCTTCTAATTGTTTTAGTATTTCTTTTCTTTGTTCTTCTAGTTCTTTGTTCATAGTTTTTCTCCTAATTTCTGACGATATATTCTTTCCTAATCTAGCCTTACCTTACCTTACCTATACTGGGTATCCAAACTGTATCCAACACTGGATACAAAATGGATACATGAAAATTATTTTATACTAATCTTCTCGCAAAACATTCGATTGTGTACTCAACTTGTGAGTTTCCATCTACATTATTTCTTGTGTGTGTAGGTTTGTCTGTAATACTTCCTGATAGTAATTCAAACGATTCTGTGTATTCGCTTCCGTCTTTTACAAAAACTTCTTTGATTGAACCATCAAAAATAACTAAATCAGATGAATTAATGCTTGTATTCATAAAAATATCAGAATCAGAGTTTCTCATAACTCTAAATTTTAATGTATAAACATCTTTATCTGCTCTTTCTTGAATATTAACACTTCTATCCCTACCATATGTTCTAGTTGTTTCTGGGTTTACTGGTGCTAATTCAATAATATCTCCATTAATGAAATCTCCAATAGTTGTACCATTTAAAACTAGAGTTGTGCTATCTACTTTAAAACTTGTAATTGCCATCTATATCTCCTTATAAGTTGTATTGGATTGTTACATCAACACTATGAATAGCACCAGCATTTTTAAACGCAACTTGAATAGCTGGAGATTTTCTTTGCTCTCTATCACTTTGTGCTTGTTCGCTTAATGGTTGTGCATAAACATAATAACCAGTTTGCTCAATATTTCTATTGAATACCTCAACATCTCCAAATGTATCTGGACTATTCCATGTACCAGCACCAATAACTTTTGCTTTTTTGAATAATGCTAATGTTTTTTCTACTGTATCTACAATTTTATTTACATCTGATTCAATTTGTGCTAATTTAGTTCCAGTTGTACCTAATAGGTTGAATAAATCAATTTGTACGAATTTTTTAATAGCAATAAAGTTATAAACATTGTCTGCAAAACCATTTGCTCCAGATACTAATAATTTTGGTAAATCTCCAAAGTTAGTATATAAATCTAATCCAACTTTTTTAGCTTTGTTAATTTCATCTTGTGAATAGTTTTCAGAAACAATACCAGCAAGTTCTTTTAAATTTAAAGTAATAGCTGAATTTTCATTATTGAAGTTTACAGTATGTAATCTACTCATTACGGCTACAGCAATTTTTCTGTTTCCATCTTTTCTATAAATCATTCTGTAGTTTTCTAATCCTGATAACTTAATATCCCAAACAATATTAGTAACATCTTTTTCTAAGTTATCATCAGAATCAAATACATCATATCCAATAACATCATTAGCCTTACACCATGTAGCAATTGATTTTGATTCAACATCTGTTGGATTGTCTATAAATACTACACCTTTGAATAGTTCTTTTGAAAGACATTCGTTTAAGGCATCTTCTTTTGATTCAGCACTTAATACTTGTGTGTCTAATCCAGCAATAGATACAGCACCAGTTCCAGTTGCTAAATTTAAAATTTCTCCAACAAAAGTTCCACTTGCTCCAGCACTTAATAAAGAAACTAAAGAAGTAACTCCAGTCGTGTCTGATGTAATTACTATTTTTTGGTCATCTTCTGTTACTGTTGCTCCAGTAATAGCCGTATCTAAAATAGAAATAATATCTTCTATAGAATCAATTGTTCTAAAATCTAAACTATTTACATTTTGAGTAACACCATCTACATCTATATCGAATGAACCATCTGAAATAGTTTGTAGGACACCAATAGCTACACTTTCACTAATTTGTGAACCTATTACTTGACCTGATGTGGCATCAATAGTTTCATCACTTGCTCTCCAATATCCAGCTACTAAGTATCCACCAGAATTTGTAGGGTTTTTTGTTTGTGCGAATAAAATTTTAGCATACTCGTACATTGATGAACTTGTACCAAAATCTTCTGCTACTGATGGTAGGTCTGTATAAGCAATAGTTCTTCTGTTACTGCTTAATGCTCCTTGTTCGCTTGTAATGATAGAAACTATATTCATATTAGTTCTTGATAGGCTTCTTCCTGAAGGTACTATCGAAACATTAACAACATTGCTTAAATTTGCCATGTAATCTCCTTTTAATCTTATTCAACTAAATATTCATCAGAATTACCAGTATCATCAATTTGACTTACTGGAATTGATTCAATCCTATATGTATCAATAGTTAAACTTTCATTATATTGTACTAAAATCTCAACTTCATATCTTTCAAAGTATTTTTTACCTACTAGCTGTTTTAGGTCATTATAGCCTTTTGGCTTAAATACTGTTAGTTCATTTATTTTTTGGTAATCTTTACTTCTTTGGGAATTTGATAGATTAATAAAGTTATTAACATTTTGATAGGCATTAGAACCATAGAATTCCAAAGAAAAACTAGCATTGAATAAAGTATTGAATGATTCTTTTTCTTCTGTATAATCGTATTTTCTATCTTGTGTTACTGCTGTAGGTCTTTCTAAAAAATCAACAACAATTATATTTCTTTCAAAATCTTCTATTGTTATATTATCTCTACCTATTAAAACATCATTATCGTTAAATCCCATTACACTTGTAGTATAATTTGCTATTTTTTCAAGTATCATTTAATCTCCTCCATAACAACTATAAAGAATCCATAATCATTCCATTCTCCAACTTCAAAACATTTATATTTTTTTTGCTTATATGTAATATAATCATCAAAACCAATTTCATCTGTACTATGAACTAAAATGTATTTTAAAGTATAATCTACTTTTTCCTTGTTTAGCTTTGTTGTTTCTTGTGGCTGTATCATTGCATTAATTGTTGATGTAGTTTCCGATTCAACTTTTCTATGATTTTCTATTACTGTAGATATTTTATGATGAATTACTTCTTGTGAGAAACTTTTAACTACTCCACTTAAATTTGGTAACGACATTTTATTCCTTTACTATCCAATATTGAACCGACTGTACTAATTTACCAGTATCAAATAATATTTTACTTGAACCTTTTGCCTCTTTAGTTGATTCTTTAATATCTTTCCATTCTCCATAGCCTTGATTTTTGAAAGAATTTCTTGAAATATTTTGACCAATAATTCCTAATTTGTTTAGGTTTTTTATTGTATCCCCACCATTTATTATATTTTTGTATCCGTCTTTTATTGATTTTTGAATTTTTGGTGTTTCTTTGGCGAATGGTACTCTAATAAAGCTTCTTCTAGGTACACCTAATCCAAACTCGTGTCTTTGTCCAACTTCTAGTATAGATTGACCATTTGGGTATTGTCCAACATCTGTAGGTAGTCCAACCTTTACTGCTGTTTTTTTCATTAATCTAATTTGCTTAGAAATGTTTTTTATTTGAGTTAAATCGTTTGGTTTCATACGAAATATATTTTATTTTTTCTGCTTGTAAGAAGTAAGAATTTTTGACCATAAATAGTAGAATTAAAAAACTTATCTTCTTGATTCATAGCATTTGCTATATAACTTCTTGATACACCACCAGCACTTTCTCCAGAAACTACAGAAATATTTTCTCCATTTTTAGTATTTTCTTCACTTACAATTAAGTGTGCTAATAAATTTAATATAATTTCATCATCTGTTTTATTTTGTCCGTATTCAGCATTGTAATAAATATTGTATATAGCTTCATAAGTTACAAAATTTGAATCTATTAAGTCTGTAGGTATATTTGGGTATCTTGATTTTAAATCATCTATTAAAGCCATTTATTGTCCTTTGTAGTATTACAAAAGCCCACCATGCAAGATGGACTTTAACAAAACTACATTTTTTGTAAGATATTAAGTTCTAAGGCTCTTTTAATTTTTTTACTATTTGCTTCTTCTTTTGAAAGTTCAACAATACTACCTCTAAATTCTCTACCATTAAAGCCATAAACACCTTTAATAATTTTTTTGAATTTAACAACATCTTCATCAGTTTCAGTTTTAGTTTCAGTATCATTTTTTAATTCCTTTATATAAGCAATTAATTCATCTTCTTTCATTTTAGAATAACCAGAACCACCTAATTCTTTTACCATATTTTTTAGTTCTTTAACTGTTAAATCTTTTAAATTAGTTTCTTCCATAATGACTCCTAGCCTATCGGACTATTAAAGTCCAGATAGGATTCTTGCTGATGTATCTTCCAATACATCAAGTCCACCAATTCTAAATTTAGAATCTACTCTAAAGCTGAATGATGTTTGTTTGATAATTTCTCCAATAGTTAATTTAACTGGAATTCTCATTACCATTGCTTCTTCGTTATTTGAATATGCTACTACTTTAGATGCTCCACCAACATCTGATGCTCTAAATGTAGTTACAAATTGAATATCAGGAAAGTTATCTTGTAATGCTTTTAATACAGTAGATGAACCATTAGCTGTATTTAACATAGTTACTTGTAACTTGTTCATTACTGAAGTAGGCATAGCAACTCTGTTACATGAATACTCTGGAGTATTGTTTACTGCGTTTCTTTGCTCTGTAATTAAAGTAGCGATTTCATCATACATTTCTTGTGCTGTTAAGTTTCCTACTACATCAGAAGAATTTGTTGAAGTGAATCCAGCATAGTTTAATAAACCAGCTTGTCCGTTGTGACCTACATATCCAATTTCATCAACTTTTTGGTTGTATGCTTTGTTGTGTGTAGCGATATATCTTTGAACTAAGTTAATGTTTCCTAACTCTGCTTCTTTGATATCATCATCAGTCCATACAGAATGTGCTTCTTTAGGGAATACTTTTAAGAATGAATCTTCTGCTGTTAATGAAATTCTACCTTTACCAGTTGATAAATCAGAAGCATCAGCGAAGTCTCCTTGCTCAACAATTCTTAATGATTGAATTCTTCTTGAGTATCCACCAGTATTATCAGCAACAACACCTGAATTTAAAAATGATAACTCTGGGTATCTCTTTTCAAAAACTTTTGGGTTCACTGCTGTTAAGTTTCTTGCTAAAACTACACCAGATGCACTATCTTTAAATCCAGTTGCCGAAGCACTATCAGTAAATGCTTTAAATCTATCTAAGTCGTATAATTGTCCAATTGTCATATCTTATCTCCTTGCCTTATTTAAGTCTAATTGCCCATACATTTGCTGAAACTTCTTGGTAGAAATATCCATCAACTGTTGCGTTATCTGTAGATACATTTGTTGCTTTACCATCATTTGCATCTCCACCATTAGAAACATAAACTGGCTCAAACTTATCAATAGTTAATCCAGCTACAACCTCTACAGTCACTAAACCTGATTCAATAATATCAGCATAGATATTATTTTCAGATGTATAAGTACCACCATTTTCAATAGCACTTGTAACTTCTCTTTTTACAACACCAGCAATAACTGGAGTAGCAGAACCATCAACAAGTTCAACACCACCATTCGCATACTTTGAAAATAAACCACCTTTAAGACCTTCTTCAAAAGTATTATACGAAGTAACAACACCAGCTGTTCCTAAAATTTCTCCAGAACCAACTTTTCCAATTTCATCTAAATAACCAGTACCAAATGCCATGATTAAATCTCCTTATCTTTTAGTTTATCAAATTCACTTGCTTTTGAATCAGCGAAGTTTTGATAGTCTTTTGCTTTACTCAACATTTTAAATGCTACATCTAATTCTTCATCAGCAAATTGTTCAGAATTTTGAGTAGCAATTGCATCTCTCATAATATCTTTACAGTCTTTTGAAAAATCATAACCTTCATCTAAAAATGTTTTAGCTTTTAAAATTATACCAACTCTTTTATCAGCAAATTTCATTACAGCATCTTTAAATTCTGTAGAATCTGAATAGTTTTTTTTCTTTGAACATTCATCAAGAGTTTCTTCTTCTTTTTCTACCATATCTCCGTCTGAAATTTCTTCCATAGGTTCTTCAATAGCTTCTTCTTGTGGCATATTTTCTTTAGCACTTGAAATAGCTGTTTCTAAAACTGGAATTAATTTAGTAAGTTCTTCAATATCCATTAGCTTGATAGCTTCTGGTAAATCTCTTACAATTTCAGATACTTTAGCAAGATTGATAGCATCAGTTGAAGTTTCTTCATCTTTTGCTTCTTGTTCATTTTCCATTGATTCTGTATCAGTTGTTTCTTTTTCAGAAGATTCATCTGTTACTTCATCTGCTGGAATTTGATTTTCAGCATCAACAAATTGTTTCTTGTTTTTCATATCCTTCCTTTCATCTGTGAATTTACATATTGTACCACATCTTCCAGCTTCTACAACAGCAAGGTGGTGTGGCACTATATCAACTTGTTCAAGGTCATAAACATTATGCTCTACAGTATCTGCGAAGTACCCAAGAGATAATTCATTATTTCCATTGGTCAATTCTACCAAATTATCTTTTGCTTGTATTTCATTCTTTATAGCTACTGTAGAATCATAATCATTATTGATATATTTAACCAATTTTGCACCATCTATGTATCCAACAATTTTATCTTCTGGGATATCTTCTAGTTCTACATGACCATTAGTAACTGGTATTTTGTCTAACTTACTTATAATACTTCTGATAGTTTTAGCATCTCTGTAAACTTTAAAAGTTTTATCTGGTGGGTTCATTCCAATTTCAACACCTAAATATTCTTGAAATCCATCTCTTACTGATATTACTTTTTTTGAACCATCTTTAAAAATAGTTACTGAATCTTTGAACATTTTTTTCATAAATCATATCCCCTTTTATATAATGTTTTTCCTAGTGGTAAATTTCTTCTAAATGGCACTAATAAGTAATCAATTATATTTAGTATTAATATTTGTCTTTTAGTCATATATATCCCTTTATTTAATCAATATACCATGTAATGATATTTCAAAATATGGTAACGAAGTTAAATCATCTTGTATGTTAATATAAAATCCTTCTTTATCAAGAATTATAGGACTTCCATTTCCAAATGCTTCTGTAAAATCTAATCTTCCAGTCAATACTGAAAT
>Ga0102948_1000459_pt1 | contig 15869 bp, 27 predicted proteins | sample SalPonA_A_H2O_MG_FD_78211 | JGI IMG/M metagenome (GOLD analysis project Ga0102948, IMG submission 78211) | Water microbial communities from South San Francisco under conditions of wetland restoration - Salt Pond MetaG R2A_A_H2O_MG | ecosystem: Environmental > Aquatic > Non-marine Saline and... | reverse complement strand
TAATATGAATAGCGGTGGCGCGTCTAACCTTACCGTTGTGGATTACCACGGTGCATTGATCATTACTAACTGCGATAGCGTCTCAGACGTTGTGACAGTCGATATGGCGAGCGGAACGCTGACGTTCGATTCAAGCTGCACACTTGGAACAATGGTCGCTAGAGGAGCCTGTACGTTTGTAGATAATTCAAACGGTGCTACGGTGATAAATGAGACTCTATCTGCTACTTCAGTCTGGGAGTACACAGCATGACAGCGTGGGAGATCCTAACAGGTAACAGTACTGCTCCATTGGGATCTACAGCTTGGGTTCACCTAAACAACCAGCAAGGCGGCGGATTGGGTGATGGATACATTCTTGTTGATAGTTATAACGTGGAGCTTGATATGACCTTATCTGCTGAGATTGAACCCGCTGAATACGCAGTTGAGGTGGAAGCGCCAATAGCTGTTACAATTGAAACAAACGTGATTGATGTGGAGATCGACTAATGACCGATATTACGCGCAAGCGCGGTGATACCTACGCTGATGTAATTAACATTAGTTCGGCTGGATCTCCGCTTGATGTTACAGGCTACACATTCCTCCTTACAGTTGATACGCAGAAAGCCCCCTCTGATACCTCAACTCAGGTGTACCAGCTCACAGGGACGATCCTAGACGCTGTTAATGGGCAAGTAGAATTTGCTCCAAGCGCAGTACAGGCTGACCAAGTGGGCGGCTTCTACTATGATGTTCAGATGACAGATGGCGCTGGACGTAAACGGACTGTACTCGCGGGTAAGTACAAGTACGTACAAGACATTACAAAGGTGTAAGTTATGGCTCTAGTAATTGAAGATGGATCACAAGTCGCTGGCGCCAACTCTTACGTCACGTCTGCTGAGATTGAAGCGTATGCCGATCTGCGTGGTATTACGCTAACTAACGATCCTGAAGTTCTCGCAATTAAGGCGATGGACTACGTTGAGAGTCTAAGGTACGCCGGATCTAAGGTCGCACAAACGCAACCCCTGCAATGGCCTCGTGATGGAGTGTATATAGATGGCTTTTCGGTTTCCGAGTCAACGATTCCTAATGAACTTAAAAATGGTCAAATGGCAGTTGCGATTGCAATTGACTCTGATGCCGACCCGTTGGGTAATGTTGAACCTGCTGTTAAAAAGGAAAAAGTCGGATCTCTTGAAGTGGAGTATCAAGACGGAGCAGGAAGTGAATCAATTGCTAAAACGATTAATGCAGCTCTCCAAAAGCTCCTAGCTACTGGTGGATCTGGATCTAGCTCATTCGTAGTGAGTCGTGCGTGAATACCGAATCTATAGACGGAGTTGTTGGGCGTAGAGTCCTGATTCCGGCTTGGGCGGAGTGCGGCGTAGTTGTTGGCTTTGACTCGGATGAGTTGTGCTACACAGTCCAGCTTGATTGCGGCGATGAGGCTTACGTTCCGATGTATATGGTTGAGGTAATTCACTAATGGGATTAGCAACAAAACTGACAGGCACAGCGTCTCGATTGCTGTCTGCATACGGTGAACAGATCACTTTTACGCGCACTTCTGAAGGCACGTTTGATCCTGTAACGGGAACGACTACGGGCGGTATTGATACAAGTTGGACTGTTAGCGGTCAACCGATGAGCTACGAGCTTCAATTGATCAACGGTAACAGCATCCAATCTGGCGATGTTTTGCTGATGATTGAATCGACAAGCTACATACCTAAACCCAACGATAAGGCGCTGTACGCCAACGAAAGCTGGAAAGTCATTGGCGTTCCTGAAGTCGTTCGCGCACAGGGCACAACGATCATTTACACGGTACAGGTACGCAGATAATGGCTAAGCTAGAGGATGCTGACGATATAATCCGCAAGTGGGCAGAGGCCGCGAGTCTCGACACAGGTAAAGCGATTAGGGCGGCTACTCTGGATCTCTACTCTAACGTAGTTGCTGACACCCCTGTTGATACAGGTCGATTGCGTGGTAACTGGCAGATCGCTGTTGATACACAACCTACCAGCGATATAGACCGAAAGTATGAAGGCGGGACTGTAGGTAGTGAAAACCAATCAGCGAACAGTAAAGCCGCATCTGAATTGGGTCAGATCAAGATAGAAAAGAACTCTACCATCTATCTCGTAAATAACCTTGAGTACGCCCCGATCATTGAGTACGGGATTGGCGGAAGGCGCGAATTTGCGATGCTCAGAAAGAATGTAAAATCGTGGAAACAGCGTATAGCGCAAAAGATCAAAGAGGCAGTCGATAAATGAGCATATTCACTGATATTAGCGCGGCGCTTGATGGTCGATTAAATACGCTTACCAACAAACCACCTATCGCATGGCCTAACGCTCCATACACGCCCACTGAAGGCGTTTTGTATCTTAGCGTCATACATTCACCCACTCAGACCGTGACGCTCTCCCACGACCAAACAGAAGCTCATGGCGGCATCTACCAGATTACCGTGTATGCACCATCAGGTAGCTACAAAGCTCAGTCACTTAGTATTGCTGATGATATTGCGGATCATTTTTCGGCTCAGCGCACTCTGACTTACAACTCCCGCAAGGTGAAAATACGGTCAGTCAGTCAAGCCACCTCCATCCGAGATGGCGCTTGGTACGCAATTCCTATTAGCGTCGATTACGACTGTTACACAGTTCGATAAAGCCTTGCTATAATCGAGGTGTCGAGCTGGTTTCAGCTCTAACTCAATAAACTGAAATAGGGCTAAAATCATGGCTGTACTAGACGCACAGGGAACCACTGTTACGTTCAATGATGGCTCAATCGCTCAGGCTGTATCTGGCGTTGTGTCTTTCTCTTTTGGTGACGGTCAGGCTACTGACATTGACGTCACTACTCTCGCATCAACTGCAAAGGAATACCGTCAAGGTCTACAGGATTTTGGTGACTGTACGCTTGAACTAAAACGCGACCCTTCTGATCTTGGTCAAGCAGCAATGGAAGCGGCCAAAGCGGCTCAGGCTACGCGTGAGGTTGTAATCACTTTACCTGATGGTGATGTAGCTACGTTCAGCGCATACGTTAAATCGCTATCTACATCTGGTGGTGTTGATGACGTAGCTAACGGCACAGCGACATTGAAAGTTACTGGCTCAATCGTTTGGAGCTAATGACTTATGGCGTTCAATCTAAATAAGATCCCGTTCTTACAGAGGGCAACGCCAGAGCAGAGACAGGCGCGTTTGGAAATATGCGCGACCTGTCCAGACCGCTTATTCAATGGCGGATTGCTAACTTGCAAGAAATGCGGTTGTGCAATGAGATTCAAGACTTGGCTGAGAGGCGCGAGTTGTCCTGTTAAAAAGTGGGAAGAAATTAATGTTACTGAGCAAGAATGACATTCTAAAAGCGCGTGATTTCAAACTGCGCGAAGTAAAAGTCCCTCAGTGGGGCGGATCAGTAATGATTAAAACACTCTCATCTAAGGACAAGGGTGCGTTTGAGCAAAAGACAACAACCGAGAATCTGGATCTGTCTAAAATAATGGCTGAGTACGCTTCGCTAATTATTTGTGACGAAGATGGAAATCGCTTGTTTAGCCGTGAAGATATTGATGAGCTTTCGGAAAAATCAGCTTCTGCTCTTGAGCTAGTCTTCAACGAAGGCCGAGATCTTAACAACTTCACAGAAGAGGATCTGGAGGCTTTAGCGGGAAACTAATTAACGACCCAATGAGGTCGTATATGATTAGCCTCTCACGAAAACTCCACCTAACAATTGCCCAGATTGAACAGCTTGAGCAAGCTGAGATAATTGAGCAAATGGCGTATGATCTAACTCAGAACGAAGAGTGGGTTAAACGCTACAAGCATAAACAAGAGCTAACAGCCTCCAGAGAACTAACACTTGCTGAGAGGGCTAGAGCGCTTAAAGAGGCAATGGGTTATGGCAACAGTAAGTAGTCTTTTATTTGAAATATCGCTTGATTCAAGCAAGCTCAAAAACGGACTCTCTCAAAGCACAACTGCCGTAAACCGATTCGCCAAGACTGCGAGTAAAGCTATTGCGGGGATCGCAGTAGCCAGCGCGGCTGGTTACGCGGCAATGTTGAAAAACACTGTCGATACTGCAAAAGAGATCCAAAACCTTTCTCAACTAGCTAACACCTCAACACGCGAATTTCAGCGATATGCGGCGGCATTTAAAACTGTTGGTTTCGAGACTGATAAGACCGCAGATATATTCAAAGATATGTCGGATCGCGTGGGGGACTTCGTTCAAACGGGCGGAGGTCCACTAGCTGACTTCTTTGAGAACATTGCTCCAAAAGTCGGAGTTACTGCCCAGCAATTCAGAAACCTATCCGGCCCCGATGCTCTTCAACTCTACGTATCCAGCCTAGAGAAAGCCAACGTCAATCAGAACGAGTTTGCCTTTTACATGGAGGCGCTTGCATCTGATACAACTGCACTAATTCCTCTGCTTCGAAATGGTGGTGAAGAAGTTAAACGCCTTGGAGATCAGGCTGAAGCGGCTGGCGCTGTCATGTCTGACTTGGATATCAAGCAAGCAGGGGATATTAAAGCCAAGTTAAACGAGATCGGATTAGCCTTTACAGGTGTCAAAAATCAGATTGTTTCTGCGACTTTACCTGCCGTTACTGAGTTAATGGCTGAGCTTAATAAGCCCGAAGTCAAAGAGAATATTGTTGCGCTAGGCACTGCGATCATTACCACCTTCACTAACGCGGTTGGATGGGTGTCTTCGCTAACTGGGAAAGTGCGAGAGCTAGCAGAAGACGTTGCCGTATTCCTGAATGGTATTGGGTCGTTTGATACAAAACGCTTACAGGATGAAATCAAGATGGCTCGCGGCTATCTTGAAAATGGCGCTTCGTGGGGAACAAAAGTTGATCTGTTGTTCATGGATGATGACGAGATCAGGAAAGAAATTAAACGCATGGAGGATCAAGTAGCCAGCAATCTTGAGTCATCCAAGATGCGCCTCACGCGAGATCAGGCCGTTCCGAGCAAAACCAATATAGCTCCTACCCCTTCTCAGAAAACGCCTACAGAGCAAGGATTAAGCCCCCAAGCGCAACGCGAACTTGATGCTCTAGCTGAGCAGTTTGAGACTCCAATGGAGCGGCTGCAAAGAAAGCTAGGTGATGCTAAGGGCTTTCTGGGTAAGTATGGGGATCAGAACGAGATATACAGTCGGATGGTCAAGGCGGCACACGATGAGTACAACACTGCGACCAAAAATCTGATTAACTCTACCGACAATCTGACAAACGCAATGTTAAGTCAAGGTGGGTCAAAAACTGGTAATTTGAATTTCGATCAATCAATCACCTCGTTACGAAAAGCAATGCTGCTTGGTGATGAAAAGCAGATCGCATATTACAAGAGTAGGGCTGAAGACAAATTCTCAGGAGCATTAAGGGGTGGCACAACGGATATTGACACCCTTGAGTTAATGCGCGGCACGATAGATTCATTAGCTCAGAAAGCAGGTATGCAGACTCAAGCTCAAGAAGCTCAAGCACCTGCAAACAAACTGATACAAGAAGCAATGTCTGCAAATACGGAAGCAGTTAAAGGGTTGTCTAAATGGCTTACTTCAACGGCTGAGCCTATGGGGTCTATCGACTTTAACTTGACGATGGACGGCGGCAAAATGTCTACGACGTTACAGGGTACGCCGAAACATCTTAAATTCTTACGCGATTTCGTTAATCAAAATACAGGTAACACCGCTACGGCGGTTAGATAGCAGGGACTTTAAATGGCAATCAGCGACCTTTCTTTTAAACTCTATACCGACGCGGCGCTAACGACGCCGTTTGGTACTAGCATGGTAGTAACGCACGAAGCCGATCTTAGCGATAACCCACGCGACTATACATTGTACTTAGGTTCTACTGGTACGAACGTCAAACTAGAAGCGCAAAGTTCACCTTCTGTAGACGACGTGGTTTTAACGCCTACCGATATACTACCCGACTGGACGGCTAGCACGGCTTACGCTGTAGGTGATACGGTAGAACCGCCAATAGACAATACGTATCGCTATGTCTGCACTACTGCGGGTACTTCTGACGCTACCGAACCCGCTAGCTGGAATACTACAATAGGCGGTACAACGGCAGACGGTACAGTAGTTTGGACAACTGTTGCACTTTCCCATCAACCGACTGAAATAACACTAGCCTTATCAGCGGCAGCGCTAGATATTAATACCGCTGGCGCTCCGTTAGCGCTAGGCCCGACCATTCTAAGCGGAACGGTTAATGCCGTGCCTATCTATATGCGAATCGTAAACGCTGTTAGTACGGTATCTTCGAACATTGGGCATCCAGAACTCGCCCTATACATTAACGCAGTACAGGAAACGGTACAGTAATATGGCACGTAAATATTCGAACAACTACAGCACCACAATAACTACCGCGTCGGTGAGTACTGGTGACATAACCTTTGACGTAGCTTCAATAACTGGCTTGCCTATTATCGGGGCAGGTGATTATTGCGTTCTGACGATAACGGACTCGCTAACCGCGCCGACTAAAACCGAAGTCGTTAAAGCTACTTCGCTGGCTACAAATACCCTAACTGTAGAACGCGCACAGGAAAGCACGACCGCGCAAGCTTGGGTTAGCGGCGATTTCGTAGAACTACGCGTAACCGCTGGCAGTTTTAACACTATGGACGGTACGAAGTTTGTAACCTACTCGGAACAGGAATACGCCGCGCCTGTAGATGCTATTGATCGTAATAACGGCGGTATCCAGACTAGAACATTAGCAGCGCCAGCGTCGTTAGCTTTCACGTTAAACGACGGTGAATCGTTATCACTACGTCTAGTTAATACCGATACGTATTCGGTCGCGTTCCCTTCGGGTATGTTATGGCCTAACGGTTTCGCGCCGACTTTGACAGGCCCACAAAGCTGGATACAAATTTGGAAAACCGGCACGGCTGTTTTTGGCGTTCACATAGGAGATTTCGACGTTGTTGCATAGTATGGGCGCGTTGGCTGGCGCGGGTAAAATGAATGTCGAAATAGCCCCTATTAGCGAATGGAAAGCTAGCTTTAAGCGTATACCTTCCGCTACTGGCGGTTTCACTATACCCATACCTTCTGAGATTACGGTTGGCGACTGCGTAATACTGGCGGGTTGCGGTCGTTACGGTATAACGCCTACCGACGGTAAGACTTGGTACGGTATTAATACGGCTAACAGTACGACTGGGGTATGGGCAGCGGCTAGGACTTTAGATTGGGGTGATATTGGCGCTGGCTTAATATACGCTAGAAACAACGATAGTGGGGATGCTATTTCGCTGAGGTACGGTGGTACGGGCGGTTGCATATTCATACCTCGATATGACGGCTACGAATATCGCACTAAATACCATACTGACTGGTTTAGCATAGCCCAATCTTCGGCTTGCCCACAGACTACCCCATCCGACGCTATAGTAATGTTGACGCTAGAGGGTGGGGGGGATATTCGGACTTCTGATCCTACTGGTTATGAAACAGTAGTACATTCGTCAGCGGGTGGGCACTATAACTACGTGCTAGATTCTGGTTCCGCTTGGATGGTAACAGCGTTTCAGCTTCCGGCTGGTGATTCCGCGCAATACGTTGTAAGTAGGGTGCTGAATTCTGCTCGTTTCCCTTACAACTTTATAACCTTCGGTATATCTAACCCATACTACAAAGGGTAAGAAATGATAAACGCTAGTACATTTTCAGCGCGTCCAATTAACGGTTACGGTGTCGCATATTCGCAGGGCGAACAAATCCACAGTACCGTTATGGTCGCTAATTCCGACGCTGTTAATGCGCTATCGAGCGACGGTTACGCTATCAATGGTACAGGCGTAGCTTACTCGCAGGGTGAGCAGTATTTTGAAACGCTAATACCTAATTCTTTATCTATAAACTCTAAACCAGTAGAGCGCGTGGCTAACGAATTAGGTGTAGCTTTCGATCAGACCCCTAAACACGAAGGCGCTTTCGTAACCGTAGCGCAGCAATCCATAACACTAGCGGACGTTGGTGAATGGCTCAATATACAGAATATCATCCAGCGCCTCGAACCTTCGGGTGCACTTCTTAACTACCCGACTAATATAGGTTGGACTGGCGAAGGCCAATTGTTCTACATAGAGCAAGACATACCGAAGCCGACTAAAACGCCAGCCACGTCGATACTAGATATAGAGCAAGTTACGACTAGAAGCGCCGATTCCAATCTATTGTTCGTGTTATCGCAGCGCGTGATAGATAGCACTATCGAATACAGGGCACCATTCGATATAGATATAGTTATTAGCAGCATTGAGGGTGCGTGGACTGTTCCGCAGTCTATGCTATGCGAAGATATTAACATTTCACGGTCTGAGAACAGTAGCGCACTGATGGACTTTACGCTGGTACTAGATAGCGGCGAAGTCGATACCCTGCTAGTCGAAGGTCGCGACGTAACTCTAAACTATACCGATAACGCTACGGGGCAAACGTACACCGTATTTTCGGGCATTGTGGATTATCCTGAAATAAACCTTATCGAAGGTAGGGCGACGATACACTGCACAGACTCGCGACAGGAGAGACTAGACGCGCTAGACGCGTCGGTAACTAACGGCATTGGCTATTTCTCTACGGACGTTTTCGGCGAAGTAGAAACTGTTAGCGAAGAATTAGAAAAACGACTAGAAACGATACCGTACAGCCTAGACTTTGATAGAGAAGGTGTACTGCGTATAACACCGTTCGCGCCAGATATAGCAGCTACGATAAATTACAGCGATAGCACTATCTATCGACGCGACCCGAAAGTAACCATACAGTCGCGCAGTAGTATCATAAATAAAGTTAATCTTAATATTAACTTCGAATATCAGCGCCTACGTAACCGGATCATACCTTACCGCTGGGATTGGAACGGGATAGACGGGGCTTTTCCGAGATATAACTATTTGCCTAGTACATCTGGTGGCACGGCTAGCAAATATTGTTTTGCTTCAAAATTCGGCTACCCGCCTAAAAATACAATGGTTATTGCGGCTATCGAGTCAGCTGGTCGATACCGAAATTACGAGCGTTTGGCTGGTTTCGTTGGTGGTGGCGCAGACTGTGTAACCGCTGGGTCTAGTATATATACAAGAATAACGACCCGAACGTACAAAACAGAACAGGTTGCTAAAAAAGAATATATATATATTAAAGACGAAGGCTGGGTAGAACGACCAGTAAAAGACGCTAGCGGTAATCAAGTTTACGAAAACAAGATAACCGGATATACGGACTATTCGAATAGTTACGCGGTTTCGGCTAAGTGGGATATGCAGACGGTATTCGCCCAGAATATAACCGAACAGATCAAAATCGAAATTACGGCGCCGCAGTCGCAAGCGCAATATAACAAGACGATAGAAAAAGACCTTAGCTGTACGGTACGGCTAGACGCCGATTTAAGCAAGTATGAAGATTCCGACTCGTGGGTGCTACCGACGTTCGAAGACGGCACAGAATGGCCGTTATCCCCTAACGGCGACTACTACATAGATTACGATAACTACGCAGACGAAAGCGGCGTAAACGGCCTCAACCGTTATCATAATGCTTTTAAAGTTATGGCCGAACTCGCTAAAACGGAAATAATAAAAGCCCATAGGCAAAGTAGTGTACAAATACACGTACCGTTCAACCCGACTATCGGCTTGCATCATTCTATATCTACCGTCGGTTCTGAATGGATAGAAGCGTGGGGTAAGGTATCGCAGATAACGCACCGCATAGACGTAGTTGATAAGGTCGCCGATTCTATCGTTACCTTTAATATGCGCAGGACGTCTGGCGAAGCGCCAGCCAATAGTACGTTATCTTCGTCTAGCTCTAGGCCAGACGTTGTAGACGATGCGGTACTGCGAAACAAACAGATAAACCTTAAACCGTACCTGCTAACAAAAGATCAGAAGATAGATTCTACGATAAGCGGTTACGTTTATCGGTCTAACGACGACTTAAACGAAACGGGCGCACCTATAGCGTTTGTCGTCGATATACCAGAAATCGAAGACAGTTCGCGCAACCAAAAAATCGCTGTGAAATCCTCTATTTTAGAACTGCCCCTAAGTAACGATACGCTAAGGATTATTATTGAATGAGTGATTTTAGACGCATACAGAAAAATCTACGCGATATTATCGGGTACGACGCATTTGTCAGTAAATTAACCGCTAGGGGTAGTAAAGAAGATATAGGCGCTAGGCGCGGTATATCTTATTTCAGTAGCGACGGTACCGTGGGTTCTACGGGCGGTTCGCCGTCTTCTACCCCGCTACCAGACGACGCACAAGACCCTTCAACAGACCCAGACGCTACTAGCACGGATGGAGGCGGTGGTATTGGTGCGGATGGTACTGGTTCGGGTGGTACGGGCGGTACGGGCGGCACTATATCTACGACTAAGACGCTTAATGCTAACGATTTCGCAGACGATACAGCTAAAGAGATAGGTAACGCAATCGGCGATATTACGGGCGTATACGATTGCAAGACTGGTCAACCCTACGACGTTAATCTTACTGGCGAATACTCGCGACCATTCGATAAAAGCCGCTGTACGGAAACGTGCGTAGAAACGAAACTAGATCCAGAATATACGACCGATACGTTTTGGTACACTTACACGACTAGCGGCGATTTCTTCGAAGGATACGGGGCTAGTACAACAAAAGCGCACGACGACTTGCGTTCTAAGATGGACTTGGATACTTACGCTACGTTCGTATACGAATTAGCGAACGGCGACGTTATTAACTACATGGGTGTTAAGGGTTCTATTACGTTTGCGTACAACCCGACCAGCGAGCAAGCTATATCAAATGTTAAGTACGATCCCGATAGCGTCGCTAGAAACCGCGACGGGTACATTCCGCAGGGTGGGGTAGGTGTTGCGTACTCGCAGCGCGATTGCGCTTCGTACCCTTCTATAGACCCGTGCGTAAACCCAGAAAATTACGATGCGACCGTATGCACTAAGTACGATTACGACTGCCCAGAGGATGCTGTATGGGATTCGCCCGACTGTTACCGCGAAGGTACGGGGTGTGTAGATCCTGACTTGTTCGAAGATCCAAATTATACGGAGGGGGTATTATGGGCTGCCGTTGGTAGCGGTGCTTACGAGTCTGGCTCTAGTTCTTGTAACGCTTACGGTTTTACGCCAGAACAGGCCGTAGCTAACGCGTGGAAACATTACGCTTCTGTAGAAGACCCAGCGTATGAAGCAAGTTACAAACGAATATTAATCGGAGCAGGTTGCCGCACTTGCCGCCAAGGTAGCGGTTGGGGTGGTACTAAGTGTTTCGACTCACAGCCAGTTTTCGATTATTACAACGCAGAAAACGGTCGTTATTATTACAAAGTCGCTATGCGTTCATATAGTGATTATATAGACGATAACCTAGACGGTTGGTACTCGACTGGTACATGGCCGCTAGAAGTATTTAAAAGTAGTTACAACTGCAACTCTATCGACTGGTCTACCTACGTACCGCCTGAGTCTTCAAACATCGGTGGCAGTGCCTGTTATGCCGACTTGCGATGGTACTGCCCGCAAGCGTCGCAATTCTTGGGTAACGATTCCCTATACTGTAAGGGTGACGTTCAGCAGTGTTGCCCCGACTCAATGGCCGAAGACGCCGAATGTAACTGGCCTAGCGACGGTAAAGTAAACCTTATTTACAACCGTTTAACTGGTCAGTACGAATACGACGAACGCGACCCAGACCTACAGACGCACGACTACGGTGAAAAATCCGAAATTAAGTTGTGCAACGGTCTAAACGAAGAAATACAGCTATTCCCTTCGGCAGACGGCAATCAGATAATAGGTAACGCAGCTAAGGGCGTTTATATTAAGGTCGTAGACGGTAAGGTAGTAGCTGGATTCGATTCCACGCAATTAAAATACTATGCCGCGTCTAGCTATACGCAGATTCAATAATAGGGGCTACTATGACACCTGACTATAAACGAATTTTGTACTTTTACGTTTCGCCGCTATTTCAACTTGAATCTTCCAACGAAAGCGACGAGGCGCTTAGGGAGAAAATACGTCGGCACTTAAACACTTTTGAATTAGGTATGCGCCAGCTATTACCCCATATCGTCGTTGATAAAATGGGCGGCTATGGGTTACTGCTAGCGCAAGACGCTGTATACGAAGGTCTATCGTTAGAAGACCTTACGCTAGAGCTGGTAGCCGAACGGGTAGAAGACGAAGCTATTGAGCTGTTCGAACGGTTACGAACAGACCCTAGCGCGAAAATCGGCTAACCACGTAAGCGAGTCTAATGACTCATATCATAGTTTTGGTATGTAATCTGCAATAAGACTATAATCGAGGCGTTAAAGCCGCCATTGGACTAATAGTCACACGGAGATAAGAGGTGGACGAAAGAGAAAAGCGCCCACCTCCACCGTTGGATGACGGGTACATACCAGAGACAGATGACGCTCAACAGGTCAACAAGGAAGCGCCTCATGGCTGATATAGAGGAGTTAAAGCGCCGCGTAGAAAGCCTCGAGGATCATAAAGAACAGGCATATCGGTACATTGCTGATATTAATAGGCGAGTAGACTCGGTACCTGTTTTGTCTGATGAACTCCACGATCACAGGACTCGATTGCGTGACATAGAGTTAGCACAAGCTAATCAGCAGATGGTTGGTAAAGTAATTGCATGGATAGGAGCGGCAATAACAAGCTCTTCAATCATGTTAGTATTGACCTATCTGTTTGGTGTCGGCAAATGAATACAATAGTTATTTTTCATCTAATCACTCTATCCCTTTACACTGCGATCACGTTTATAGCAGTGTCGAATATCCATTATGTTCACAGGGCACAAAATATTCCTTACCTTAGAATGTGGTTCTACATATTCTCAGTAACGTGTGCGGCACAGGCGAGTGTATTCACTTGGTTACAGGTCGAATGGGTTATTAACGAGCATGACGCTGATGTTGGTGAAGAGGTGTCATATGCTTGGCTGTTGTTCGACTATTTTAACGGGTTTGCTCTGCTGAGCATTGCGATGGCAATGCGCGTGTATCTGAAGTGGCACGTAGGTCACTCAAGTGCAGAGGGTGAAGTACACCATAGACGTTCAACCGATTCCCATGACTCATACCATAGCCGTAGCGCTTGAAAAGCTCAGAGTCACTAGACGCGTAGGGTACTTCTTTACGCTATGGGTCACGTATTACTCCATCCAGCACTGTTTTGATTACGCACACGCCGCACTAGAAGCCGGAATTTCCTCGGGTGAGGTCGCTGGCGTGATAGCCGCCATCATGGTTCCTGTGTCGGGCTTACAAGGGGCTGTCATTAGCTTCTACCATAAGGATCGACCTCATGCTGTTTCTACTCAATAACTGGAAGTTACTGTTGTTTGCTGGGTTTTCTGCCGTGCTGGCTTACGGTTCATTTAAATTCGGATCTCTAACAACTGAATTTGAGTACGAGAAAGAGGCTCAGAAGTTCAGAGAGCAAGAGGCTGAACTGATTACCAAGCTAGAGCTAAAACAAGCTGAGATCGAAGATCTGAAGTCTAAAGGGGTACGAAGAATCTATGTCGAGAAAGATCCTACTGGTTGCGCTGACATTGCCGCTCCTGACGGGGTGCTGGCCGTTTTACGTGGAACCGCAGATCAGCCCAAGTCTGACTAGAGATTGTGATAGACCTGTACTGCGTGGGGATACATGGCGCGACATTGCCGCTTTAAGTGTTGAACAGCAGTCAAGCCTGAATGAGTGTACGCTCAGAATGAGAGCAATTAGGGAGCTAAGCGATGGAGTCAAATAAATTAGATAGTCCGTATTTCATCCGAGAGGAGTTCGCGTGCCGATGTGGTTGCGGGTTTGATACCGTAGATTCTTCACTGCTAGTGATGATGACAGCGATCAGGCACTACTTTGATAAACCTGTTGTTGTCCATTCGGGTGCTCGCTGTAAGACCCACAACCAAAACTCTGGCGGCGGCAAAAATTCACAGCACCTAATCGGTAGAGCGTGTGATTTTCATGTAAAGGACGTTTCGCTCGAAGAAGTGATGAATGTTGCTGAAGATTTGATGGATGGGTGGGGTGGTCTTGGTTATTACCCTGAATCTGGGTTTGTTCATGTTGATACAAGATCTGGGAAAATGGCGCGTTGGCGTGAGTGACCACGCGCCTGAGATATCACGCTCGGCTTTCGATACCGTCTTTGTAGTTGTATTTCTCTTCAAGCAATCTTTGTTTTAATAGCTTTAGTCGTTTTTTTTCGTCAGCGCCATCAACTGTCTTTAGATGACGATCTATGTGTTCAAGATCGAGTTCAATTTTGCTTATTTGTTTTTTGTAGTGCTCGATGAATTGGGACATTTGCGATCCTCTAGCGTTGAAGTTTGCCCCACCTTTAGCTCCCAGATTTGGTATGAGCGGCAATCTGGGCAGATCTTCTTATTCACAGATGATAGCTTCACCATCCCGCCCTGATATCCACAAGCTAAGCATTCAGTCACGGAAACCTCAGATAAAAAAATAGGGAGCTGATAGCCCCCCGTAACACCTACTTAACATAGGAGATGATGAATGTTCATCATATCACCTAGTTGTTATTCGTCAAATAAATTAAACGTGACGCTTGACCTTTTCAAATCTCAGGTTTATACTTTCAGTACAGACTAAGAACTGGAGATGATGAAAATGAAAAACGGCACAACTATTCGCTCATACGACTTTCCAACAATGACCAACTGCTACCAAGAAGGCGTTGTTGAGGAAAATACTGATCCACGCTTTGCAGGAATGATCCAAGTGCGCGCTACCAAGATCGTATTTGATGGTGAAGAAATGAATGTTCCTGAAGGTCATCGCTTTTGGACTGCGCCACAGGGCGAAGGGATGATGGATGACATTATGAAATTTGATCGAGTACAGGCGCTTTAATGCGCCTTGGGAGATGATGATGAAAATTGCACTGTACCGAAATATCGAGCACAAGTTTGACACTGTAATGGAGGCTCAATCAGGCGATAGGATGGATTCTTATGCTCGCATATCCGAATACATAGATGCTGAGTTTACGATGCTTGATGGGCTTGATACGCACGAGATCATTGCGATTAAACGGATGATTGTGGAGACCGAGAAAAAAACAGAGGAAAAATTGCATCATCTGAAGGAACGCTTGCATGAACTCAACACCAAGTAAGACAGTGTGCGAGCACTGCAAAGAACCCTTGTCAGGGCTGACTCATACCGAGCCGGATCTATTTGGCGAGGATAAGTTTTACCACCTAAATTGCTACGCAATTGTATACGCAAAACAAGAAGCGGCTACCGCTCATTTAATGCGCCTAGAGCGAGGAGAAAAATGATGAACTTTACAAACCATAGTGCCGAGATTGGCAATATCCAGACTGCGCTAATTGATGCACAGTATGAAATGGAAGGCGTTCATAAGGGCGCTAACAATCCGTTCTTCAAATCCAAGTACGCCGACCTTGTTTCGGTGTTAGGTGTCATCCGACCCATCTGGGCAAAGCATGGACTCGGATTCATGCAATTCCCTTCAGGCGATGGAAATAGCGCGGGTGTGCTTACGCGTGTCATGCACAAGTCAGGCGAATGGATTGAATACGAATACTCGCTACCTCTAGCAAAGAAAGATCCTCAAGCCGCTGGCTCTGCGATCACCTATGCTCGCCGCTACGCGCTAATGTCGATTGCCGGACTACCCGCAATTGATGATGACGCTGAGACTGCGATGCTCCGTGTGCAACCTAAGATCAATGCTGATCAAATTGCTGTGTTGTCTGAGCTG
>Ga0102948_1000457_pt1 | contig 15879 bp, 11 predicted proteins | sample SalPonA_A_H2O_MG_FD_78211 | JGI IMG/M metagenome (GOLD analysis project Ga0102948, IMG submission 78211) | Water microbial communities from South San Francisco under conditions of wetland restoration - Salt Pond MetaG R2A_A_H2O_MG | ecosystem: Environmental > Aquatic > Non-marine Saline and... | reverse complement strand
TGGCTCCTACCCGCGAGTGAAGATCCTGGACTCAGGACGCATTTTTTAGCGCAGTTAGGCGCCCTCCAGCCTCCGACCCTGGGTAATAGTCTCGGGGCGGCTCTCACTGCGGCCGCGCAAAGCTTCAGTGCTGCAGCGCAAAGCTTCAGTGCGCAGAGTACAAGTCACCACCTGCTGCTTTTTACCGATGGCGATATTGAGTCAGAACAGCAGCAACGCGCAGCGCAGGCTCTAACCGAACTGCGCGAAAACGACGCCGGTTTAAAGCTCCATCTAATCGGTATCGGTAGTAGCGAAGCGAGCCGCCTGGGAGATGGTAATGTCACCCGGCTCGAGTCTCGTTGGTTGCGACAAGTTGCGCAAGAGTCGGGCGGCACGTACCTCAATTTAGAGCAGGCAAGCCGCCTAGAGCTGTCTGAACTCTTGGCTTTGCCAACACCTAGAATTGCGCCTGAAGTTCATGAACAGCTGTTATGGCGAGAGTGGTTTGCTCTGCCCTTGGTCGCTGCTATCGCTCTGGTACTGCTGGGATTCAGAATGGCTGAGCGCGCAGCGCATAGAGGTAACCGCGATGCGTAGCTGGGGCGCGTTGTTACTCTTTATCGCCACTCTGGCACAGGCTCAAACGCCCTATTTGGCGGCATTCAATGCTGGGGTTAGCTGCTACCGCGAACAAAATTTCACCTGTGCGCAGGATCATTTCGCCACTGCCGCTTGGGAGGCTCAGAGCCCTGCCGAGCGGGGTCCGGCGTTGTTTAATTTGGGCAACGCGCATTTTTTTGACGCCGATTTCAAACAAGCGGCGATCTTATTTCGCGAAGCCGGCCTCAATGGTGTGGACCCTGGGCTTGTTAGCATCAATCTTAGTTTCGCTCAGAGTCTAGCTGACTCGATGCAACAGGAGGTCGAAGATCTGAGAAGGTCCGCCTTCAAGGCTCAATGGCGCTCGCAGGCAGGTGAGCTACCGGATGAACTGTCTCTAGAGCTATCTTTAGAGCTGGAGCAGCGCTTGGCGTCCGGGATCTACCGCTCCACGGAGGCGCAGGGCGTTACGCCGCTTGCCGCGCTGACGCCAGCACAGCTGGAACAACTGGTCAGTGCCAGTGTTGAGCGTATACAAGCCGCTTTCTCAGGAGCGGGTTCGATCTATCAACAGCGCTGGATCGAGCGTCAACCGACTGAGGAGCCCGGAAGCACGGCGCAGCTGCTCAATCGTCTGCTCCCTTTGGAGCTCGGCCTACCCAATCGCGAAAAGCCAAGTGCCGTAGAGATCGAGGGGCAGCGACCATGGTAGCCGGTGTGCGCGGGATTATCGCTCTGTGGCTGCTGATTTTAAGTGCGCTAGCCAGCGCCGCGCAGCTGCGCGTAACGCCGGAAAGATTTGAGACAGAGCTTGGTAAAGCGCTCACGGCCAAGATCATCTATCTGGGTGATATCCAGCCAGATGAGGTTAACTTGGAGCGTTGGCAGAACGATTTTTACATCGACCGCCGAGGTACCGAGACCGAACAGCTAGAAGATGGTCAGACTCGCGTCATCGAAACCCTCCGACTGTTCCCCCGTCGGGCCGGCGAACTGACTCTGTACAGCTTGGCACTGGGGGGCGCTATCTCCGAGCCGGTTGGGATCAGGGTGATTCCCGCCGTTCGAAACGGCATCGATGGCACGCCGACCTGGCAGCCACTCCCGGACACCGTCTGGCAGGGCGAAACGCTCACCAGCTGCGTGCAGATGGCTCTGTTTGATCAACGCAACAACATGAAGATTGAGCGACCTGAATTTTCCGGCTTCAACAGTGCGACGATTGAATCTAACCCGACCAATGTGTCAAACGAAGGGGTAGTGGAGCAGTGTTGGCGCTTAACCGCCGTGCGCTCGGGTTACCTGCAATTGGAGCTCCCCCCAGTTATTCAGCGCGGCCGCGGACAGTGGAGTTTCTTTCTGCCCAAACAGCACATCGAAGTGCTTCCACTCCCCAGCTACCTACCACCGGGTGTACCCATTGGCCAGCCGAGGGTAGCGGTTCGTGCGGATTGGCAGTACTGGTACGTCGGCTTGCAGCTTAATGATCCTGATGCGCCAGAGGTCTACGGGTTGCGTGCCGGCCTTGCGAGTGCCAGTGGTATTGATAGCGGTGTCGATAGCGATCGGGTCGAGGTGCAAATGGATGCACAGATGCGCAGCCTTGGGATTGAGCAACAATTTCGCGCCCCGTTACCCGATTGGTTGCTGGGGGTTGGCGACCCGATCCTGATTCAACTGCGCTATTTCGATACTCAGGTCGGCATGCTAAAGCGCTTTGAACTGCATTTACCGCGGCAATGGCGAGCGCCCGTCTGGTTCAAAGCGATTATGGCGCTGCTACTGGCGCTACTTTTATTAGTGGTAGCACTGAGAGTAGGTCTAAAGGTTGGCCATATTCTGCAACGCTGGCGCGCTCGCGTGCGCTTCAAAAATGCGGTTCGCCAAGCCAAGACGCCAGAACAGCTCAGGCAAACGCTGCTACACCAGGCTGCTGGGGCGCAAACTTTGCAAGTTTGGGCGGGTCAGAGTGACCTTGGCAATGCTGATGCAATTGCTAGTGAACTCAACAGGCTCTGTTTTGCACGAGATGACCTATCAAAAGATCGCTTACCAAAAGATGGCTTACCAAAAGATGGCCTACCAAAAGATGGCACCTCAGAGAATCAGGGCTCATCGACCATCAACAATCGACTCGAGCGAGTTAAGCAGGCAATCCTGGGTTAAATCGCACCTACACCTATCGTCGGATCAAGCCCAGCGGTGAGATGATCTGGGTTAAAACGGTGATGGATAAGTTTCTTGTCGAAGGTGATGAGATCCGCGTTATTACCTACCAAGACGTGACGGAATTTACCCAGGCCGAAACGAAGTTGCGCTCTGAAATTGCCAAACAGGAGCAGCTATTTGCCATTATCGGGCATGAGCTTCGCACCCCCGCATCGGCCCTAAAAATGTTGTTAGAGGATCAGGGCGTTGCCCAGCTCGAACCCCATGGCGGCGTAATTGATGAAACGGTAACCCATCTGCTCAATGTGCTGGATGATATGCGAATTATCACCCGGCCGGAGTTAGTCTTGGAGTCACCCGAGGTGAGGGGCTCAGTGCCACAGATGGTGCGAAGCGCTTTGCCACTGGTGGGGCGGCTGCTGGTCGAAAGTGGACTGAGCGTTCAAGTTGAAGCAAGTGCGATCAGCGAAACCCATTGCATCGTGCGCGAGCAGTTGGTTCGCCAGATTGTGCTAAACCTGGTCAAGAACTGCGCATTGCACGCCCATGCGACCCATCTGTTAATCACCGTTGATGCGCAAGCGCGCGGCGACTCGCTCCTCTTCACACTCTGTTTTGCCGATAACGGCAAAGGCGTGCGCAAAGAGGATCAAGCTTCGCTGTTTGAAGCGTTCAAGCGTGGCGAGACCAGCGCCGATGGCACAGGCCTGGGGCTACATATCAGTCAAACCTATGCGCGTAATGTCTTAAATGGCGATCTTCAGTACGAAGATAACTCACCCAGTGGCGCGCGGTTTACGCTGACAGCGGAGTTTAAAAGGACCAGCCTTGAACTGGAGAACCGTGAACGTGAGCGACAGGCGATAGATGCCTCGAATGTGCTCGATCGGCTCACTATACTCTTTGCCGAAGACTCGCCAGTGCTGCGAATGATGACGGTCAAGGTGCTTGAAAAGCAGGGAGCTATTGTCCTTGCTGCAGAGGATGGGCGAGAGGCTTTAGAACGTGCCAAGAGCGAGCCATTTGACCTCGTGTTGACGGATATCTTCATGCCGAATATTGATGGCTATGCACTCACACATGAGCTGCGCCAAACGCTCGGATTTAAAGGACCTATTTTCGGTATTTCAGCGGCTGTCGTTGGACAGGAGGCCGATCATTTAATCTCTGAGGGAGCCAATCTGGTCTTGCCTAAACCACTGGATTTATGGGCACTCAAAGAGACGCTAGCGCAACACGCCTATTTAATCGAGCAGCGAGCCGCTCACCGCCAGGGCAACGCGAAGCCGACTGTTCTAGTGATTGATGACGACCCACTCACTCTCGGTATGTTCACCTCCCTACTGGAGGATGACTACGAGGTCTATACCGAGGTTGATGCACTCAAGTCCGTTGCCACCTACAAGGCACTTAAACCGGAGTTAGTGCTATGCGATGTCAGCATGCCCGGCGTCAATGGCTTAGAGGTGTTAAAACAGATCCACAGCCTCGACCCCTCAACGCCGATTATCCAGATGTCGGGCACCGGTACGGCATCGCATTACTTGAAGATTGCGAAAACCATGGGTGCGACGGAGGTTCTTGATAAAACCTCAGATCAAGCAGACATTCTTGCGCTGATCAGCCGTGCACTGAATAGAACCTGATGATTATTCAGAGCATCGCGTTGTATAAGTTCGTACCCTTGCGGGCTCAATTCAGACCCTCCAGAGTTATCCCATCCCATCCCATCCCATCCCATCCAGCAGGAGTTACGGCCATTCAATAGCAAAAGCCTATTAAGACGATAATGACAATAGATTTCAAAGTTGGGTTTATTAATGCCATTATGTTCCTAAGTTATCACTAAGTGATATATATGTTTAACCAAGAGGATAAAACAATGGCTTTACGTATCAATGATGTAGTACCCAATCTTGACCTGGTAACGGATCAGGGCAACTTCAAATTACATGACTTCATCGGTGACAACTGGGCAATTCTCTTTAGTCACCCAAAAGATTTTACCCCTGTATGTACGACCGAATTTGGCGCTGTTGCGCAGCTGGCCCAGGAGTGGGAAAAACGTAACACCAAAGTTATCGGTCTGTCGGTGGATGGTGTTGAAGAGCATATTCAGTGGAAAGGCGACATTGAGAAGTTCTCTGGCGCTAAGGCCGGATTCCCAATCATTGCTGATAATGATCTGGCCGTATCCAAGGCGCTCGATATGCTGCCAGCGGATGCATATTTGCCAGATGGCCGTACTGCGGCGGATTCAGCAAGTGTTCGCGTGGTGTTTATCTTCAGCCCAGATAAGAAACTACAGCTGGCGATGACTTACCCTATGTCTGTGGGCCGTAACTTCGCTGAAGTTCTGCGTGCGCTGGATGCGTTGCAGGCGACCTACGGTCAGCCGATCGCTACTCCGGCCAACTGGGTGCAGGGTCAGGATGTAATCGTCGCGCTCTCGCTCAGTGATGAGCAAGCAAAAGAGAAGTATGGCGAGATCGATATCAAGCTACCTTACCTGCGTACGACTAAACACGCTTAACCCCGTGATCGAACGCCCAGCTCGGCTGGGCGTTCTCCTCTGTGTTGTTTAACCCAACAGAGATGATCACCATGCGATCGATAAAAGGATACCGAGCCTATCAAGCAGCAGGCGGCTAACGCGGGCTTTTTGTGTTTAGTCCCTGTCAGACCAATACTCGCCCAGTGTCTGTGTGAGTTGCTGAATATTGATCGGTTTGGGCAGTACTTGGTCGACGCCAGCGGCTTTTAACTTGTCAATCTCTTCGCCAATCACGGCGGCTGTAACCGCGATGATTGGGCCGGTGTAACCCCGCTCCCGCAGCGCTGTGGCCAATTGGTAACCATCCATTTCTGGCATCATGGCGTCGGTGAGGATGAGATCAAATTGCCCCTGATCGAAAGCCGCAAGCGCTTGCTTGCCGTCATTAGCAACGCAGGTTTGTGCTCCCGCTTTATCTAGAAGTGATTTGGTCAGAAGCTGCAGAGTCAGTTGATCTTCGGCGAAGAGCACCTGGCGCCCCTCTAGGACGCTATCGTTACAGGTCTCGGTGCGATCCGTTTGAGCCGTTTGAAGACTGGCCGCAGAGCGAGGTAGCCGGCAGGAAAGTGCAAACCCGGCACCGCCATGGGTCGAGTCAAAGTATCTGATCTCTCCATTGATGAGTTCGGCTAGCTCTCGAATAATAAAGAGCCCAAGGCCGGTACCCTCGGCGCGCGTATCTCCGCGAGCAAAGGCTTCGAAAACCCGGCTCTGCGCCTCTTCAGAGATTCCAGTGCCATCATCTTCGTAATTTATCGTCAATTGAATTTCCGTATCGCTCAGTTCGGCCGCTATATCTACCCAGATCGTAGTGCCTTGAGAGTGAATAGCGGCGTTCTTAACCAGATTGCTGGTGATTTGACGCAGCGCAGCGGTAGCGAACCGAGTTGGCGTTTCAGCAGCTGTGTTGGCGCTCAGTTCTACATTGAAGTGATGCGGTTTTAACCAGGATGAGAGTGAGTTGAGGGTGCTCTCTACGACACGCAGCGGGGTGTCGATTTGCTTGGTTTTGCCCTTTATCTGCTCAGGTTGAGTGACAATCCGCAGGTCATCTAAGAGTTCTAAAACCAGCTGGGTCGAGTCACAGATATTGGCGCCGTAGGGCTTTAGGGTATGGAGTTGCATCTCATCCTGCATCATTTTGATTGATGCAAGGGGTGTGCGCAGCTCATGTCCAATGATTGAGAACATCTGCGCTTGTTTCTCACGGCGATCCTCTAGTTCTTGTTTAGCCGCTTCTGCGTCCCGTCGCGCCTGCTCTAATTCGGTGACGTCGAGCCGACTGAAGGCTTGATAGAGACGCCCGTTTCGGTCGTAGGGTGGGGAGACAGAGAGTTTCGCCCAGTGGACAAACTCACCTGTTTGCGCACTTTTTCCCGGAACAATCAGGCTACCATCGGCCGTATCAATGAGGTGGTTAATCGCCTCCAGAAACTCCTCGCCAAAAATGGCTCCGAAAGCCTCATCCACCGTCTTATCGCCTTTGAGCAGATCCTCATTGACCACCGTGCCACTGAGCTTGCGAATTAGTCGGGTCTCACACTCCACCTCTAGAATGGCAGACTTAGCCGCCACGCTGGCTGAATTTAGGACGAAATGCAACGAGCGCTCCGTCGAGAGGGCTTGGTCGGCAAGATCTCGTTGTCTCTCGAGTTCCGACTCGCGGCCTTTTTCAGCACTGATATCAAGTATGCCGACATTTGTGGCGCGCTGACCTTGCTCGTTGATACGGTGGCTGCTGGAGGCACGAATCCATTTGGTTTGATTGTTCACAACGATGCGATGAACGCATGAACGCGACTCCATCTTGGCTTCGCCGCTCACGAACTCATTGACGCGCTCGATATCATCGGGGTGAACTCTGGCCATCAAGTTCTGGTAGTTGATTTTGGTGTCAGCGTCGAACCCAAAAATCGCTCTGAGTTTGGTGTTAGCGAAGTACTCACCCGTCTCGCTGCGCTCCAGCATCCCTAAACCCGCTGTTTCGACAGCCGTTTCGAGTGAGTTGATCAGTTTCAGGTTATCTGCCTTTGAGGCCTCCAGCTGGGTCTGGATCTGGCGAGCTGTAATCAGATGAATCAAAAGTTGTGAGCCGATAACGGTAAACAGCATCCAGACCCACAGATTGATTAAGCCGGTGCTCAGATCAGTATCACTAGAAAAATCGTGAGTGGCAAAATCCTGATGAGCAAATCGCAGCAGGATACCCACGCCAATGCCAACTAGGAGGTAAATTAGGCTCTTTGCCCACCAACTCAACATTTTCCGTTGTTGCGCCACTGGCTGCTCGACGACAAAGAGTGTGTGAATAATAGCCAGCGTCGCCAGACTGTTGAGTAAGAAACGACTCGTTAATGCCATATCAATCTCGTTACCCGGGGCGAGCTGGAAAAATACCGTGACGGAGAGGAGTGCGATAGAGGTCATAAGGGCCTCTAATTTTTGTACGCTTAGGTAAATCAGCATTGCTACGACGGGGAAAAACATAGCGGGGGCCAGTCCCGTCTCTTTGTGGGCATAGGCGTAGATAGGGATTATCAACAGAGAGCCTAATAAGACGTACCAGCTGTTCGGGCCGATGCGGCGATTCTTCAGTCCAATATAGAGGGCGATCGCCAGTGTCAAAGATAAGGCTTTAGAGCTTGTAAAGCCGGTGAGCAGAATCATAGCTGCCATCGCGAAACTGCTGTGTAGGACAAGATCCAGCAGCGCTTTGAAGCGCCGTTGACTAACGTCCAGAGTGCTGTAGAGCAGGGTATGGATCAGGGGAGCGATGAGCGCACAGGCCACCAGGGTGCGTATCGCCAGCGGATCATGCTGAGGCTGCGACGCCAGTGTGTAAGCACCGCCATAGATAAGTAGGTTTAAAAGTGCGACGACAAGACCATATTTTCGATCAAAGAGTATAACGATCGCAGCGGTTAAGAGTGGGAGAAAGAGTAGCGGGTAAATTCCATTTAACCCTACAAGATAGATAATCGCCGCATTTGAGAGAAGCCCGGCTATCGATGCGCCCCTCTGAATCCGTTGTGTTTTTGAGAACAAACAGAGAAACCCAGAATGAGGCCAAAACCGCAATTGATCAAAGTTAGAGTATTGTCACTTCGAACAGGTGCGAGAGAGACAACGATCAGTGATGTTGCAACGATTGTAAAAAAGAAGGTCGCTCGCAGTATACGGTTCGATCTACTTAAGTTAAGAATCCATTTGTCCATTACCAGTACCTTAAGTCTAGCGTCGGCTTGCGTTAGTTATCGCAGGCCTCGGCCCTAACTAAATTGGCTACATCTCAGCCCGATCTCAATTCACCGCTCTGCTATGCTCTGCAAGTCTGCGGTCAGGAACATGAATAATTTACTGCAATTTGTGTACCAGAATTCGCTGTGTTTGTACCTTTTTTTGATATTAATTTAGATTGTTAATCCGCGCTGCTGCTTAACCTAATGCTGCTGCCGAAGCTTAAGCTTAAGCTGATGTTGAAGCAGCAAGCGAGATCAACGCTGAAGCGCGTCGCATGCCAGCAGCGCTTGGCTGTAAAACGGAGTGAGCTTATTGGACAACGAGCAACGCTACTACATCGGCTTGCCGCAATGGCAGCATGACGCTTGGGATACCGGGCCACTGGCTGGCAGGGGCAGTGCTTTGCGCCGTTATGCGCGTCACTTCAATTCTGTCGAGGGCAATACCACATTTTACGGGGTGCCGAGTCAATCAACCGTAGCGCGTTGGGCTGATGAGACGCCCGCGAACTTCCGCTTCTGTTTTAAATTTCGCCAAGAGATTAGTCATCGCTCTCCGCTGGTTGCAAGCCACCCTAAGGTGTTGGAACAGTTAGCGGCCTTAGAGCCGCTGCGCGAGAAGATGGGTCTGTTGTGTTTGCAACTGCCACAGAGCTTTGGGCCCGAGGGGTTAAGCGAGCTCGAACATTTTGTTGCAGGTCTACCGCCTGAGTTCAACTATTCGGTTGAGGTACGTAACCTAGCCTTTTTCGAAAAAGGGGAAGAGGAGCGTCGGCTCAATCAGCTACTGGGCCAATACGCCGTCAATCGAGTGATGTTCGATACCCGGGCCCTCTTCGGCCAGCCTGCGACTGACGCGGCGACCCTAGAGGCACAACAGAAAAAGCCACGCGTGCCGCTGCACGTACTAGCAACGGGCCGCCAACCTCAGGTACGTTTTATTGCGCCGATGGCCTACCAACAGGCCGAGCGCTACCTGGACCAATGGGTCACTAAGGTGGTGAGCTGGTTGGACGCTGGCTTAGAGCCTTACCTCTTCTTTCACACACCCGATAACCGCTGCGCGCCTCAGCTGGCACGCTGGTTTGTTGCCAAGCTTGAACTGCAGCGCCCCCAGGCACGCGGGTTTGTCCCCTGGGTTGATAGCGGCGAGCAAACAATGCTCTTCAAGTGAGAGTTTTAATGCGGCTGCAGCTCGTGCTCTGAGAGTATTTTAGGCTACACTCGACGTCTCTAATTGATCTTCTCAGTGAGGCCGTTCATGCCGCTACTCGCTGTGGTTATGTCCCTGAGTGGATTAACCCTATACGCTATCCACGATGCACTCATTAAGTACCTGAGTCAGACCATTTCAGTCGTTCAGATTGTCTTTTTCATTACGCTCTTTACCTTCCCTCTGATCTCGATCTGGCTAGTGGGGAGCCGCACCACGCCAAGCCTGCGACCGCAAAACCCCTGGGCGGTGGGCTTTCGCTCGTTAAGCTTTGTTGTGATTGTCTTGGCGGCCTTCTACAGCTTTCAAGTCCTACCACTGGCGCAGGTCTACGCCTTGCTCTTCACGACGCCGTTAATGGTCACCGCCCTCTCTGGACCGATGCTGGGTGAGCGCGCCACTCTCTCCCAGTGGATTGCCATTATCAGTGGCTTCGTTGGGGTCTTGGTGGTGATTCAACCCACCGTTGAAGCGGTACAGATCGGCCACATTAGTGCGCTAACGGCAGCGACACTCAGTGCTATAAATGCGACGCTGGTGCGCAAACTGGGTGCCTCCGAGCGATCGGTGATCTTGTTGCTCTATCCACTCATTGCCACGTTCGTTGTCATGAGTCTGATGCTACCCTTCTCCTATCGGCCGATGGATATTCAGACGCTGGGGATCAGTGCCATTGTTGCACTGCTCTCTCTGTCGGGTGGCCTGCTGACGATTCACGCGTTTCGCCGCGGCCGGGCGATGATCATCGCACCCATGCAGTACTCCCAGATCATCTGGGGGGTGGTGTTTGGCGCGCTCTTTTTTGGCGAAGTTCCCAAAACCAACACGCTCGTAGGCACGCTGATTATTATTGGGTCAGGTATCTTTGTCGTGACGCGGGATCGGGGCGCGCAGATAGCTCAAGATGAGTTGGCACGACGCACAACGGCGATCGCGCGACTTAACAGCCTGTTTCACCTGCGACGCTCGAGCAAGGATAGTGAGCGAGTTGACTAGCGACAGTCCGCAATCAACTTGAGCACAGGCGGCGTATACAGCCCCGAACCAAGCTCGTTGGTCCAATTCTGCTGAATGCTGTCACATAGCGCATTAGGCGAATTGTAGGTATCACTATAGATCTTAAATTTCATCGCCCGGTCACACGCAGGATCCAACGCTTCTGCATAATATCCGAGGCGCAGCGGCAACACTCTTTCTCTACCAGCGATGCTCGGCTTTGCAAAATCTTGAAGCGGGGCTTAAAGTCGGCGGCTCAGTCCGTGATCGAGCTGAGCGGCTAAGTGAGAGCTGGCGTTTGACCTCTGTTGAGATTGATCGCTATACAGCGGCGCACAGCTTGGAATCGATCGCGCAGTTGCCTCCTCAGTCAGCTGAGCCAGTCACTGTTGCCGCATTGGAGCGTCTGTTAGAGGCGGCAGAACTTTATGACCCTGCTCCCGTGTTGGAGTCCTTGGAGCCTTTGCTGATGCAGCATAACGATGCTTTTCTTACAGCGATCGAACAGGCGGTAAAAAGCTTTGATTTCGCTCAGGCAGCCGCCATTTTGAGGGCAGAGCTGCAAGCGCGAGGAGGGGCAGAGTGAAACTTGTTCTCGTAGTTGATGATGAATTTTCGCTCTCCGCGATGCACCAACTGCTGTCGGCGCACTATAAGCTGGCGCTGTGTAAGCAGAGTGAAGATGCCCCCAGACTGATTGATAAGCTCGAGCCTGATCTGGTAATTACGGATTACCATATGCCCGGAATGAACGGGATCGAGTTGCTCGAGTGGATTCGCGCAAATAAGGCCCACCAGAGGCTTCCGGTGATCGTTCACAGCGGTAGCAATCCGCAAAGTGCGGAGTTGGAGCCCTTCACTGAGCTCAAAGCGGACTACTTGATCGAGAAACAGCACTCTCGAAATGATCTTCGGGGCGTGATTGAGAGCCTAATCGGCTAGGTTTGAGCAACCTCATGCCAGATGCGTTTAACCCTAGGTTAACGCAGTTCCATGCACCGATACTGTTCAAGGCGCCTTATCTTATCTGAGGTGTTTTTCCGGTTTGTTTATAACAATTTCGTTTATAAAGGCCTGATTGTTGGCCTTTTTTTTGCATTGCTTACATTGAACCAATATATTTTAGTAATCGATTTCTGGGGCAAAACATCTTGATGTTGGATGACAAGTTAGAGCGGTTGCGCGCGCGCGCCGAGGCCGCGTTGGGCCGTGGCGATTTAACTGAATTTATAGATAAGGCGTCCGTTGCTGACTATAAAAGTGCGCTCGCTGAGATGGCGATATATCAAGCTGAATTGCGCGCACAGCATGAGGATTTGGAAGATGCGAACAATCGAGCGGCTAACAACTTGGAAAAACTCCGGGAGTTGTTAAACCAGATGGAGGATCCCTATGTGATCCTTGATCATCACCACCGAATCGTCGATGCTAATCGTGCCGCCGAGCAAGCGTATAGGTTGCACAAAGTGGGAGCATTTGACAATTTTTCAGACCGCTTTGCCCACCAGGACCGCGCTGTCATCCGGTATTGGCTTGGCGATAAAAAGGCTCTGAACACTATCTTGAATGTGACGGGTGATAAGCCCGATAACAGACGCTACTCGCTTAAACAGCACCCTTTTAAGGATGAAACCATACTGGTTATTGCCCGCGATATGACAGATCTGGAAGGGCAGAGCACAATATCAGAGCAGCTTAGGCACGCGTTGAAACGAATTGAAGAGCTGCAGCAAGAGCGCGAAACTGCATTTGCGTATCTGGCTCACGAGATGCGAACGCCGGCCTCAAGTATTGCGATGCTGCTCGAGACTGATAATGCCCTCCGTGAAACCACCAGTGGCCAGTTGATTGAGGCCAATATTCAGCAAGTCCTGTCTGTCATGGACGATCTTAAGGTGATCGTTAAGCCTGATGAGGAGGTTCTCGTTAGTTTGGGGCTGGTAGATCCACATCTAGTCGTCAGCAACACCTTGGCAGCGATGGCGCCTCTGTTCGAGAAGCAGGGGATAACCGTTCACCTGTCTCAACCGAATATGCTGCATCGCGCAGTGAATACAGACATAAAGAGCGTCACGCAGGTTGTCACCAACCTGTTTAAAAATGCCGCACTACACTCTGGTGCCAGTGAACTCTGGGTAATGACGAGTGTCGTTCCACTCAAAAGCACAACCCTGGTTGTAATCAAAGTTGCTGATAATGGTGTGGGAATTCCTGATTCTGATAAAAACCGAATCTTCTTGCCGTTCGAACGCGGCTCGCAGACGTCTGAGGGAACGGGAATTGGACTGGATGTCTGTCGGCGCTTGGCGATTCAGTTGGGTGGAAACGTTGTGCTCAGGGATAGCGCACATGGCGGCTGTGAATTTACCTTCTCATTTTATGCGGAAAATGTCATCGCTGCGCCCGAAGAGGTTATCGCAATCGATGATCGACCGCTCAGTGGTCTTAGGGTGCTTTTTGCAGATGATGATGCGGTGATTCGACAGTTCTCGGGCAAGATTCTGGATAAGCTCGGCGCTGAAGTGATTATCGCTCAAGATGGTGCCCAAGCACTCGATAACTACACAGTCTCAGGTGCCGATCTAGTCGTTACCGATATTATGATGCCCAACTTAGATGGCATTGAATTGACGCGGGAACTAAGAACCCGAGGTTTTAAAGGCCTGATTGTTGGGTGCTCGGCAGCGACCGTTGGCGATGAGCTCGCCAAGCTGCTTGCCGCTGGCGCCGATGCGGTTCTGCCCAAGCCGCTCTCGTCTAAGGGGTTAACCCACCTAATCGCGAACCTCAAGGCGAACTCGCACTGACTGAGGTTTTTAGGGAAGGTCTGTTTTGAAATTTACTGGGTTATTAAAAGCGCAAAGCCGTCAGGCTGTGGTTGCAGCCATTTGCGGTTTGATAGCTCTCTATGACAAGGATTTGTTACGTTTGCGCGTTTGAGTCGGGCCGTGCTTCTAGTACTGCTTGCACTGGTCGCTCCAGTGGTTTTCGCCAATGATTTTTTGATTTTTGAGGATCAACAGGGTCGCTTCTCGCCCGCAGAGATGCTTGCGCAAAGCGACGATGCGTTCAAAAAGCTCGATAGTCATTTTGTCGGCTACAGCGCATCTACCTGGTGGTTGAAAATACCAAGGAGCGACGCAGGTAAGTATCTCCATTTTAAAGAGACGAATACCACGCATGTCGATCTGTTCTATTCGGATTCCAGCGGCATTAGGGTCGTCGAGAATGGTTACTCGGTGCCTGTCAGTGAGCGTAATATCGCCGCTCTTCCACTGGTATTTGATATCTCAAAAATTGAATCCCAGTGGATCTATCTTCGGGTCAAGAGCACCTATGTCATCTATCTCGACCTCGAACAGCTCAATGAGACGCAGTTTCAAGTCTTGACGATGAAGCGCAGCGCTCTGGTCGGGCTGGCTTTCGGAGCGTTGATGCTCTTGTCGCTCTATAACGCCATGCTGTGGATCAACACCAGGGATCGTATCTATGGGTATTACCTCGTCTACAGCTTCGGTACAGTCATCTACACCAGCGCAATGCTCGGACTATTTACGCTGAGCGAGTCACTCTCTCATCTCTCGGTTGCCTTTTATGTTTTTGGGGGGTTGCCGACCTATATTGGCGGATTTTTGTTAATGAGAGAGCTCTTCGCGTCGCTGCGGAGTCGAGTCATAGAGCGTTGTGCAAACGCGGGGATCTGGATTGCCACAGCGACTGTTGCTGTTGGTTTAGCGGTCTCAGACGCATTCGGATTGAAGCTCTATGCGCACTACGGCATCGGCTTCGTGGAGGCGGGTCTTTTGATCACTATCCTAGTTATCGCGTGGCGGGCCGATCACCCCTACGCGCGTCCCATGGCGCTGGGTTGGATGATTTGGATTGCCGGCACGATTTTTTTAATGGGGCATTTTCTCGGTTTTGGTGGGTTCGAAGCGAAGTATGTGATTGTGTTCGCCTCGTTGGCAGAGGGCGTTATTTTCTCCATCGTGCTAGCGGTACGGCACAAAAAAAAGTGGAGCAAGATGTGCTTGCCGCGCGGTGGCTATCACAGCAGACCCAAACCCAACTCCAGGCTTCGCGGGAACATGAGGCGGAGCTGCAGGTCCTGGTAGACGAGCTACAGTTACGCCGAGAAAAACAGGCGCAAATTTTCTCAATCATTGGGCATGAGCTGCGCACACCGCTATCATCGATGAAGATGATGCAGGACGCTATGGGGCTTCGCGCTGTCGGTGAATATGGCCAGAATATCTGTGAATCAACCGATGCGGTGCTCTCTATCGTTGATGACCTCAGAACGGTAATCAATCCAGAGCAGGTCCACCAAGCGGCTGCAGTCGTTGAGAGCCCTTTCGATATCATCAGCCGAACAACAAAATCGCTCGAGGGTCTCTATGCTGAGCACGGTGTTGAGGTGCGTGTCTTTGGCGATCAGCTATCGCACTCGCGGTGTAAATTTAATGCCCAGGCTCTGCGACAGAAAATTACAAACCTCACCAAAAATGCGGCTCTGCATGCCGAAGCTGATACGATTTGGGTAAATCTTAGAGCTGAGTCGATCAATGATGAACAGATTCAGATCTATCTGACGGTCGAAGACAATGGCAAAGGTATTCCCGAGGGGCTACGCGAGGCGGTATTCGGAGCGTTTAGCCGCGGCGATACCCGTGCTGAGGGAACCGGTTTAGGGCTCTACATCGTTCGCGAACTCGCCGGGAAGTTGGGCGGTTCGGTTGAGTATTTTGAGAGTGATAAAGGGGGCGCGGGATTTAAAGTCGAGTTTATTCTAGATTTGCATGCTGAAGGCTCTGATCAGCATTCAGAGCTCGACCAGATCGAGCTCAAGATGCCTACGGCGCTAGAGGGTAAGCGTATTCTCTTTGCTGAGGATCAAAAAACGCTGCAGTTGCTGACCGCTAAACTGCTACGCGATGCCGGTGCTGAGGTTGTCGTCTGTGATAACGGTAAGCTCGCACTCGACGCCTTCCGTCAAAGTGAATTTGATCTAGTCCTGACCGATTTAATGATGCCAGAGATGAGCGGTGACGAGCTGATTCGGCATATTCGGGCAGAGGGTTTTGCAGGTCAAATTGTTGCCCTAACCGCAGCGACGATTGTCAAGG
>Ga0102948_1000454_pt1 | contig 15991 bp, 13 predicted proteins | sample SalPonA_A_H2O_MG_FD_78211 | JGI IMG/M metagenome (GOLD analysis project Ga0102948, IMG submission 78211) | Water microbial communities from South San Francisco under conditions of wetland restoration - Salt Pond MetaG R2A_A_H2O_MG | ecosystem: Environmental > Aquatic > Non-marine Saline and... | reverse complement strand
CCGAGATCTATCACGGTGGAAACTTTTTCGGGCAGCATATCGCCTTTGCGGCGGACGCGATTAACGCTGCGGTAACGCAGATTGGAGTATTGGTCGAACGGCAGATTGATCTTCTCGTTACACCCACAAACTATCACGAGGTTCCGCTACTGCTCGCCTGGGATGCCGGCCGAATGAGTGGACTCGCGGGACTGCAGATCGGTGCCAGCGCCCTCGTTGCGGAAATGCGTGGCCAGTGCCAAGCCTATGCCACAACAAGCATCCCGACCAACGCAGGTAATCAGGATGTCGTCCCCATGGCAGCCAACGCGGCGCGACAAGCCTTTGAGCAGACGGATCGGCTCTCCACACTGATCGCGCAACTCTGCCTTTGCGTATCACAACTCAACGCGCTTATCGCGGAAGGGAAGGCGTCCGGCAACCAGATCCGATTGCTACCACAGCTCCCGCATTTTGATCCCCTCGTCGAAGATCGACCGATTCGGGACGAAATCGAGAGGGCAGCCGCCTCGCTGCTTGAACACGGCTAGCTTCTGCCTTGTTCACAATCAAGCTGCAGTCGATTGGCCCGTTTGAATAGGTGAGCACATGAAAACCCGAACACGCGGGAGAGGACACTAGACAGGAAATCTCCCGAAGTTGGCGGAACGAATTTTTAAACCGCAGAGGTGCCCGGCGGCTCGGTCGTCGATTCGAAACTAAGTTTCCCGACTCTGATGCGTTCTCTTCTTATGTTTTCGGCAAACAAAGCGTCCGCCCTGAAGGCACTTGAAAATTTTTTGCCCCGCGCGGGGCGGGACTACGCCGCGCAGCGGAACTACGACTTCGGGCCCGAGCGCCGTGACAATGTATCGATGCTTTCTCCCTGGGTGCGTGTCCGCATCCTTCCCGAATGGGAAATTATACGCTCGGTACGCGAAACGCATTCGGACAGCGCTGCGGGCAAGTTTATCGATGAGGTTTGTTGGCACACCTATTGGCGCGGCTGGCTTCTGCAACATCCAGATGCTTGGAAGGACTATGAGGCCGAGCGAGAAACGCTACTTGGGGATTACGAAAGGCAGATCGGCTACACGCGGGCGATCGAGGGTAAAACCGGAATCGAGTGCTTCGATGTGTGGACCCGCGAACTTATCGAAACGGGCTATCTGCATAACCACGCCCGCATGTGGTATGCCAGCATCTGGACGCATACCCTGAAACTACCCTGGGTGCTGGGAGCGGCTTTTTTTCACCGCCACCTTTACGATGGCGACCCAGCCAGCAACACCCTAAGCTGGCGCTGGGTGGCCGGCGTCCATACTCAGGGAAAAAGCTACCTCGCACGGCCCGATAATATTGCCAAATACACAGACGGTCGTTTCCGCCCCCAAGAGCCTTTTGCCCAAGAAGCCCTCGATCTTACAGATGATTACCCAAAACCTCGGGCAGTGTCGGTTGAAACAGCGGACAAACTTCCTGGAGATGGGAGAATCGGGTTGGTAGTGAACGAGAATGATCTTTCCGCATCCTCCTGGTTGGGCGACTCTTTAAATGCCGTAGCGACTTGCGGGGCGCTACCCGAAGCTGCCTACGAAGCACACGCAGTTGCCGAACCGGTGCGCACGTTTCGCCGCGACTGCCTGCGGGAGACTCTTACAGACGATGCGCCGGTCTTTAGCGGAGTTGGACAGATTACACAGTGGGCTGGCGAGCATTCACTCGACGCTGTCGTGATGTCCGAACCGGGGGTCGGTTTCTGGACTCTTGAGCTGTTAAAACTGCGTAGCGATTTGGCGCATCAAGGCCGCACCCTCCACACCGTTCGCCACTGGTGGGATGCCCACTTTATACCCCACGCAAGCAAAGGCTTTTTCAAATTAAAACAGGCGATCCCGGATGCTCTCGACCGCCTTTGATTACACCCCAAAAAACAAACTTGTGTATCCAGATTTTCGCTACGTTACGGCCAGACCACACTCTGAAAGTCGCATTCTCGATCAACCCACTACCCATGCTTTGAAGCCACCGGCAACCAAGCGTCCTACGCCGAGCAAACGCTCTTACCACTCATTCCCGCAATCGACCTTCAGCTTTTTCTTTGAGAAAGCTTTGGTAGGCCAGTCGAATACCCTCTTCAATCGGAATCCTTGGCGTCCACCCGGTCTTTTTGATTTTCGAAATATCGGTCAACTTGCGTGGCGTGCCATCGGGCTTGGAAGTGTCGAAGGTAAGCTCGCCCTCGTAGCCGACCACCTGCATGATGAGGCGGGCAAGGTCGCCGATTGAAATTTCGGTGCCGCAGCCGAGGTTGACCCAGTCGGGCGGGGACTCCAACTCAAGCAGGTGAAGGATGCCAGCCGCTGCATCATCGGCATGGAGAAATTCCCGCAGCGGAGAGCCGGTCCCCCAGATCGCTACTTCTGGGGCTCCACTTTCCTTCGCCTCATGAAAGCGGCGGATCAGCGCCGGTAGGACGTGCGAGTTCTGCGGATGATAATTGTCACCGGGGCCGTATAGATTCGTCGGCATGGCGGAGTGATAGGTCACGCCATACTGGCGCCGGTAATACTCACACAGCTTAAGACCCGCGATTTTGGCGATAGCATAGGCCTCATTGGTCGGTTCCAGTGAGCCGGTCAAAAGTGATTCCTCCTCGATCGGTTGCCCGGCCAACTTCGGGTATATGCAGGTGCTGCCGAGGAAAAGTAAACGCCGGACTTCCGCACGGTAGGCCTCGTCGATGGTATTCTGGGCTATGGCCAGATTTTCAAACATGAATTCGGCCGGGTAAGTGTTGTTCGCATGGATACCACCGACCCGCGCTGCAGCGATCACCGCGACATCCGGCTTTTCCTCCGTGAAGAATGCACGCACCGCCTGCTGACAGGTCAGGTCAAGTTGACTGCGGGTGCGGGTGATTATATTCCCATAGCCCGCAGCTTCAAGGGCACGCACCACAGCGGATCCAACCATCCCCCGATGGCCGGCAACGTAAATCTTAAGTTTTTTTTCCATTCTCAATCAACTCGTGACCGCGTCGGGCTTCGATTTCCGGTTTACGCTTCAATCGCCTGTTTATAGGCGAGCTCCTGCTTCGCGAGCACGAGGTCGGCATCGACCATGATCTTGACCAGATCCTTGAAGCGAACCTTCGGCTCCCAACCGAGCTTTGCACTCGCCTTGGCCGGATCACCGATCAGAAGATCCACCTCGGTCGGACGTTCATAGCGCTTGTCGTAGTCGACATACTTTTCCCAGTCGAGATCAAGCAGAGCGAACGTCTCCTGCACGAATTCTTTGACCGAGTGTGTCTCGTTCGTTGCCATCACATAGTCGTCGCCCGAGTCCTGCTGCAACATGAGCCACATGGCCTCAACGTATTCCTTGGCGTAACCCCAGTCGCGACGCGCATCGAGATTGCCAAGGTAGAGCTTCTCCTGCAGGCCCATCTTGATTCGGGTAGCCGCGCGCGTAATCTTGCGGGTAACGAAAGTCTCCCCCCGGCGGGGCGACTCATGGTTGAAAAGAATCCCATTGGTCGCATGAAGCTTATAGGATTCGCGGTAGTTCACGGTGAGCCAGTAAGCGTAGACCTTCGCGCACCCATAAGGCGAGCGAGGGTAAAAAGGCGTTTTCTCGGTCTGGGGCACCTCCTGAACGAGGCCAAACATCTCTGATGAGGACGCTTGATAAAAGCGGCATTTGTTGTCCAAGCCGACCTCACGGATCGCTTCAAGGATGCGGAGCGTTCCAAGTCCTGTCACATCACCCGTATATTCCGGCACGTCAAAAGAAACACGCACGTGGCTCTGGGCACCAAGATGGTAAATCTCATCCGGCTGCAGATCGTAAAGCAGCTTCACCATCTGCACGCCATCGGCCAGATCGCCGTAATGTAAAAAAAGCTTCGTGCCGTTTATGTGCGGGTCTTTGTAGAGGTGGTCGATGCGGTCGGTATTGAAGGTCGATGCCCGACGAATGATACCATGGACCTCGTAGCCTTTCTCCAGGAGCAACTCCGCAAGGTAGGAACCGTCCTGGCCTGTGATGCCGGTAATGAGAGCTTTCTTCATTCTTAGGAGCTTATAGAAAAAAACACCGCTTGTCTTTTCGTATTTACGCAAATTTATTTATTTTTTTGCGCAAAAATGCCCACATCGCTCATTGCTGTCGCCTACGATTTGAATTTTCGCCATGCTGCCGAAATCTTCAGTGGCGTATCCGACCACGTGCGAGCAGAGCGGCTCGAATGGCAACTACTACCGCTCACGTTCGGTTTCGAGTCGAAGCTGATGGAGCTGGCGAATTCCGGGCGCCTGCGCGGTGCGATCGGGACCTTTATCAGCGATCAATGGATTTCCGGGTTGATTGAAAATCAGCTCGGGGTCGTGAATCTTTTTCAATTTTCAAAAATCGAGTCTGTCCCAAGGGTTGATCTTGATAATGTCTTTATTGGTCAGCGAGCAGCCGAACATCTGGCAGGGCAAGGTGCGCGCAGTTTTGTTTTCATCCGCCAGGACAGAGCTTTCTTTAATGACATCCGGCGACAATCATTTGAACACAATTGCCCGCGGGGCACTTACCATGAGATCAGTCCGTCCAAGCCGCGCCACATCCAGTTTGAGGAGTTAGAACGGCTCCCCACCCCGATCGGCATCTTGTGCTCCAGCGACCGGATTGCACGGGAAATCTGCCTCGAAGCCCGCGCCTCCGGCGTCGAAGCAGGTCGCGAGCTTCTGATTATTGGCATCGGCAATGATCCCGCAGAATCAACCTTCGCGGGTACAAACCTCAGTAGTTTCGACATACCCGCCCGGGAAATTGGAGTTCGGGCTGGTCGCGCCCTTCAAGCGATTCTCGAGGGCAGTGAGGCCTTGCCCGAGATGCTCACCGAGGCGATACAACCTCCACTTATCCTTCGGGATTCTGCTTTATCCACGACACAGTCCAAGCTGGCACAACGGGCACTGCAACGGATTGAAGACTCCATTGGCGATTCCGTTTTTCAAATTGAAACGCTTTGTCGAGAGCTCGGCGTATCACGGCGGGCGCTTGAATTGGCAACACGCCGCAATGCCGATACCAGCCCCTATCAATTTCTCACAGAAAAAAGGCTTCGACGCGCGGAACAACTACTCTTGTCAGGAAAAGACCCGGTTGCTAAGGTCGGCGAAGCCTGCGGTTACCCGGAACCACACCACTTCTCCACCTGGTTTAAAAAACAAACCGGAATGGCTCCAAAAACATTTCGGGAGAATCCTTCCGTCAACCGGTCGGCGAGTTTGAACGGATCGATTCGGGTATCTTGAAGAGCGAAGACATAATCCCCGCATTAACACGGATCGACTCCACAAACACCTCATTTTCCAACTCCCCATCTCGATAGAAACGGGTCCGGAACGGCTCTACCACGCCGGAAACCATCCGGTAATCTTCGTATTCCACAGCAAATCGCAGAGGTTGTCCGGCTATGACAACGGTTTCTTCTGTTCGTACGACGTAAAGTGAATCTTTGTCGAGCAGAGCCAGAAACACGGTTCCGTTCGGCAACGTTTTTGTCAGCTCGTAACAGTCGGTGCCCTTAAACTGAGTTTCACGCATTTCAAAACCAGGCGCAGAATTGGAGGAGAGGAGAATGCGCCGGAATGGGTTTTGAATTTGCAGACTCCACTGTAAAGACTCGGCGCTCCTCTCGTCCAAAAGATTCGTTTTTTGCAAGCCATCGTGGTTTTCGATGACTTGCCAGGCGACTTCTCCATTCAACAGGAGCGAGGAGTTGTTCAGAGCCCCCGGGTTGATCGAAAGTTTTCCCATATCAGGCGCCAGGAGCAGAATTTGAAAGGGCCACTCTCCGGAAGAGATTTGAACACGTCCCTCATACCGTATCGAACGCATTTCCGCAATAGCCGCCCGTCCACCGGAAGCTTCAAAGTAGTACGCGATCAGGTCAGAAACTGAAAGGATGTCCTCAGGTTTTACCAAAGGAGTCGGATCAACCGGGGGTAGCGATGTAGTCTCGACTCGAAAATAACTGGTTGCGATCGCGACCCCGGCTGCGGTGATTGCGAACAGGATAACCAAGGGAAACGCCCAATAAAAACGACGCCTGAAAAGGGATCGCTTGCTCGAAGAGCGGCTCGTCCCCGAGGAGTAGGTAAAATTCCGCATCGGCTTCGGCGAATAAGAATTTTCGATTCCAGCCGAATCGCTTGACTGCCCATTTCTTAAACCCACGGGTTAATTAAAACGTAAATTTCATCCCGCCGCAACTAAAATGAAACGATTTCATCCGGCTGCCGTATCTGCGTGCGTAGCCAAGTGCGCTGCTTCTTCGCCAAACGCCGCGTGTTGCGGATTATCGTGGGCACCAACTGGTCGCCTTCCAGCCGTTGGTCCAGAAAAGCCAGTGTCTCGCGGTAACCGATCGCAGCAGCCGCACTTGGATTTTGCTCAATACCCGCCTCTCTCAATCGGCGCACCTCGTCGATCAAACCGGCCGCCAGCATCGCCTCCGCCCGTAAAGCGATCCGATTCATCAATTGCTCTTTCTCGCGCTCAATCAAAATAAGCCGCTTTCCGAAATCCGCATAGGGATCCGGTTGGGCCGCGAACTCCGCCTGCAACTCCTCCAGCGTCCTGCCAGAGGCAAGGCAACGCTCGAGCGCCCGCCTCACCCGACGCGGATTTTTTATGTCCAACTTGGGCAAGCCACCCGGGTTGTGCCGGATCAAGGTCTCACATAGAGCTTCAAGCCCGCCCGCCTGATCGATCCGGTCGACCTGCTGACGAACCGCAGCCGGCACTTCGATTGTGTCCAAAACCGGAGCGAGGAAACTCTTAAGATAAAAGCCACTGCCCCCCGTGATGACGACCGACTTGCCCCGTGCACAAATCGAATCCACCGCCCGCCGGGCCGCTTCCACGTAAGCGACAATATCAAAGGGCTGCGAGACATCGCAGATATCAATCAAATGGTGGGGCACTCGACTCCGCTCCGCCGAAGTCGGCTTGGCCGTGCCGATATCCATACCACGGTAAAAAAGCGATGCGTCACACGAGACGATCTCCGCATCATGGGCCTCAGCATAGGCGAGAGCATAATCCGTCTTACCCGCAGCGGTCGTGCCGGTGATAATATGTAGCAACTGGCTCAATGAAAAACAGCAAAGAAACTATTGAAAAGCTGCAGCATCCTGACGACATAGCAACGACGGATTCCGCCAATGAAAATCAGCATCGTAACCGAAACGTATCCCCCCGAAGTCAATGGCGTTGCGATGACACTGCACCGGGTCAGCGCCGAGCTCCGCAAGCAGGGCCACCAGACCGAGATTATCCGTCCACGCCAAAGCTCAGAAGCGCAACATGCAAGCTACGAGGATACGCTGATTGTTCGCGGCCTTCCCTTGCCCGGCTACGACGGGCTGCGTTTCGGTTTGCCCTGCCGCAGCAAGCTTCGAGAGCACTGGACTACGCGGCGTCCCGACATCATTTACGCCGCTACCGAGGGTCCACTCGGGCAGTCTGCCATACGCGCTGCAGAGGACCTGAAAATCCCGATCGTTTCAGGCTTCCACACCAACTTTCACGAATACATGAAGCATTATAAACTGCCCATCCTCGAAAAGATGGTGCAGGGCTTCCTGCGGAAAACCCACAACAGGACCCGGCGCACCTTTGCACCCTCGCGGGACGTCATCACCAAACTCGAGGCCATGGGGATTGAGGGCACACGCTTGCTGGGCCGGGGTGTCGATACAACCCTGTTTCATCCGGCAAGACGCGATCCGGACCTCCGGCAGCGCTGGGGCGTAGCTGATGACACCGGCCTTGTCGCTATCTTCGTAAGCCGGCTTGCCGCCGAGAAAAACATTCCGCTTGCCGCGAAGGCCTTCGAGGCCATCCAAAAACAGGTACCGGGTGCGGCTTGTGTCTTTGTTGGCGACGGCCCCGAACGCACCAGGCTCGAGAAAGCACACCCCACCTTTATTTTCTCCGGCATGCAACAAGGCGAAGACCTCGCCCGCCATTACGCCTCGGGCGATCTTTTTATCTTCCCCAGCATAACGGAGACGTTCGGAAATGTTGTTACCGAAGCGATGGCCTCGGGACTGGTGACGCTGGCTTTTGACTACGCCGCACCGCACCGCTTCATTGAGGATGGCACGAACGGATTTCTCGCAACCTTCGGCAACGAAACGGAGTTTTTAGAGGCTGGCAAACGGGCAATAACCGCGCAGGAGGACTGGCCCAAAATCCGTGCCGCGGCCCGCCGAACTGCCGAGACCCTCAACTGGGAAGGCATCGTGCGCGAATTCGCGGCAGAATTGCAAACCGTCCTCAGTGAGCATTGATCCATTTCCCAAAAAACCGCTTCTTTCCCTGGGCAGACCTTACTCAAATTGAATGAAATGGAGGAGCGAATCAAACTTTGGCAGTGGCCAAACATCCTGGCCGTCGATGCCAGCCTCGTGGCGATGGCATGGCTTTGGGTTTTTGCCGCGACGCTGCCGGCCAGTCTGAATTTCACCGCCTACGCGGTGCTCGGTCTCTCTGTTTGGCTGACTTATACTGCCGACCGGTTACTGGACATCCGTCGACGACCACCCGAAAAACTGCTCTCGAAGCGGCACCGCTTTGCCAAACGCCACTCGCAGAAGCTCTGGCCGCTTTGGGCCGTAATTCTGGCCACCAATATTCTGCTGGCTCTTCTTACACTTGACGAGCGGCAACTTCACTTCGGATTCGTTCTGCTCTCTATATGCCTCACTTACACCGCACTCAATCAAGCCCTATCCAAGCATTTTTTTCCGAAGGAACCACTCGTTGCCATCATTTTCGCCGGTGGCACTCAAATCTTCCTCCCAAGGTTTTCCGATTCAGCCACTCTACTTGCGTTTACAGGAATCTGCCTATTAAACTGCTTATTGATTAGTCAAAAAGAACAGGTCATCGATGCCAAGCTCCGCGTTTACTCTCTGGGAAACCGATTGGCTACCCGCTGGATCCGTCCTCTTTTCCTCGTGTGCCTGCTGCTCTCTACTCTTTGTGAAAGCCGTAGCGCGCTTTTGCCGACCACACTCTGCCTCTGGCTGCTCGCAGAAAAAGAAAATGCTTTCGAGGTCGAGCCGTTCCGCGTTTTTTGTGACACGGTGCTGCTGGTTGGACCTATCTTTTATTTCTTTTTATCCGCAGTATTTGTCAGATAGCTCTGATACCTTGCCAATTGTTCTTCGAGCGAACTGGAAACCACGACCGAAGTCGCAAAAAACATGATCGCTGCGTTACTCACCGCGTCGCTTCGTGATGACTTGCGAATCCGCTTTGAGAAGTCGCGGTTTAGGCCCTCGAGAACATGGTAGAGCTGCTTTAGCTCCTTCAGTTCCCAGTCCGGTTGCCCCCCTTCCAATTGTTTAAAGTATTGGCGTATCAAATAGGAGCCCACCGTCCGGTGCAGGGTTTCCCGAGTTGTGCAAAAAGGTATGTGAAAACTGGCCATCGCACCGAGCGGTTTGAGCACGGGGCACCCACTTGTCGCCATCATCAGACCCAGCATTGAGTTGATACCGACCTGCAAGTCGCATTCCTCGAAATAGCTGCGCTCAGCCGTCTCGACCGTCACCTCGACCTTTTCTGTCGAATCGCTGCTCTCGAAAGCCTGCATAATCTCGTTGATTCGCGTTGCGGCGGGGCAATAGGTGCACTCGTTCCCCCTGAGTGGACAACACGCACATTTCTCAAACCCAAGTCTGGCCCAATCCGGGGGGTCTCCCGATTCCCTTCGGTTTTCAGAGGGTTCCGTCGCAACATCGAAAATGACCGTTCGGTCGTTTTTCAACTTAAAGCTGTAACGCACACTTTCGCTCATCACGCAAAACGCTAAGTTCCAAACATCATTCGAACAAGCGAGGATTGACCGCAACCCGCTAAAAACTCATCAAAGCGAGAAATTATGCTAAATGGTATTTCCCCGCTTCTCGGCCCCGAATTTTTGAATGCTCTCTACCGCATGGGGCATGGCGATGAGATTTTGCTGGCCGATGCCCACTATCCGGGAGACGCTTTTGGTAAAAGGGTCATCCGGGCGGACGGGCTCCGCATAACCGACCTGCTCACCGCAGTTTTTCCTCTTTTTCCGCTCGACAGCTACGCGGACGCGCCCCTCGCCATGATGGCTCCGGTCCCGGGCGACGTGCTCGACTCCCGGGTGGAAGACGATTACCGAGCCGCACTGAAGCGTGGCGGGGTCGATGCCGGCACTGCGATCGAACGGCTCGAACGCTTCGCATTTTACGAGCGCAGTAAGTCCTGCTTCGCCATTGTGATGACCGGAGAAATGACGGCATACGGAAATATTATTTTAAAGAAGGGACTCGCTCACATCTGAAGCGCCACTGGAAATCCTCCGATTTCCGAAACACCTTTCGCCACTCATGGGAGCACCGACCCGGTCCCGGGACCTGATCTATCGACCGCGGCGGATATCCGAGCCCTTGAAATAGACACGCACCCGGTAGACCCGCTTGACGCGTGTCTTGATCTTGAAGGTCTTCGGATCAATCGAATCGGGCACTTCCTCGCGGCGGATGTCAACCGTCGCGCTATACCCGCGCTCGGAGAAAATATCGATTAGCATGGCCAGCGCATCCGGATCCTGCATGACTGGGCTCTCAGTATTGACCACCGCACGGCCGGAAATCGCGTGACGCTCGATGATCGGCACGAACTCCTCGCGGATCAATTCGATCACCCGGTCAAAAAGGTCCCCCGCACGCACAGCATAATTATCCAGGCGGTCCACCAGATCCTGTCGCGCGTGTTTGGTAATGCTGGTCGCTACGGGAATCTGGGAGACGCGGTCGTAGGTCGCCTCGTCCAGCTCCAGCGAGCCCTGATAGCGAAGCTCCTCGTCGATCCGCTTGCGCACTTCCTCGATCGGGCCGTGCGCGTTGATGAAATGGTAGAAGAAAATCTCGCGCAGGTCCTTGAGCGCGCCGTAGGTCTTTTCCTTAAACGTGCGGTAGCGGTTAAGTGCGGCTTGAGGATCGAGGTCCGTCGGGCGCAGCTCCTTCAACTGCCCGACACCGGTCTCCTCGACCTCGGCATTATGCGCCATGGTCTCGCGGCCCCGGTGGAGTTGGCGCTTTACACTCTCTTTTTCGTCAATGAATAGCACGACGATGTGGAAGTGTGGCTTTTTAAAGTGTTCGCTGAAAAGCGTCTCGCTGAACTTATTGCGCAGATCGATCAGCTTCTGATAAAGCATCTTCACGCACTCGACCTGCACCTTCGTCCTGGGGAAGCCGTCGACCACCGCACCCGTCTTGTAAATCGGGTCGAGGAGCCGGCGCAGCATGATCTGGATCACCTCGCGATCGCCGACCAGCATACCGGCATCCTTCATTTTTTTTGCCTCCGGCGTATCGAGCAGGGAGCTCACCACCAGCGGCGGTGCCGTCAGATCCCGGTATTGCATAATGAAGTCGGTATTGGTCCCCTTGCCCGCCCCGGGTGCACCGTTGAGCCAGAAAATCTCTTTCGGAAAGCGCAGATTCTCCTCGCCGAGCTCCTCCTCCAGCGAGGACCAGACCGAGTTGAAAATAATCTGGGCATCCTTGACCTCGAGATCCTGAATTTTCTCGTTTTGGCTGGGGGGCGCAGTCGCTTCTTCGGATTGTGGCATGACAGATGGTTGGGTAGTTAAAGAGAGTGGGCTAAAGAGCAATGAAGCAAACTTCCCGCTGCATCAAGCAGGATCGTGCCTCACATCGGGGCCCGCGTGATGGAAGGCTGCTTGGTTTTCGGCAGGCAGATGCGGGCCGCGGCCGCTTCGAAGTCCTCCTCCCCGGAAAGGATATCGATCTCCAGCCGCAGGTAGTAGATCGGGATCGGTGCCTTTATATCCTCAAAAAGCCGCACCGCATCCTTCTCCGTCGTCACGATCATATCGAGCTCCAGCTGACCGGCCTTCTTATAGAGCCGCTCGATCTCGTAGCGACTGAAGCGGTGGTGGTCGAGGAAGCGCTGGTTGTAGCGGATCTCCGCCCCGAACTCGCGCAGCATTTTCTCGAAGCTCTCCGGCGAGGCGATCCCACTGAAGGCCGCTATGCGGGCTCCCTTGAGCTTATCCAGCGATAGCTCGGCTCCCGTTTCGACCGAGCGCAGGTACTGCGGCTTGTGCGCGCACTCAATGATCTCCGCCTTTGGGTTATTCTCGCGGATCAGCTCGAGGAGGGCCTCATCGCAAACGCCGTCCGACTTGGTGAGGAAGATGTAGCTCGCCCGGTTGAGATGCTTGATCGGTTCCCGAAGAATGCCGCGGGGGAGCAGGTGCTGGTTGCCGAAGGGGTTGGTCTTGTCCACGAGCAGCAGATTCAGCTTCCCCTTGAGCGGCAGGTATTGCAAACCGTCGTCGAGGATCAGCGTGTCGCAGCCGAATTTCCGGATCGCAAACGAACCGGCCTTGACACGGTTTTTATCGCAGAGCACGACCACACCGGGAAGATTCTTGGCCAACATATAGGGTTCATCACCCGCCGCTTCCGAGTCCAAAAGCACGGTCTCGCCATCGCTTACGATCTTGGGCGGTGCCTCCTCGCCGTGCGTGAATTTACGCCAGAGCTTCTTCGGCAGGGGCTCTTTTTTGCTTTTGTAGCCGCGACTCAAAATTGCGACCTTGCGCCCCCGCTCCGTCAGAATCCTCGCAAACTTTTCCACCACAGGGGTCTTTCCCGTGCCGCCCACTGTGAGGTTCCCCACCACCACAACGAGGCAGCCGAGCGGTTTGTTCCGCAGGATGCGGTGTTCATACAAATAGTAGCGCAGTTGAACGAGCCCGCTGAAGAGAAAGGACAGCCCGTGGAGAAAGGTGCCCATGATCTCGGCTGGACGACCATGCCGCCGGTCGTAGATCACATCCGCCGTGAATTGGGCAAAATCATTGGCCGCCCGAATGATTTTATATCGGTATCGACGTAGCTTTAGCATTGAGTGAGTGCGGTCATTGGGGTGCCTGTGATGTTTTTGAAAAACCAGAAAGAGGATTGACGCCAGTATTATTCACCGCTTTCTACGCAAAATTCGACCAGCCTCCGCAAAACGCGGGGGCTTCGCCGCATTTGTCGACCGTTGCTACTTACACCACATGAAATATTTGATCATCGCCGAAAAACCCTCCGTCGCGACCGACCTATCCAAGGCATTGGCTTCGAAGCTCGGAAAGTTCGAAAAAAAGGGCAAATCCCGGGACGCTCAGTATTTCGAAAACGAGAAGGCGGCCATCACCTCAGCGGTGGGACACCTCGTCGAGTTGAAGATGCCGACCGGGCCGAATGGCAAGAACCTGCCCTGGAACTTCAAAGTGCTACCCGCCATCCCGAAGATTTTTGAACTCCAGCCGATCGAAAAGACCGAGGCACGGCTCAAGCACGTGCTCAGCCTCGCCAAGAAGAAGGAGTTCGATGTTATCGTCAATGCCTGCGACGCCGGTCGAGAGGGCGAGCTGATCTTCCAATATATTATGGACATCGGAGGAATCCAGAAGCCGGTCAAGCGCCTCTGGATGCAGTCCATGACGACCGGCGCGATCCAGGAGGCCTGGGAAAAACTTCGCGAGGGCGAACAGATGTCGAACCTCGCCGATGCGGCCAAGTGCCGCTCCGAGTCCGACTGGCTGGTCGGGCTGAACTCGACCCGTGCCCTCACCTGCTTCCGCTCCCGCCACGGCGGTTTTAATATCACCGCTGCCGGCCGCGTGCAAACCCCCACTCTCGCGATCCTCGCGAAACGGGAACGCGAGATCAAGGCCTTCAAGCCGGAAGACTACTGGGAGGTTCATGCGGACTTCGCCGTAGCCAAGGGCACCTACCCGGGCAAGTGGATCGACCCTGACTTTAAAAAGGATGACGCCCAGCCGCACGGCCGACCCGAGCGCATCTGGGACAAAGCGGCCGCCCAAGCGGTTGAGGCACGCTGCAAGGGGAAGACCGGCCGCGTCTCCGAGGAGAAAAAACCGACCAAGCAGATCGCCCCGCAGCTCTACGACCTGACCACCCTCCAGCGCGAGGCCCCCTTCACCGCTAAAAATACCCTGGCTCTTGCCCAGGCCCTCTACGAAAAGCACAAGATGCTGACCTACCCGCGGACGGACTCGCGCTACCTGCCGGAGGACTACATGGCACGCGTTAAGGAAACCACCCGCGAACTGGCTAGCTCCGGCCACCCGGTCGCGAAGTGGGCCGCCAACTCTCTCGAAAACGACCGCATCCACTTCAGCAAGCGCATCTTCAACAATTCCAAGGTCTCCGACCACTTTGCCATCATCCCGACCGGCCGCGTGGTCAAACTGAGCGATGCCGAAGCCAAGCTCTACGACATGGTGGTCAAGCGCTTCATCGCCGTCTTCTTCCCGCATGCGGAATTTGAAGTGACGAAGCGGCTCACCACGATTCACCATGCCGACACGGTCGATACCTTTCTCACAAACGGCAAGACCCTGACCGAACCGGGCTGGCTCGCCGTCTATGGCCGCGTAGCCGGGGTCGCCGCTTCCAAGGATGAGCTCGTTGCCGTCGAGGAGGGCGAAGACGCGAAGACCGAATCCATCCTCGTCGAGGACAAATCCACCCTGCCACCGGCCCGCTACACCGAATCGACCCTCCTCTCAGCCATGGAGGGTGCGGGCAAGCTCATCGACGACGATGAGATGCGCGAGGCCATGGCGGAACGCGGACTGGGCACACCTGCCACCCGCGCCGCTACGATCGAGGGCCTTTTGCGCCAGAAATACATCGCCCGCGAAGGCCGCGACCTCAATGTCACCGGAAAGGGCCTTCGCCTGATCGAACTTTGTGAGGAGATGAAGATCGAGGCCCTCAGCTCCCCTTCCATGACCGGCGACTGGGAAGCCAAGCTCAACAAGATGGAGCGCGGCGAGATCAAGCGCGAGGCCTTCATGGAGGAGATCAACGGATTCACCCGGGAGGTCGTCGAAAAAGCCCGCAGCCACATGCAGGCAGCCGTCGAGCGTGTCTTCCCCGACCTCGAATGCCCCTGCCCGGCCTGTGGCGCCAGCCGGCTGAAACAAACCGATGCCACCTATGAGTGCCGCGAAGTGGAGTGCGACTTCCGTATTTCCAAACACATCGCCGGACGCAAATTGACCGAGGCCGAGGCCAAAGAGCTCTTTACCACCAAGCAACTTCCCGAGCGCGATGGCTTCGTCTCCCGCTTCAATAAACCGTTTAGCGCCGCGCTCAAACTCGGACAGACAGTCTCCAAAACCGGCAAGCTTGGAAAGTGGAAGACTGAGTTTGTCTTCGATGAGGACGAGCCGGAATCCGCCGAGGAACTGAGTGAGGACCAGCTCATTAAAACCCTGACACTGAAAGACGGCGGTGAGGCCAAGCTATACGCCACCGAAAAGGCCTACTACGTGCCCCAGCTCAGGACCAAGGATGCCCCCGAGGGCTTCCGCCTGGGAAAAACCATCCTGCAAAAGGAGCTCCAGCCCGCCGAAGTCGAGAAGCTCTTTACCGAGGGCAAGACGCCACTGCTAAACGGCTTCGTCTCGAAGCGCACCAAACGCGCCTTCAAAGCTCACCTCACACTCGACTTCGAGAGCGGCAAGATCGGCTTTGAATTCGCCCCGCGCCCCGCCAAAAAAGCTGCGAAACAACGGACCTGAACCGAACCTCCGGAAACACTTTCTCGAAAGCGGGACGAGCGCGGAGCAGCGCTCTATGAAGCGCTCTGTCCCCACACCGGACGGACAGTCTTGTCTGCCCCCGGCCTAATTGGCTTCGTTTTTTGGACTCTCTTTGTCCCTGGAAAAAGGGCACCACACCCGCCGCCGGATGGACAGTCCGGGATAGCCCCACGTGCCCTTCCATCGCGAGGGCGCACTTACCAAAACGGACTCCCAATTGTAAGAAACCGGATCCTAAGATCTGCCATAACTAACCCTTCTTTACATATTTTTTCAGATTAATTTATCTAATCTTACTTTTAT
>Ga0102948_1000453_pt1 | contig 15995 bp, 12 predicted proteins | sample SalPonA_A_H2O_MG_FD_78211 | JGI IMG/M metagenome (GOLD analysis project Ga0102948, IMG submission 78211) | Water microbial communities from South San Francisco under conditions of wetland restoration - Salt Pond MetaG R2A_A_H2O_MG | ecosystem: Environmental > Aquatic > Non-marine Saline and... | reverse complement strand
TGAGGTGCTACTTCCCGACTTGGACAGTGATTTGTATGGTTTGAATTTTACGGTTCGGGAGGGTGCTGCAGCTGTTGGGAGTAGTACTTTCAGTTTCTCTCGTGGGTTTGCGGGCGAAATGAACAAAATGATTGGAGACTTTTTAGCTTCATCGGGTCCCATTTCCAGCAGAGAGGCTTCGTTACGTGATCAATTGGACGATGTTAGTGATGATAGGGAAGCACTGGATAGAAGAATAGAGAACTATGAAGAGCGTGTTAGCGCACAGTTTTTTGCGATGGAGCGAATAATCTCTAGTTTAAATTCAACCGGTTCGGCGCTTGATGGAATCATTGACCGTTTGCCATTCACGTCCAAAGGTAACTAAATTTGAATTTAGATGATGTCATTTCAAATGCTGAGCGCTTGAAGTTCAACCTAGAAGCATCGCAGCAATTTAACAAGAATATACGCGCCTTTGAAAGGCTTATGCCAGCTATCTCCGCCCACTTCGAAAATTATAAATTGGAAGAAATGAGGCTCGAATATTTTTCGGAGTACGGTCCAAATATTAGGAATAAAGATGGACGGCTGGTTTATCCCGAAGCTCCGCAGAGCTTTGCGGTTAAGCAGGTAGAAAAATATAAGAAAGATGCAGACTTTAATCTTCTTGTTTTTAATAAAATAGAATTTGAAACAGGTTATATTCATCAGGATATGATGAGCTCTTTGTTTTTTGATACGCAGGAATATAAAAAAGAATATTTGGATCTGAGGTTTTTGAATTCCAATGTAATTCATTCGTTATTGGTTTTTGGTGTGGGTTTGGGGCACCATTTGCAGAAATTATGCACTGATTTTGATGTAAGAAACCTAAACATATACGAGCCTAATGAAGATATATTTTTCATCTCGCTACACGTATTTGATTGGGCAGGATTTTTAGGTTTATATAATCGAGAGGGATATAACCTAGAGTTGGTGATTGGTGTCAATGAAGATCGAGCTTATCAGCAATTGACTATGAATTACTTGAAAATCGGCTTCTACAACATGTCTTTTGTACACATGTTTAAACACTATTCTAGCTCTAAAATTGACGCGCTTTACCGGAAGTTTAAGCAGGATCTCAATAAAGTGGGCATTGGGATGGGGTTTTATGATGATGAAAAAGTAGGCTTGGTTCACACTTTAGAAAAATCTAAGTATGGAGTTTTACCGGGTCGTCGTTCACTGACCGCTCGTAAGGATTTCAGGGAGTATCCAGTAGTCGTAATTGGGAATGGTCCTTCTCTAGATTTGACAATTGATTTTATTAGAGACATCAAGGACAAGGCGATACTAATTAGTTGTGGAACCGCTCTACATTCATTAGAAAAATACGGCTTAAAACCAGATGTCCACGTAGAAAATGAAAGGCCCTATGCTACGTTTGACTGGCTAAGTCAGGAGACAAGTGCAGATTTCAGAAAAGACATAGTCTTTGTGGGCCTCAACGTCGTCCACCCCAAAGTTCACGAGCTTTTTGAACGATCTTATATGATTGCAAAACCCAATGATTTAGGGGGACAGTTTTTAGTTGATAGTCTCGAGCAAAAACCAGGTAACTCTCTATTAATGGCTGATTTTTGCGGCCCAACTTGTACGAATTTTGGTGGTGCGGTAGCCGTTGCCTTTGGCTTCGATAAGGTCATTTTGGCGGGAGTGGATTATGGGATGCCTGAGAGATCGAAGCATCACTCAATCAAAAGTCCGCATATGAAATCCGACTACAAAAATCGAGTTTCGGATGAATATAAGGTTGAAGGAAACTTAAGGCCGTTTGTTCTTACAACATCTGTGCTTCACAAAAGCTTAATGTCTTTTGAAGATTTGATTAAAAAATATGGTTTTAAATGCTTAAATATCAATGATGGCTCTAAAATTCATGGTGCGACACCTTGTCGAGTGGATGACCTAGACACAACTGGTATGGTGAATATCGATAAAAAGATGGCTCTTAACTCGATTATAGGAAAAGTTTTCTATGCAGAGGGTATTAATACAGATTTTGAGAATACCCTTGCTGGTATTGATGCTGAGATTCAACGCTTTTTCGGTGGCGCAAACAAGATATTGAGTCACGAAATTTCAGTCATAGATGATTTCTATTTACTTGCCCGAGATATTTATGCTCTTGTTAGGGGTCTTCAGAAGACAAACCATTACGCGTATGGTCTGATCAAAGGCAGTGTGGATTATTTTTTATCGGCATCGATCTCCAGGCTTTCAATATCCCGTAATAGTTTTGTTGATGATTATCGCCTCGTTCGGAGTGTTTTTGAAAGGTTTTCGACTCAAGTTATTGCTGATATGGCCGATAGCTTTTATCGGGTTGACGAGTGGAGTAACTACTCTGATTCATTTCATACGCCGACAACCGATTGAGATAAAACCTAATTAACTTGCAAAGGTTTAGTTGTTATGCAGGGTATAAATCAGTACAAACAAGTAGATACGAGTGCTTCGGTTCAAACAGCTACGCCGCATCAGCTGATTGCCATGTTGTATCGTGGAGTGCTAGAGGCCCTGGCTCGTGCTGAAGGCGCGATCGAGCGGAAAGACATCCAAGCACGAACGCAGCAAATCAACAAGGCTCTAGATATTATTGGAAATCTCCGGGGAACCTTGGATAGGGAAAAAGGCGGAGAAGTAGCTGATTCCCTAGAGACGTTTTACGGGGCTGCTACTGCTCAGCTTCTTCTGGCGAACAAGGATAACGATGTTGAGAGGGTTAAAAGGCTGATTACCGAATTTGGTGAGATGGCTGATGCCTGGGCGCAAATACCCGTTGAAATGCATGAGGTCAGTGCAAAATAGGGCGCTCAATAACGGTAGGTTAAAGGCATTATGTCGTTGGTAATCAAAACCAACCTGGGGTCTCTGACATCTCAGAGGTATATGTTGCCAACCCAAGCGCTCATCTAATAAAAGGATCTCCACTGGTGAGAGCATAAACTCGGCTGGCGCTGATGCTCAGTGCGTCTATCAGTAATGAACTAAACTAAACGATCAGGTGCTTGAATCTGGAGGTTCGCAAAGCAGATGACGGTGTTCTCTCCTTCCAGTAGTTAAGGATGCGCTCGTAGAAATCACCCCCAATCTTATGGTTGAGATTGATCGAATAGCTCAAGGTACTAGCTTCAATTGCATGAGTTTCTCAAACGTGCAAGCCGCTACAGGCGTAAATATCTACCTTAGCGGTCGTCACGCGGATTCCCCTGCTATCATTGCTAAGCCTTTGATGCTAATTCTAAATTTGTAGTCATCCACTTCTTTTATTAAATAACTAAAGATTTCAAGTTTGTAGCCGCTAAGACTGCTAAGCCTAGCTGAAACCGCTTTCCAGTGCTCCGTTAAGTGGTTGACTTCTAACGCGGTAGGGTTGGCAAAGTATGACGCTTTCTATAAACACAAATCTAAGCTCTCTGTACGCCCAAAGACAATTGTCTTTGAGCCAGAGTGGTCTGGAGCAAGCCATGGAGCGGCTATCCTCAGGAGATCGAATAAATAGCGCATCAGATGATGCAGCGGGACTTCAGATTAGCAACTTGCTGACCTCTCAAGTACGCGGGGTTATCCAAGCAGTTCGCAACGCCAACGACGGCATTTCATTTTTGCAAACAGCGGATGGGGCCCTCTCAGAGTCAGTCAATATACTGCAGAGAATGAGAGAGCTGGCTATTCAAAGCGCGTCAGGCACATACACGGACGCAAACCGACTAACCCTCGATGCTGAATTTAAGCAACTTTCTGCCGAGCTTGACCGCATCGCTACCACTACAAAATTCAACGGACTAAACGTTCTCGATGGTAGTCAGAAAAGTATCACATTGCAGGTAGGCGCGTTTACCGGCGAGACGCTGGAATTTACTACTGCAGATGCGTCTGCCGCGAAGCTTGGGCTATCAAACACCGATGGTACGTTAATCTCGAACGAGATCGATATTAACAGTGAAACTGGAAAGCTGCGAAGCGACCTCAGCTACGCCATAAAGATCAACAGTCAGGACCTGGGAGCTATAGCTGCTGAGACCTCGGTCGCTGATCTAATGGCGAAAATAAATTCGAAGATTGACGGTGTAAGCGTTACATCATTGGTGGATCTGACAGCAGAAACCGTTGGAGATGGTTTGCTAACGGGCGCAAACTCCCTAACTCTGAAAATATTCGATCTCGCTGGAAATGAACAGAGTCACACCATTAAGGATACGACTTCGCTACAACAACTCGCCGACAAAATAAACGAACAGGTTGGTATTCTAAGCGCTTTTATTGACGATGATGGCAAGCTAAATCTGACCAGCACCAAAATAGCATCTTTAAGCGTTCAGGACTCGACCGGGGGTACAGCAAGCGGCATAGCATCATCATCTTTTGATGATGTCCGTGTCTCGAACATTATTGATGGGCTTCAAAACTTTTGGATGTCAGAAGCGGAGCAGCGAATCACGACCTACTTCGGGTTAAATGGAAATACCAACGTTGACTTCGAACTCAACCTTTACACAGAAGAGCCCTTCGGGCGATTAGCTTCTGTTAGTTGGAGCAGCGCAGACCTAGATGCAGATGGACAAGCAACAAAGCTAAATTTAAATATAGATCTTGCAGATTACGGCGATGTACTTATGCCTGATGGGGATAACGGTGGGCTGTTTTCACTAGACCGTGTTATTGCCCACGAGATGGTCCATGCGTTTATGGCTGTAAATATAGACCTTGCAAGCAGCCCAGATAACGGAGAGGCGTTACCAGGTTGGTTTACCGAAGGTGTAGCCGAAATGATCCATGGTGCCGACGACCGAGTAGTAGCCGAGAAGTCGTTTATCGACACTGAGTCGGAGTTCCAAACCCTGTTTGGTGTTACTCAAAATCATGGATCTCCGCAAGAAGCAGGGGGATATTCTGTCGCCTACCTCGCAGCAAGAATGCTCAACGATGCCATCACAACAAAAGATGGCACCAAGAGTATTGGAGATGTACTGACTTACCTTGCTGCCGACAGAAATAACACTCTAAGCGGCGCCATAGCAACATACACTGACTGGGGTAATACAGCCGCATTTGAGACCTTTTTTAATGCAAATGGTTTTGAATATTACGATGAGGTCTCTACCGGAAACACCACCTTCAGTGATGCCAGCTACGCAGGCACTATCACTTCAACCCTAGACCTGGGCCTAGACGACACCGGCTCTATATTCGGCGGTGACATATCTGGAGATGACAACGATAACCTAAACGCTCAAAATGTTTATCCCAATAACGCATCTTCGGGTCCCTCTACTGCGTTCAATTTCATTATTCCTGACGACTACTCTGGTAACTACTTCATCGCCGACGCCAAGCTTGTATTCAATTCAGAGAATGGCAACCCTATTGAAATCTCGACAGCGTCCAAGGGTACGACAGAGGACCTCAAATCTCTTGGCTTGATGACTATTCAAACTGATACGTCAATGGTTAGCGGAGCTACTCTTTCAGAGAATGGGGTAAACAGCGCTCTAACTGCAAATTCACTCTCGATAAACGGTGTAGCAATAGATGCAGTAGAGGCGAATTCTGGGCTTCTAGCTAAAGTGGAAGCAATCAATTCAGTAACCAGTGAAACCAAAGTAGTTGCCAGCGCTGTCGCTATAGAAGAACTGTCACTCAATACCGATGTTATCAAAAGCTTTGAGAGCACCTCAGCAAATGTAGGTACTGCGGGTGGAGTTCTGACCGTTAATGGCTATGAAGTATTGCCATCGACCTCACCCGTTGCTGCTTCTGGAGCGGCCAATTATCTTGCTTCATATATTAACGCCACGACAGCTAATCATGGTGTATTAGCTTATGCGGATTCTGACGGCCGTCTCCAGCTTTTCTCTGAAAGTGCCATAAACCTTGGCGGCAACGTGGGAGACAATCTGGCCCTAACAAATACCAGCACCGCAACAACAGGCTCAGTTGTTATTAACAATGAAGCGATCATTATTTCTGATATCACTAGCAGCACGTCAATTGTCAGTGCCATCAACGACGCATCTTCGAATACAGGTGTAACTGCAAGGATTAATGACGCTGGAAAATTAGAGCTGAAGGCCCAGACAGCCATTAACATCGGGTTAGGTGACGACAATGGCATGAGTACACTAAACCGACTCGGTCTTAGTATTGGATACGGTACCTCCAAAGATTTGGGGGACGATAATCTCAATGCCAACTTTACCGACGATATTCATTCGATATCGTTAACTCGAATTGAGCTACGTGCGATTAACGAAACAGGGATTGAGGTAGAAGCAGACGCGTCAGCAATCTACGCGACTGGGCTTACGTCCATCAGCACGTCAGGCCCTGAAGGTAGCGGTCGCTCGATTAACACGGAGAACATTCAGACCTCTGCATCTGCACAGCGTGCAATAGTCACTATAGATGAAGCCATAGACTATGTGACCAATCTGCGCTCGTCTATCGGGTCGGTAATGAATCGTCTCGATTTTTCAGTATCCAACCTCATCAATATTAGTGAGAATCTGACTTCAGCTAGATCACGCATTATGGATGCGGATTATGCAAAAGAAGCGGCTCAGCTAGCCCGCACGCAAATTCTGCAACGCGCGAGTACGGCTATGCTAGCGCAGGCTAATCAGTCAGCATCGCAAGTTGTCTCACTGCTTAGATAGAGCGCCAACAGTATATTGCCCTCCCCCTCAGCATATATTTACGCAACTCAAATTTCGGTCCGCGTGGTCGATAACCAAATGACAATACTCCCCAAAGAGATCCGTCAATTTAAACATGACTCCGGATTCAAACTTAAGGGCGTCCTCAGTGAGAGTATGGACTTCTGTTTATGTGTCGGTTTACTGGGGATAGGTCAGCTCAGAAGGAAATTCAGAAGGACCGCTTGATGTCATAAGCATAGTCGTAAGCCGTGACTTATTCGGAGTTGATTTCTAAACTAGGGGATATGTTTTGTATCAGTCGGATACCATACGTTTGATAGAGGAAATGATGCTTTCGAATTCAACGCTACTCGTTACGGGTGGTACTGGCTCCTTCGGCAGTACTTTTGTGAAGATGACTCTAGCTAAGTACAACCCCAAAAAAATCATCATTTTCTCTCGAGATGAGATGAAACAGTGGGATATGGCTAAATGTTACCAGGATGATCCGCGTGTTCGCTTCTTCATTGGTGACGTCCGCGACCGTGAGCGCCTTTACCGTGCCTTGGATGGAGTAGATTACGTGGTGCATGCAGCCGCAACTAAAATTGTGCCGACAGCTGAGTATAACCCCTTCGAATGTATCAAGACTAATATCAATGGTGCGATGAACCTCATCGATGCCTGCATTGATAAGAAAGTAAAGCGCGTGGTTGCGCTGTCCACGGACAAGGCGAGCAGCCCCATCAATCTGTATGGTGCGACTAAACTCGCATCAGACAAGCTTTTTGTGGCCGGTAATCATTACGCTGGTGGTAAGGGTACTCGTTTTTCGGTTGTTCGATATGGCAATGTTATGGGATCCCGTGGCTCCGTAATCCCGTTCTTTATGTCAATAAAGGAGAAGGGGGTTTTGCCGATTACTGATGATCGCATGACGCGTTTTATGATCTCCCTTGATCAGGGTGTTGAGCTTGTATGGCATGCTTTCGAGGATATGGTTGGCGGTGAAATATATGTAAAAAAGATCCCGTCCATGAAGGTGGCTGATCTGGCTCGTGTAATTGCTCCCAAAGCAAAGCTGGAAGTTGTGGGCATTCGGCCAGGTGAAAAATTGCACGAGCAAATGATCGGCGCTGAAGACGCTCACTTTACCTATGAGTATCCTAGTTACTACAAGATCCTACCGCAGATCAACAGTTGGGATAAAGATGCCAACCGAATAAAGGACGGAAAGAGAGTACCAGAGGGGTTCGTTTACTCTAGTGACAACAACTACGAATGGATGAGCGATGGTGAGTTGCAAGCCTGGATTGATGCCAATAGTGTAAATATCGAGAGTGCCTAATGATCCCTTATGGACGACAAGATATCACTCAAGCAGACATTGATGCTGTAGTAGGTGTGCTACAGTCCGATTTTCTGACTCAAGGGCCGAAGGTGCCTTTGTTCGAACAGGCGGTTGCCAACAAGGTAGGGGCCAAACATGCGGTGGCGGTCAACAGCGCCACAAGTGCTTTGCATATTGCATGCATGTCTTTAGGTCTAGGGCGGGGAGATTGGCTGTGGACAACACCGATAACCTTTGTGGCGTCGGCTAACTGTGGCCTCTACTGCGGGGCACAGATCGATTTTGTTGATATTGACCCGCGGACCTACAACCTCTGCCCCAAGGCGCTGGAAGCCAAGTTGATCGCTGCCGAACGTGCAGCTAAGTTGCCTAAGGTGCTAGTAGCAGTCCATTTGTGCGGCCAGCCCTGCAACATGCAGGCTATCCATGCGTTGTCGCAGCGTTTTGGCTTCAAGATCATTGAAGATGCTTCCCATGCCATTGGCGGCAAGTACAGAGGGGAGTACATTGGCAGTGGTCGCTACAGCGATATCACAGTGTTCAGCTTTCATCCGGTGAAAATCATCACTACCGCCGAAGGTGGCATGGCTGTGACTAATGATCATCATTTGGCTGAAAAGATGAATCTGCACCGCAGTCATGGTGTTACCCGCGACCAAAACCTCATGACCCATGAGTCGGATGGTTCTTGGTACTATCAGCAGGTTGAACTCGGTTACAACTACCGAATGACCGAACTGCAGGCCGCGCTGGGCATTAGTCAGATGGAACGGCTTGATGCGTTTGTTGCTCGCCGCCATGAATTGGCAAAACGTTATGATGCATTACTGCAAGAGCTACCGGTTACAACTCCTTGGCAACATCCTGCCAGTTACTCGGGTCTTCACCTCTATGTAATTCGTCTGCAGCTAGACAAGATCGACAAAAATCATCGAGAAGTGTTCGAGAATCTGCGCGAACAGGGTATTGGTGTAAACCTGCACTACATCCCAGTACACACCCAGCCCTATTACCAAAACATGGGCTTCAAGCCGGGTGATTTCCCGGAAGCTGAGTGCTACTACAGTGAGGCGATCAGCCTGCCGATGTATCAGGGTCTGACAGACCAGCAGCAAGACGACGTAGTTGAATGTGTACGTAGGGCTTTGATGCAATGAAAATTGCATTGGGTACTGTTCAGTTTGGCTTGGACTACGGTCTAGCCAACACTGCAGGTCGTGTTGCTGAGAACACCGCGCAAGATATTCTTAGGTTTGCACTTGAAGCAGGTGTGCATACACTTGATACTGCAGCGGCGTATGGTGCCAGCGAAGAGGTACTTGGCCGCATAGGTGTTGATGCCTTCAATGTAGTTTCAAAAGTCCCTCCAAGCACAGAAGGCGCTGAAAAGCCTGCAAGCTGGATCAAACGTTGTATTGATCAATCACTCAGCAATCTTAGGTGCGATTCGCTTTATGGTTTGCTTATGCATCGTCCGCTGGACTTACTTAAACCAAATGGGGGTGAGTTCTATGAGGCACTGGTTAATATCAAAAGACAGGGCCTAGCAGAGAGAATCGGCATTTCGGTCTATGGGCCTGACGAACTGGACAAGCTGGTTGATTTCGACTTTGATCTAGTGCAAGCACCGATGAACATTCTAGATCGCCGCTTGAAGAACTCTGGGTGGCTAGATAAGTTAAGCAAACAAGGTACAGAGGTCCACATAAGATCTGCGTTTCTTCAGGGGCTGCTACTTATGCCGGCAGAACAGCGTCCAGAATACTTCAAACCTTGGCGAAAGCTACTGTCCGAATATGACTCTTGGCTCGCCGTCCAGCAATTATCGCCCTTGCAGGTTTGTCTGGGTTTTCTAAATGGGCATTCAGAAATTGACAAGGTCGTGATAGGTGTAGATAAACCTGAACAGCTCCGGGAGATTGTGTCTGCAGCTAGTGCTCCGATCACCCAAATACCCGAAAGCATTCAGACACTTGATCTCAATCTAATCAATCCGGGGTTATGGAGACTATGATGATCAAGCTCGGCGTGCTAGGACTGTCTGATGGCAACGGGCATCCGTATTCCTGGAGTGCCATTTTCAATGGGTACGATCTAGATGCTATGGAGTCGTGCGGCTTTCCGGTGATTCCAAGGTATCTTGAGCAACAGCAGTGGCCCGAAAGCCGCATTCAGGGCGCTGAAGTAGTATCGGTATGGACTCAGGATAAAGCGCTGTCCCAGAAGGTGGCGACAGCTGCAAAAATCAACAAAGTCGTTGTCAAGCCCGAGGATATGATAGGGGAAATTGATGCTGTTTTATTAGCTAGGGACGATTCCGAAAACCATCTAGCGCTTGCGGCACCATTTCTTAAAGCCGGATTGCCGATCTATATTGATAAGCCAATTGCGCTGTCAATGGTTGACCTCAACAAACTCTACGAATTGGAAGAGTATCCGGGACAAATCTTCACTTGTTCGGCATTAAGATACAGTGATGAGTTGAAGTTGTCGCAAGAAGATTCAGAGAAGATTGGAGAAATCCGACAGATAATTGCATTCACGCCTAAGTCATGGAGCAAGTATGCAGTGCATATCATCGAGCCAGTACTGAATATGCTTCCCGAGTTTGATGAACCGGAAAGTATGAGTGGCGGAAGTCTAAATAGATTCCCAGATGACGTATCAGGCTCACTTATTGTTAACTGGCGCAGTGGGATCCATACGGCATTTTTTGCGACTGGGGATGGCGTAACGACAATATCTATTCGTGTTAGCGGAACGAAAGGATTTAAGGATTTAGTCTTTAGTGACTCTTTTCAGGCATTTAAGTCAGCTCTAGAGGCTTTCGTTGAGGGAATAAGGAATAAAGCTATTGCCTCTCCTAAGCACTTTAACGCATCAGTTGTACAACTATTGGAGAGGGGAGCTTTATGACCCAGTCCATTCTGATTACAGGCGGAACTGGTAAATTTGGACGAAAATTTGTTGAGCATTTCCTCGCTAAAAAGTGGCAAGTTCTTTTTACCACGACCTCTCACGTTCGTGGCGACGATCTCATTGAGGAGCTTGGCATGCCAGATGGATTAGTGGCGATTACTAGCGATCTTACCAGCCCTACTGCAGTGAATGAGTTGTTAGAGGTTTTGAAGACGAACGATAGATGCATTAATCATCTAGTCAATAATGCCCGCAGCCTAGATTCGCTCAAAACAGATGCCTTGGGCCAAACCAGTCGTGAAGACTTCGTGGCAGAGTATTTAATGGATGTAGTAGTTCCATATGAGCTCTCTATGGGGCTGTTCAACGCTCAGCCCGATGAGCTGAAAACGATTACAAACATTGGCTCTCAGTATGGTGTTGTCGCAGTAAATCCTAACTTGTACCACGACTATCCAAAGTCATCACCTATTCAGTATGGCGTAGCCAAAGCTGCACTAAGCCATCTGACTAAAGAGCTTGCCGTGCGGATGGCCAGTAAGGGTATTCGAGTTAACTGCATAGCATATGGCGGTGTAGAAGGCAGGGTAGATGATGCCTTTAAGGAAAGGTATGGGGTATTAACTCCTTCAGCGCGCATGCTAGCTGAGGATGAGTTGGCTGGCCCCTTGGATTTTCTAGTCACAGCATCTAGTAGTGCTGTTACGGGGCAAACTTTAGTGGCAGACGGCGGCTGGTCGATATGGTGAAACAGCGTATTGCCATCATTCCTGCCCGTGGTGGCTCAAAGCGTATTCTGCATAAGAATACAATCGATTTCTGCGGCAAGCCCATGATCGCCTGGACTATCCAAGCCGCGAAGGAATCAGGGCTGTATGACCGCATTCTAGTATCTACTGACGACCAACGCATTGCAGAAGTCTCGAAAAAATGGGGGGCAGAGGTTCCATTTTTAAGAGCTAGTTTTGCGGACGACCATACCCCCGTAAGTGATGCAACTGTTTCAGCATTGCAGCAAGCAATGAAGTACTGGCAGGAGCGCTACTCATCCGTCACCCAGTTGATGGCAAATTGTCCGCTACGGACTGCAGACGATATCATTCAGGCGGTTACCCGATTTGAAGTGCAGGGTCGCAGTTTCCAAGTCAGTTGCTTCAAGTACGGCTGGATGAATCCCTGGTGGGCGGTAAGGCTGAGCCCTGAGGGGTTGCCGGAGCGCATGTTCCCTGATGCTGCGAGTCAACGTTCTCAGGACTTGCCTGAACTATTCTGCCCAACGGGCGCTATCTGGATTGCTCAGGCAGACGAGTTACTGGAAACAAAAACATTTTACGGACCCAATCATGTATTCGAGCCAATGACATGGGAAAGTGCGGTTGACATAGACGATTACGATGACATGAGTCTTGCGGAGGCATTATTTAAAAGGGCAGTTGTGAACAAATGAGGAAGCTTACTATGAGCGTTGTATTCCGCACCGATGCCTCCATCCAAATCGGCACCGGCCACGTAATGCGCTGCCTTACACTCGCCAATGAACTCGCACGCCAAGGCAGCGAATGCTGGTTTGTGTGCCGAGCGCACCCCGGTAATCTTGGCCAGATAATTAAATCTGAGGGGCATCATTTAATACTGTTGCCGGCTCCCCAATCTCTTCCGTCGGAGAAAGAGTTCAATTCAGTATCTGCTGATTATGCCAGCTGGCTGGGCGTCTCTTGGCAAGAGGACGCTCGCCAAACACTCGAAGCTATTTCATCACTGAAACCGGACTGGCTGGTCGTTGACCATTACGCACTAGATTCTAACTGGGAGGGCTCTCTGGCCAGCGCAGTGGGTGACATCATGGTGATCGATGATCTGGCGAATCGACCTCATGCGTGTGGACTGCTACTGGACCAAAATCTTGGTCGCGTTGCATCGGATTATGGCGGGCTCCTGGCCTCAGAATGCCAGCAACTGATAGGCCCGAGCTTTGCATTGCTCCGGCCGGAATTTGCGGCGCTGCGTGGGCAAAGCCTTGAACGTCGAAAAGCCCCTGAGATAAAGCGCATACTTATCTCTTTGGGTGGAATAGATCGCTCTAATGTTACTGGTCAAGTACTTCAGGCATTAGCGAGGTCGTCACTACCTGCTAGCACTACGATGGACATCATTATGGGCGCCGCAGCGCCTCATCTCGATGATGTCCGTCGGCAGGCCGCCCAATTACAGTTTAAGACAACCGTAAGTGTAAACGTGAAAGATATGGCAAAGCGGATGTGCCTTGCCGACCTGTCAATAGGAGCAGTGGGAGGTACATCTTGGGAACGCTGCTGTCTCGGGCTACCAGTAATTGCCTTGGTGCTAGCTGATAATCAAAGAAACTCGGCAGCCGCCTTAAGTAGACATGGGGTTGCAGTAATTGTTAAGAACTCTGAGGCTATAAGGCTCGCAGTTGATCGGTTTGCAGATGAAGGAACAGCGTTATGCTATCTTTTCTTCATGTCCTATGCCGGAGCGCAACTTGTTGACGGTAATGGCTGCAAGCGTGTAACAAGATATCTGTTAGAAAAAATGCCCCGAAAGTTGAGTGATTACTGACCTAGAAGGGATGCTTAAAGGAGATGAATATGTTTGATGATCCATTAGGTGCTTTAACGTTGACACCATTAGAGTATGAGGACATTGATCAAGAATACTTGTCGTGGTTTGACAACAATGATGGGCACCTTGATTACTTTACGGGAAGTGGACGAAAATTCTCTCAAGAAGTTATTGTTAGAGATTTTAACGAAGGCATCGCATCTGGTAAGTGGTTTTATTATTTGATTAAGAGTGAGTCTGGCGAAAAAATCGGAAATATCAAAATCGGACCTATTGATCAGAAAAATAAAACATCTGACTTAGTTTGTTTGGTTGGTAACAGAAAATACCTTGGAAAAGGAATTGCAAGTAAAGCAATCGGCCTTGCTAACAAGATTGCCTTTGAAAAATTTGATATTCGTAGACTTCATGGCGGTATGTACGAAAGCAATATTGCATCGATTAAAGCTTACACTAGAGCTGGATGGTATATCGAAGCAACCCTTAAAGGCTATTACTGGGTGAATTCTAAACCCGAAGATCGTATTTGTGTTGCCTGTCTCAACCCAAAGTATTTTCCAAGCACCCCAACCGAAAAATAATACTTTCGCAATTAGGTTATTATCATGCAAATTGCAGGAAGAAATATCGGGCAAGCTCACCCTCCATATATCATTGCCGAGCTTTCAGCGAATCATAACGGAAAGCTAGAAACCGCGATGAAACTCATTGATGAAGCGGCCAAGGCTGGTGCTGATGCCGTTAAGTTGCAGACCTACCGTCCGGATACAATCACGCTAAACTCCGATGCTGATGAATTCAAGATCAAAGGTGGCCTGTGGGATGGTCGTACCCTTTATGACCTTTATGAAGAAGCTCATATGCCTTGGGAATGGCATAAGCCCCTTTTTGATCACGCAGCAAAAATTGGTATTTCAATTTTCAGTTCACCCTTCGATACCACAGCTGTAGACCTGCTAGAAGGTCTGAATGCACCAGCTTATAAAATTGCGTCCTTTGAAGCGGTTGATCTACCTCTTATCCGCTATGTCGCAGCGACTGGAAAGCCTATGATTATCTCAACCGGTATGGCAAATGCTGAGGAGATTGAGGAAGCAATCACCGCTGCTCGTGAAGGAGGCTGCAAAGAGTTGGCTATTCTTCATTGTGTAAGCGGCTACCCCGCTCCTGCTGAAGACTATAATCTGCGTACCATAACCGACATGATTGAACGCTTCGGTTTGGAAACTGGCCTGTCAGACCACACGCTGGACAATACCACCGCTATTGCAAGCGTTGTACTGGGTGCTTCGATAATAGAAAAACACTTCACCTTAAACCGAAATGGCGGTGGACCTGACGACAGCTTCTCGTTGGAGCCACTCGAGTTAGCTGCGCTCTGTCGTGATAGCAAAACTGCGTGGAGAGCATTCGGTGAAATTACTTATGCCCAAAAATCGTCTGAAAAGAGTAATGTGCAATTTAGGCGATCACTATACTACGTACGTGATTTAAAAGAGGGCGAAACAATCACAGATGAAAGTGTGAGAAGCGTGAGGCCAGGGTATGGCCTTCCGCCCAAATGCCTCAACAAAGTTATCGGAAAAATAGCTGCCACAAAGATAGAGAAAAATACCCCTGTTAGGAAAGGTAGCTTTCGATGATGCGACGGTATCGTGACCTAAGGCTTGTTCTCGCGTGCGAGCTAGATGAGTGGCTTGTATATCTGCATGGCCGGCACGCAAAAACATTTATCAATGCCGGTAGCCGCATGCGGAAACCGGGCACCGGGCTGAAGATATAGAAGGATACTGGAATTTTCCTTTGGCATCACGGGGTATCTCGAAACGAAAGTGTATGCATCAGGCGCTTACGAGTTAGAAATGCGATAGTTGCCACATGCGCAATCATCAGAGAATGCCAGGCGATTCGCCTAGCTTCGTGGTTGTTTCCAGGTGCATGCGCAGCTGACGCAGCGATGGTGGTTATAATCCTGTCTTGCTACTTTAGCTTGTAATTGTATTCGCCAATTATTTGACGAAAGCTCTACCGCAGGTTAATGTTGACAAAAAAATGTCACTTCGGGTGTGTGCTAGATGTCCACGTTACCTAACGAGCTACTAATAATCGATGATGACCCTGATCGGCTGATGACGTTAGCTGCTTGCGCAGAGTTCGTTGGTATTGAAGTGCAGGGATACGACTTCGTTACCTGGCTGCAACAAGCCAAGGGTGCCGATCTTTCCAGAGTGGCGCTTGTCTGCCTAGGGGAAAGTAACCTACCCCTTGCCCTCAGCAAACTGCTGGCGCAGTTTAATCTTGATGGACGCGATATCCCCAAGCTGCTGTTGGTCGACTGGCCGGAACTCAACAGTGCGCAGTACGCCAGCTCGCACGTTCTTGGGCAGTTGCCTGAGCCGTTTCAGATGGCAGATCTGCTGGACCGGCTGCATCAGTCGCAACGGTTATTGAGTGAACTGGTCACTAAACCCGTT
>Ga0102948_1000451_pt1 | contig 16042 bp, 14 predicted proteins | sample SalPonA_A_H2O_MG_FD_78211 | JGI IMG/M metagenome (GOLD analysis project Ga0102948, IMG submission 78211) | Water microbial communities from South San Francisco under conditions of wetland restoration - Salt Pond MetaG R2A_A_H2O_MG | ecosystem: Environmental > Aquatic > Non-marine Saline and... | reverse complement strand
CGTTAAATGCCGAGGTCAGCGGAGGAAACGGCGAATACACGTATTCATGGTCGTCTTCACCCGCGTTGTCTATTACTCACGGTGATACTTCTACTGCGTCAGCAAGTTTTGTAGCGCCTGCGGTAACACAAAATACTGCGTATACCTTAACCTTATCGGTAAATGATACCGCGGGTAACACCGCAAGCGACGAACGAGTTATTACTGTCTCACCTGTTAATATTGCGCCGGTTGCGAGTATTTCTGTGCCTTCATGGAGTGGGCTTGACGCAAACACGTTTCCTGGGGGCGTAGAAATAACATTGGATGGCAGTGCAAGTTCTGACGCAGATGCTGCTAATACCGCTAGCGAGATAGCAACATATACCTGGACGCAAACCGCAGGTACCAATGTCATAAGTGGGGCAACCACGACTATTTCCACCTTAACCGTGACAACGCCGTTGATCAATACAACTGAGTCTTTGTCTTTTGAACTGGTCGTTACCGATGCAGAAGGCGCATCAGATGCCGAGTCGGTTACGTTAGTGGTGCAGTCTCAATCTGAAACGCTTCCTACCGCTGACGCAGGCTTTTCTCAAGCGGTATTCGGTGGTGAGGTTATCGTATTGGAAGGCAGTGCAGATACAAGTATTCCAAGCGCACTACCTTTAACCTACTTGTGGGAACAAAGCGGTGGCGTGGCCGCAAATACCGACCCGCTTATTCTCGAGACGGTCATGCAAGTAGACGATAACGATGCGTTATCTACGTTTGCCATCGCCCCCTCAGTCACACAAGAAACCACGGTTACCTACACACTAAGCGTACGAGATGCGAACGGCAATATTGTTGAAGACTCAATTCGGGTCTCGGTAAAACCCTTACCCACGCCATTAATTAACGATACTGGCGTGCTTAGGCAAGCAACTAACACGGCAGTGGTAGCTGAGGGCGTACAGCAAAACCTATGGCCTGGACAGGATGGTCAGCGTGGCGCTGATGTAATTGAACAAAATGGGTATGTTGAAAAAGCAGGGCGAGGCAAGGCGGGATTCGATTTCACTCGACTTAATGAAAATGGGGACGAGCAAGATGCGTCTACGTCAACATTCTCTTGTGTCAGAGATAACGTAACCGGCCTTATTTGGGAAGTAAAACGCGATGATGGTGGTTTACAAGATAAAGATTCAACCTACTCATGGTATAGCGATGAGGTTAATGGTGGATTTGAAGGCAACGTCAATGGCACAACAACGTCGTGTTCACTGACCAACTGCAACACGCAAGCCTATGTTGAGGCTATTAATGGGCAGGGGCTATGCGGTTTCTTCGACTGGAGAATGCCAACACATCAAGAGCTTTTCTCTATTATGCATCTTGGCGTAACATCAGGTGTGGCTATTGACGAGGATTATTTCCCGAATACCGGCACAGTATCATCGACGCCTATTTGGTATTGGACCTCAGTGCCAAGTGCTGATGGGGTGAATAGCGATGACGCTCAAAATGCATGGGCGTTAGACTTTGAATCGGGCGTTGATAATTTCCTTAATAAATCAACGGCGGGTTATGTAAGATTAGTAAGGGCTGGGAGATGATGATGAAGGTTGCTTTTAAGAGATGGTTTTTCATTGCGTCAGCGTATTTTTTTGCCGGAAGTACAGCGGCGCAGACCTGCTTGTCTGATGGACTAGAAACAACGCCTAACGATGATTTTGAAACAGTAACCACAAGTACACTGTTGCACTCGCCCACCGATCTCATTTGGCGGCGGTGTGCTGAAGGTCAGACATGGAATGGTTCAACATGCGCAGGCGAGCCAACCAAATTTACCTGGCAAGAAGCATTACAAGTCGCTCATGAAGCGAATGATGACGAACTGTTAGGCTGGCGACTCCCCAACGTTAAAGAATTAGCCTCCATCGTTGAAAGAGATTGTGTTCGCCCTGCAGTGAATAGTTCTCTTTTTCCCGCTACCCCGGCGGATGACTTCTGGACTTCAACCCCTTCAATGAGCGATCCTGATCGCGCTTGGGTGGTTGCATTTTTTAACTCTAGCCACTCAATCAAAGAAAAGAACCGTTTTGTTTATGTGAGGCTCGTGAGAACAAACACCGATTAGACGACATGTGTTGGGTGTGTTTCCAAGTAAACCAAACGCTAGATTTTTATATCTAGCGTTTGGTAATTCTATTATCCACGTATTCTTTATTACTAATGTTGATGAAAAATTAAGACATCCAATGAACGGCTGATAGTTCACCCTGATTATTCGTCCGTTAGCCTCATGATGTCTTTTTATTTGTCTCTAAGCTAGCCACAATGTTAGTTATGAAAAATACCGTTAATCATTTCTTACTGTTTACCCTATTCCTGACATGTTTCCTGCGGGCAGGTCAGGCTTATGCTGAATTTACCTGTGATATCGACTTTGCCTATGGAATAGCGGTCAATAGCGACCAAATTCGCGTTATGGATAAAACACGAACGGTAGTGCAAATTAATGAGCAATCTCAACTGTTCGTTGGGGGGAGATGGCAAACCCTCAACCTTGAACAACGTGCATGGCTAAGCGAATACGCCGAAGGGTTACATTTTGTGGTGCCCAAGATGATTGTGCTCGCCACTGAAGGGGTTGATATCGCTATTGACACCATCGAGCATGTTTATCTGGGTTTAGTGGGCAGCGACCACGATAGTTATGAACGTCTTAACGCGGCCATGAAACGGGTACAAAACCGTGTAAAAGATAAGTTTAGACATGCCAGTAACCATTACTTTATTGGCCCGGGATCGCTTGAGAGCGTCGATGACTTCGTTGATAGCGAAATTGAAGCGCAATTAGAAGAAGCTATTTCAACATCAGTAGGGGGGATCCTCTCTGCGATAAGCGGCATAAATACAAATAGTGGCGAAGTAAACAGCGACAAGGTAGCTGAAATAACCCGGCAGCTCGGTGCGGTAGGCGAGCAATTAGAACGAGACATGGGTGACAAAGCTATTACTCTTCGCAAAAAGGCACAATGGTTCTGCGATAAACTTAAGCGGCTAGATGTTGCAGAGGAAAACCTGCGTAGAACGCTTCCCAGTTTTGAGCGTTATAACATTATTACGTCAGATTCAACGCCTACAAAAGACGACAATTAATAGCGGGCGCACAGGGCCAGAAAGTGTTTATACGAAACAAGACAATAAAGTATTGAGGTAGCGTCTGCCTTTGTCAGTGACCTGCCATGACGATGAGGTGGTGATTAGCAACCCTTGCTGCTGAGCGTCGTTTAAGGCGGCAAGAATCTCTTTTGTTAAACGTTGCCCGGTAAGCGCTTCAAAGTCGTCTATTGGGCATGGCTCGACCAATCTGAATCTATTCATGAAAAACTCAAAAGGTAAATCGTCTGCGGCAACGACCTGTTCGCTATCAAGATATGGGCGACTTATTTCCATATAGCCTCTTGGGTGCTTCACTTTTACCGTGCGAGTTATTGTCCCTTCTTCAGAATTGGTTATTTTGCCATGCGCACCACACCCAATACCCAAGTAATCACCAAAGCGCCAATAGTTGAGATTGTGATTACATTGGTGACCCACTCTCGCATAAGCAGAAATTTCATACTGCTCGTAACCGGCTTCGCGTAATTTTTGGTGACCATCTTGCTGAATGTCCCACAATATATCGTCATCAGGTAGGTCTGGCGGGCGAGAGTAAAACGGCGTATTGGGTTCAATCGTTAATTGATACCAAGAAAGATGATAGGGGTTGAGCGCGATACCTTCGTTAAGGTCGGACATCGCGTTTTCTACCGTTTGCTCAGGTAAACCGTGCATAAGGTCTAGGTTGAATGTGGGCAAGCCTGCTGCGTGAGCTTGTTGCACCGCCATGCGGGCTTGATTGCTGTCATGAATTCGACCAAGCACTTCTAAGTGCTTTGTTTGAAAGCTCTGAATACCCACAGACATCCGGTTTATTCCAGCGTCATAAAAACCCGAAAATTTACCGCTTTCAACGGTACCTGGGTTCGCTTCCATTGTTATCTCAGCGTGGGCAGAAAGGTTAACGCGTTTTTTGATGCCCGTTATTAACGCATGGATGGCGTCGGCTGAAAACAAACTAGGTGTACCACCACCAATAAATATGGTGTCTACCTGCCGACTACCAACGCGCTTTGCATCCAAAGCGAGATCATCAAGCAAATGTGCCACATATTCTTTTTCTGGCAGCGAAGACTTTAATCCGTGTGAATTAAAATCGCAGTACGGACATTTCTGAACGCACCAAGGAATATGTACATACAGGCTAAGCGGGGGATTACGCAAACGTATTTCTCATCGCATCAAGTAAAACAGCCAGCGCTTTACCGCGATGACTAATACGGTTTTTTTCCGCTTTATCTAGTTCTGCTGCGGTCAGCTTATGACTGGGTACATGAAAGACGGGGTCATAGCCAAAGCCTCCATCACCTTGACGTTCGGACAGTATTTCGCCCAACCACTTACCTTGGCTTACTAAGGGAACCGGGTCATCTGCATGACGCATGAAAACCAGTGTGCAAAAGAAGTGTGCCTTGCGTTTTTCTTGTCCGTGCAAACACGTTAGTAGTTTATCAATGTTATCGCTATCTGTGGCGTGTTCACCGGCGTAGCGCGCAGAATAGATACCGGGCGCGCCTCCTAATGCATCAACGACCAGTCCTGAGTCATCGGCAATCGCAGGCAGGCCGGTGACTTTCGCTGCATGACGCGCTTTGATAATGGCATTCTCAACAAACGTGGTGCCAGTTTCAGGAACATCTTCGACACCAAGTTCTTTTTGAGCGACAACATCGACGCCATAATCAGCAAAGAGTGACGTAAACTCTTTAACTTTGCCTTGGTTACCCGATGCAAGAACGATTTTTTGAGGAAACGTCATTTCATAGTCTCTTTATTTAAAACGAAAGCGTTACTTGCGTTTCTTAGTCCGCACTTTTGCCTTAGCTTTCGACTTCACCTTGTCTTTAGCTTTTGTTTTCTTCTTTTTCGCGCCAATTTTAGGCGTCTTATTTTGAGGTCTAAGCTCTGCAATAACACGTGCCTTCAAAGGCTCATCCATGTAACGTGACACTTTAGATACCATCGCGAAATCATGAGCTTCTACTAGCGATATCGCTGTTCCCTTAGCGCCTGCACGACCCGTTCTACCGATTCGGTGAACGTAAATATCGGCTTTTCGCGGCATATCGAAGTTGATTACATGACTTACATCAGGCACGTCAATACCACGAGCGGCAACATCGGTTGCTAAAAGAATAGGCACTTCGCCACTTTTAAAGCGCGCCATTGCTGCATTGCGCTTGTCTTGAGGCATTTCACCTTGAAGCCAACAAACGGCAATGTCTTGTGATGCTAAATAGTCTTTCATCATTTGAAGGCGATCACGGGTTTTGAAAAACACCACAGCGCTGGTGACTTGTTCTTTTAAAATATGAACAAGCAACGCCTGTTTATGCTTCATGTCATCCGCTAGGTGATACCATTGATGAATTTTATTCTTTTCTTTACGCGAAGGGGTCGCTTCAATAACTTCAGGGTTATTAAGGATATCTTTTGCAAAATTCCTTACTCCTGCGCCCTCTAATGTAGCTGAGAATAATAGGTTTTGTTTGCGCCAACGTGCTTCTGTCGCAATCTGATTGACTACCGACGAGAAACCCATATCAAGCATACGATCAGCTTCATCAAGTATAAGGCATTCGATGTCACGGCAATCTGCCGTTTCTTTTTCGATATGCTCTAGAAGTCGACCCGGTGTCGCAACAAGAATATCAAGATTTTGGCTTAACGTTTCTTTGTCTGTACCGTAGTTGATCCCACCGGTAATCACCCCACAAACGATGTCGGTGTATTGCGTGATTGCCTTTGCTTGTTCGTAAACCTGCAGCGCAAGTTCTCGCGTTGGCGTAAGAATGAGGATACGTGTCGCACCTGGCTGTTTACGCGGGTAGTCTAAAAGAAACTGGCATGCAGGCAGCAAGAATCCGGCTGTTTTACCCGTTCCAGTTGGGGCTGATGCTAAAATATCTCGCCCATCCATCGCATGGGGGATAACGAGTTGCTGTACGCTGGTTGGGGTCTCAAAGCCCATTGCTGCAACTGCACGACATAATTCGTCGTCTAATTCGAGTTCTTCGAAAGTCATAGTATAAGTACGCTCATATTGAATGAGCGTATTGTAGCATTGATGGATGAAAACTTAGAAAAAAACTACGTTGTAATTGTGCCTAACGCATTTGCTTGCTAAACGCGCATGTTGTTCCATTACAGGCTACAACGCGTTTAGTGGCAATGCAGTGGTTAGCGCTTAGTTTGACGCTGCGGTTGTTAGGGGGATCAAGATCAAATCTTGTTGAGGCGGTATTAAATAACGTGCGCCGTCTTCAGTAATGACAGCCATTTCTTCAACCGAGATAGTTTTATATGTACCGTCTTCACGCTTCCAGCTATGAAAACCATCAAACGCAAACACCATGCCTTGTTTTAGCGGCTTTTGCGCCGCTGGCCGCACGGTTGCGCCACGTGAACCGCCCAAGTTAGGGCCCGTGTCATGAGCGACGTAACCCACAGGGTGGCCCGTGCTCCACATTACAGGCTCACTGCCGTTTTGTTGCATAAGTTTACTTTGTGCCGCATCTACATCAATGCCTTTAACACCAGGCTTCATTGCGTTAAATGCAGCAAACCCACCGTCTCTACCACTTTCCCAATAATGTTTAATATGGGATGGGGCGTCGGTTTCGCCAGGTTTTAATACATAAGCAAAACGTTGAATATCGCTTACCCAACGGTCATGCAACTTTATGCCGAAGTCGATTTGTATAACATCACCTGGCATGATGATCTTAGTGGTGGAATGAGAATGACCGCGATCGGGGCCTGAATTAACATTAGGGTTTTGATCTGGGGCCCATGCATCACCAACGCCGTGTTCTTTCATTTTATTTTTTAAAAACAACGCCACATCGGCGTCGGTGGTTTTCCCGGGTATGACCGTACCGTAAGCTTCAACTTCCCACTGCGCGGTGAGCCTTGCAGCTTCTGTCATTATCGCTACTTCTTCATGAAGTTTTATTGAAAGCCATTCGTATACCACCTCTTCTGATGAGACTAATCGTTTGGCATAGGTAGAGCCAAGCGCAGCTTCAAGTTTAAGTCGTTGGGTGTAACTGATGCCATCTGCTTGCGCATTATTCGTTGAGGCATTAATCGCAATTGTAGAAAATTGATTTTCTTTGATAAACGCTGCCGCTTTTTCAATGGCCGATTCACCACGGGGCACGGCAATAACGTAGTGTAATACGTTTAAATCTGCAAGGGCGGTTGACTCGCTAGATGGCGAAAATGCTAAAGAGTGAAACTCTTCGTTTTTAAGGTAAAACATAAACACTGCCGTTGAACCTGCGTTTTCGCATCCAACATGCTGTGCTAGCGGATCGTTATTATTTTCTCTGCACACGGTGAGCCAAGCATCGACACCTGAGGCGTTAAGTGCATTCGGAAGTAGCGTTTCTATGCGCTTTTTACGAATTTCAGGCCATGGGTTGTCGTTTACAAGTGAAGCCGCTGCAGTAGAAGCGAAACATAAACTGGCGATGGCTGCGAATAAATAAAAAGGAAATGGTATACGTTTCATAAAGATGGGCTCAAACTTATTTTCTCTACCCTAAACCATATTGCGCCCATCGCCAACATTTTGAGATGGGTGTCTTTATTTACATCGGGCTACGGGCATTCAGCGGTGCAAAGGAAAATAAAGCAACATAGGGCGCTAATAAATCTTCCCAACAGACTCGACGTGAGTCAAATACACCCTCATATCAAATTCAAGTTGGTGGTATTCAGGTAGCATATGAGTACAAAGCTGATAGAAGCTTTTGTTATGATCTTTTTCTTTTAAGTGCGCCAACTCGTGTACAACGATCATGCGCAGAAATGCATCTGGAACATTTTTAAATAGGGTGCTGATGCGCAATTCATTTTTGGCTTTAAGTTTTCCCCCTTGAATACGCGAGACATAGGTATGTAAACCAAGCGCGTGATTAACCACGTGTATTTTGGGGTCGAAGGCAATTTTGCTCAACGGGGCAAATTTCTTTAGAAACGTATTTTTAATAGCAAGGACATAGTCTCGCAATTGTTTGTCGGTATTGATTTCTCCTGCTGTGGGGTATTTCGTCAACAAGTAATCAGTCAAACGGCCTTCATCGAGTAATACTTGAATTTGCGCCTGCAACGCCGGTTGATACGACGATAAATATTTAAGCGTAGACACCGTTTATTGATTCTCCCTGAAAGCTTGACCATTGTGGCGTATTCTGACAATAGTGGCACATTGCCCTATTTTACGAAAAATTAACATGTCAGAAGCATTGCATTCAGACTATCTTATCGTAGGTGCAGGTGCCAGTGGAATGGCGTTTGCTGATACGATTGTCAACGAGTCCTCTCGTACCATTATCATTGTGGACAAAGAACATAAACCAGGAGGACACTGGAACCATGCTTATTCGTTTGTGACCTTGCATCAACCTTCTTCGTTTTATGGCGTGGGTTCAAAAGAATTAAGCCGTGGCGTTATTGATAGTACAGGTCTAAATGCTGGGTTACATGAACTAGCCTCTGGTGCTGAGGTGAGTGCCTATTACGACCAGCTTATGCAAGAAGTGTTCTTGCCTTCAGGTCAGGTACACTATTTTCCAATGAGTGAATATTTAGGCAATGGTCAGATTCGTTCACTTTTAACTTCAGAGGTTATTACTGTTAGCTTCGATACGTTAGTTGATGCTACGTATTATAAAACTAGCGTACCCGCGACCCATACGCCTGCGTTTGCCATTAATGATAATCTTCAGGTTATCCCGCCTAATCAGTTACCGTTACTTTCCGCTCCCATTGGGGGCGTAACGGTTATTGGTGGCGGTAAAACCGCAATTGATACCTGTTTATGGTTATTACAACACGGTGTTTCTGCTGACGCAATAATGTGGATAATGCCACGAGATGCTTGGTTTATCGATCGTAAAAACACCCAACCTAGCAAAGCATTTTTCTTTGATACCATTGGAGCACAAGCGGCGCAACTGGAGTGTATTGCACAATCGACGTCGTTAGAAGATATGTTCTTACGCTTAGAAAAGTCAGGCGTGTTTTTGCGGTTAGACCCTAACGTAATGCCGTCCATGTTTCATGGTGCGACTATCAGTAAACAAGAACTAAATGAAATTCGGCGCATTCGGCAGGTTTTGCGCTTAGGGCGAGTAGTATCGTTAACTGAAGGGGAAATAACCTTCGAGCATGGAAGCCGACCATTACCTAAGAACCAACTCCTCGTCGATTGCACTGCCAGCGCAATAACAAACTTAGCGCGTGTTCCCGTGTTTGCTGAGAATCGCGTTACATTACAAACCGTAAGGGCGTATCAGCCCACGTTTAGTGCAGCCTTTATTGCTCACACCGACTTAACATATTCAGATGAAGACAAAAAAATAGGTTATGCACCGTGGTGAGGTTACCCAATCACGACTACGAATGGGTTGATTTAACCTATCAAAATATGATGAATCAATATTTTTGGTCAAAAGAGCCCGGGCTTAAAAAGTGGCTGCACAATCATCGGCTAGATGGGTTTATGCGCATGGTTGCCGGCGTAAAGTTTTATGAATTGAGGCACCTTGGCGTTCTTAACAGAATGCGTAAAGCAGCCAAACCGGCGATTGCAAAACTTAAGCAATACAAAAAGGCATTAGAAGCATCGGGATCCACGTAACCGGCCGTCAAGGTGCACGCATCTCTGAACTTTGCTCGTTATACAAAAAAACAAACTCGTGACTAGATGTTTACAATGGCGAAGGCTTACGCCTTTATGAACGTATCTCGTCCGCTGCTTTTTGCTTCGTAAAGCGCGTCATCCGCTTTTTGAAAAACATGCTCAAGTTGATTAACTTGCGAAAATGCGCAGTACCCGGCGCTTGCCGTTATATTTATAGCGTGGGCACCGCTTAGTACGGTTAGCAAACGTATTGTATTCATCGCACGGTGAAGATAGATGCGCGCTTCCTGAGGCGTACATTTCGTCAAAATGACAATAAATTCTTCGCCGCCCCAGCGTCCCACAGCGTCCGCAGCGCGGGCCTCTGCTTTTAAGCACTTAGCGAACGCTTTAATCACATTATCTCCCACCTCATGCCCGTAGGTGTCGTTGATTTTTTTAAAGTGATCGATATCGAAAATAACCAAAACTGCATCATCAACGCCGCGTAAACACGAATACCAATGTAACTCTGCAAAAGACTGCATGAAACGGCGGTTTTTTAACTGTGTTAACGCATCAGTCGTCGCCTCTACTTTAGAGCGCCTAGCAAGCTGAACATGTTGTTTTTTTGCTTTATTAATTTGGGTTAGTCGTTGCGTAAAACGAAGCAGCTGTTCGTCGAGTTGATAAATGAGTGCAGCAGGGCGTTTGGTTCTTCTCGATTTTAGCATCGACACGTAAGCTGGCGACGTCTCGTTTGTTTGCTGCCCTTCATTGTAGATGGCAAGTTTAACGGGAAATAAGCCTGATCGTTGGCACACCCGCTCCCCTATTTCTTTAATAGAGCAGTCAATAGACTTAACTTCGAAAATGTCTTCGATTTTTTGTGTATGGAGTACGCCGGGCACATTATTACTAAACCGAGAGTTGAAGTTTACAATACCCCCGTCGAGTGTCGTAATCACTGCTGCTTCCGTAATGTTTTCGATCACTGAACGAATACTCAGTGTCTCTTCGATAGAGCGTTCAAACGGAAAAATATTCATACATCAGCTCTCTATTTGTCTCGACAGGACTAAGGTGTACTATCACGCGGCAATGCCCATCACCATTTGCGATAGTTTTGTCCAATTCAATAGCTGCATAGCCTGTCTCGTTAGAGGTTATTTTTCCAAAAACATTTGCGGTCATAGAGCAAAGCGCTTTCTTGCCCGCCACATTGCTGCCAAACGGACAACGACTGTTCTGTAATATGATAGTGTCAGTTGAAATGTCTGAAATGGAGAACTGGCCGCCAATTCTTCGCTTTAAATCGACAAGTACATGCGCAATAACATCGGGGGTCATGACTTCATCGTCTAATGCGGATTTGTACTTGTCGTAAAAAATACTGCCGACGCGATCCGCAACCATGCCAATAAACCCTTTTGACTCTTCACTTCCTATGACGTCTTCCATCAATTTATCGAGTTCGAGCAGAATGGTCAGATAAAATGACTGACTGTCCATGTCTATATGCTTACAAGCAATTCGATGTTCAATATCCGCAGATCGCATGCACTTTCTCATTTCAAAGTATTATACTTTAGTTGTAGGTCAAGCTTGGCTAGAAATCAAAAAAAAGGAGGGAAGTTTATCATAAGACACGTAGTGCAATATGCGACAGCGAGTGCGAATTAGCCATGCAGGGTAAATGGGATGTACGTTACGAGGAGGTTATCGTCTGTGCCATAACATGCTCAATAGCGATCAATTTTTCTCGGTTTAATGCGTCTTTTATGGCTGAGCCTTTTATGCCTTTTGCAATAATATCTTTAACATCAACTCTCTTTGCAGCAAGCAATGCGTCAATGATCACAGACTGTCTCTTGTCCCACATCACGGCCTCAAATTCAGCACAATGGCGTATCGCGTTCAGCAATGTTTCGAAGCGCTCTGGGCGTCGCCATGCATCGGTTCCGTTGAAGAGCATCATAAGGTTGTCAGCTGTTAGCACACGAGATGCACTGTTGGCTTGATTGTCGTCTTTACTCAGTAATATACCCTTGAATTTACATGCAAGTGTTACAATTTCACTGACTTGATTCTGCGTTTTAAGGCGCTGACACAATGCTGATGCTTGCTCCTCGTTTAAGTGAATACACAAGGATGTAAAGCGGGCCAAAAGCAATGGCATTCCACTCAAAGGCGGAGTGTCTTTCTTTGTAGCGCTACGAAGCATCTCGATACTTTCATTGATAACGGGAATAAGTTCGCTAAACCAATCATTAAGGCCGCCGGTTGCCTCAAGTGTAGCGAAGTACACGTCTGGAGAACGCTCTACTAAGCTTCGCCTAGTTTCTTGCCATACTCTTTCAGCACTTAATGCTCGTAATTCACCGCTTGCAGCCATCGTTGACATAAGCGCAAGCGTTTCATCTGCAATTGTGAAACCAAGGTAAGCGTAGCGCGCCGCAAAGCGTGCGACGCGAAATACACGCAAAGGGTCTTCACTAAAGGCATCTGATACATGACGTAAACATTTGTTGTCTAAATCTTGTTTGCCGTTGTAGGGGTCAATAATTTTCCCATCACTGTCCTGCGCCATTGCGTTAACGGTAAGGTCGCGTCGTGTTAAATCTTCTTCTAATGTCACGTCAGATGACGCATCGCAGACGAAGCCCGTATACCCCTTGCCTGATTTTCTTTCTGTTCTGGCAAGCGCATACTCTTCGTTCGTTTTAGGGTGCAAGAATACCGGAAAGTCTTTGCCAACCTGTGTAAACCCTTTTGCAATCATTTGCTCGGGTGTTGCGCCAACAACCACATAATCGCGTTCTATAACTTTTCTATTTAACAGTGCGTCGCGCACTGCGCCGCCCACCAGATAAACTTGCATATCGACTTGTGACCATGTTGTCTTTTCAAAGACACTATTATTACAGAAGAAGTTTACATACGCACACTTTGACTTCTCGCACGGCTCTGGTAGTTTTGATCGCGTTTTCAGTTTATTACAGCAGTTACCATGTATTTGAATTACTTTGGTTTGAGCGATAACCCGTTTTCTATTGCACCAAACCCTGATTATCTCTATATGAGCCCACGTCATAAAGAGGCATTAGCTCACCTAACGTTTGGTCTGACAGAAAGCGGTGGTTTCGTCATGCTAACCGGTGAAGTCGGCACGGGTAAAACAACCGTGTCGCGGAAGCTATTGCAACAACTGCCCGATAACACCCAAGTGGCGATGATCCTCAACCCTACGCTGTCTGCGCTAGAGCTTCTCGCGACAGTATGCGATGAACTGGGGTTGCCGTACGACGGCAATAAAGCAAGCTTAAAGTATTTTACCGACTTGATCTTATCCAAACTTGCGAAAAATCATCAGGCAGGCATGAATACGGTGTTAATGGTTGATGAAGCACAACACCTATTGCCAGAGGTGTTAGAACAATTAAGACTGTTAACCAACCTTGAAACTAACCGTGAAAAGTTGCTTAAAGTGGTGCTAATTGGTCAGCCTGAGCTTCAACAGCTATTAAAACGAAATGAACTGCGACAGTTAGCACAACGTATTACCGCCCGTTACCACTTGTTACCGTTAACGGCGCCTGAAGTTGGGGCGTATATCGCCCATCGATTAAGTGTTGCTCATGGTGACATCAGCATCTTTGCTAAGCCCACATTGCGGGCTGTTCATCAAATCACAGGCGGTATTCCACGCGTAATTAATTTGTTATGCGACAGAGCACTAACCTTATCTTTTACGAAACAACATGCCGTGGTTAAAAAGCCGATTTTTCTCGCCGCCGCTGAGCAGATTTTAGGTGAGGATGTTGTTAGTCAACGTGTACATAGTCAACGCAAGTGGTATCTAGCGTCTGCATTTCTATTTGCAATGGTATGCGGCTATGGATTAGGGAGTTTATATGTCTAGTTTGCTGCCTATACAACACGTTACGCCCGGCATGGTTATTGTGCAAATAACGCAACAAAATGGGCCGGTCAAAATTAGAAAGTCGGGTTTGGTAACCAGTGAAGCAATGGTGCAAGGCTTGGCTGAAATGGGTGTGCAAGAGGTTGAGATTGATGCCGAGCAAACCGTTGAAATCGAACCTGTAATGCAACACCGAACGCAGACACAAGCATTGATTCGTGGTGAGCACGATACGTCGGCAAAATTTGATAAGTCGCTGTCTGATCAATTCAATCGCAGCCTGTTTTTACCCTCTGTTCAAGGTTTGCCCTCTGCTTGGAAAGCAATAGTGAAGGACGTAGCATTATATGCGCTAGTGCTACTAGGGGGAGGGGCGATAGGCTTCAGTGCTGCAACACGCACAGCGTGGTGGCCTTTGTTAACTGCGCCTGCCGCCAATAATCAATCATTGACCACCTCCAATCAGAGTACACCGGCAGCATCGTCTGATACCTCGCCAGTTAGGTCGTCAAACAGAAACGATCAGCAAAGTGCTAACAGTGGTCTAGTCGGGCGCAACCAACAACGCGATGAACAGAGCAATGACATTGCCGAAACCGCAAAACCCATAGCGCCAAGAGAGAATGTAGAACTAGGGTCGACGCCCGCCAGTGCACAAGGTGAAAATCAACTCAGTGTAAGTAATGACCCGGAACCTACCGTGCTTAACACCGACACGACAGAATATGAGGGGCGTGTTCTGAATGAAAGTAGTGACAGTGACGTGTCTGTTTCACCTGAATTGATGGCACGTTTCAACGCCGCAGTAAGAGCGCTTGATCAGAAAGCTGAAGACAGTGAACCGCCACAAGAAGAAACAACGGTTACTGTTAGAGACAGCCTTATTCGTGTCGATCAACTGCCAGTTCGACTACTATCAAGACTTCCTACAATGAATTTTAGCGCTCACATGTATGCTTCGCGACCGTCAGACCGGTGGGTGAGGGTGAATGGACGTCAGCTTGGTGAAGGTGACTGGATTGAGGACCGTGTTCAAATTGTAAATATTGAAGCGCAGCGCGTTGTATTGGCGTTTGAAGATGAAATATTTAGCATGGCAGCGCTGACCGATTGGTAGGCCAGCGCGCTATGCAGCATTAATTTGGCACTTGATGAACAAACACTTCTTGAAAGAATTTTGGAAGGTTCAGGTTAAACTCATCGGGTCTTACACCGGATACAATTTCATCATCTATTTTTGATAAATCGATGCGTTTTACTTCATTAAAATGATTAGATTTGACACTGTAGAATGTCATTATTATTGGGCTTACCGCATCCGACTTGTTTTGTTGGCTGACAATGCCCAGTTTGCCGCTTTTCAACCTAACTAGCGAGCCTACAGGGTGAATGCCGACGCATTGAATAAACTGTCTGACTAAGTCCTGATCGAGGTTTTTAGCATCAGAGAGGCGTTTTAACGCTTGTGTTGGCGTAATACTGTCTTGATGCGGCCTATTAGAAGTCAGTGCGTCAAAGGTATCGATGATTTCTGCAATGCGCGCAAATGCAGATATCTCATCACCCTCTAACCCTTTTGGATACCCTGAACCATCTACGCGTTCATGATGCTGTTCAATAATTTGTAATGCTAAGTCAGAAATGTCGCCGTATTGCTCGACAATGTCACGTCCAATTTCTACGTGCGTTTTCATGATTTCCCAGTCTGCGTCAATAAACTCGCTGGTATTACTGCTAATGTCGTCGGGTAGTGAAGACATACCGATATCCATTAAAAGTGCCCCAAGACTGGCTTGCTCAGTCGCATCCCTATCGTATCCGATAAACTGCGTGAACATGCCCATCAAAATGCTACAGTTAATCGAGTGCTCCAGTAAGTAGCTGTCAGTGTCTTTAATCATAGTCAAACACGACAGCGCATCTTTATTATCAAAAACGCTTTCAATGATGCTGTGAGAAAGCTCTTCTACAGGTGAAAGATCTTTTATCGCGCCACGTTTCAACGATTTTAGAAAGCCGCTTTGAATATTCTTCGCATCTTGATAGAGGTCATTGGCCTCATTGATGGACTCCCTCGTGACAGGCTTACTTTCTTTCACCACTTCGGGAATCGGGGAGGGGGGAGACGCTGGCGCGTCCGGGACGTCGATTGAAACAGAAGACTTAGAGGCATCAACCTCAACTAAGGTAATACCCTTTTGCTTTAGACTCTCAATCACGCCGGCTGTTTTCACTACACCTTTTGAGCGCATACGAAGCTGGCCAGTTTGCGCTAGTACCTTGTTGACGTACATCCCTGGCTTCAATGCATCTATAGATACCGGTTTTAGCATTACATCTCCTGACGAGTCGTGATT
>Ga0102948_1000450_pt1 | contig 16053 bp, 10 predicted proteins | sample SalPonA_A_H2O_MG_FD_78211 | JGI IMG/M metagenome (GOLD analysis project Ga0102948, IMG submission 78211) | Water microbial communities from South San Francisco under conditions of wetland restoration - Salt Pond MetaG R2A_A_H2O_MG | ecosystem: Environmental > Aquatic > Non-marine Saline and... | reverse complement strand
GAAGTGTTCATGCAATTTTTCCTCTTTTAAGTTCAGCTAATTCTTCTCGACAGCGGCTTTCTACATCGTCAAGCTCTGTCATAAGCATTTGTATGTCTTCTAATTGTTGATTAAGTACGGCACGTTTCTGCTCAGTCATTTCAAGCATAGCTTCAAGCTGAACGGCTGAATTAGGGTTCGTGTCGTACATGTTAAAAAGTGTATTTACCTCAGCAAGAGAAAAGCCCAAGCGTTTTCCACGCAAAATAAGCTTTAGTCTGACCCGGTCTTTGTTGTAGTAGATTCGATTTTGGCCGGTTCGTTGCGGGCTGAGTAGCCCCTGTTCTTCGTAAAAGCGAATAGAGCGAGGCGTGATATCAAATTCGCGGGCCAATTCACCGATGGCGAAGGTTGGTTCACTGTCGTGGTCTGTCATTACACGCACCTTGTGTCGCACCCCGGGCTGTTTATTGTCCTTTACGGAATCACATCGCCTTGGTGTTAGGAATCATTGACACCTAAACCTTGGGGGTTTACGTTAACGTTAATTACAATTTACGTTAAGGTAAAGTAACATTTTGCTAACGTCAATTTTTCACAATGATAGCATTAGGTTAAACCCACTATGGGTGTCTACTTTTGTATACGCATGAAAGGTTTTACGTATAAAAATTTCATGATTTCAAATATTTATGAGGAAATGGTATGAGTAATGAAACGGTTGTAATCGTTGCGGCTAAGCGTACACCTATGGGTGGGTTCAACGGAAGCTTGTCTGCTGTACCTTCAACAGAGTTGGGTGCTGTGGCCATTAAAGCTGCGTGTGAAAGTGTTGATGTTAGTCACGTTGACGAGGTTATCATGGGTTGTGTATTGCCAGCAGGTCTTGGCCAGGCGCCTGCCCGACAAGCATCACTTGGCGCAGGGCTCCCCTTAAGCGCTGGCGTGACGACCATTAACAAAGTGTGTGGCTCTGGCTTAAAAGCAGTAATGCTCGCTCATGACTTGATCAAAGCGGGGAGTGCAACAACGGTAGTGGCGGGCGGTATGGAAAGCATGAGTAACGCACCCTATATGTTACCTAAAGCACGCAGTGGCTACCGCATGGGACACGGTCAAGTACTAGACCACATGATGCTTGACGGCCTTGAGAATGCGTACGACGGAAAAGCGATGGGCTGCTTTGCTCAGGATACCGCCGACGCTGAAAATATTACGCGTGGCGATATGGACAACTTTGCACTTAGCTCATTGTCAAAAGCGAACGAAGCGATCAACACCGGAACATTTAGCGATGAAATTGTCAACGTTACCGTGTCAGTTCGTAAAGGTGACGTGGTTGTTGATACCGATGAAGGCCCTACCTCAGCGCGTCCTGAAAAAATACCGTCGCTTAGACCAGCCTTTAAAAAAGACGGTACCGTTACGGCAGCAAACTCTAGTTCTATTTCGGACGGTGCTGCAGCGTTACTTGTTATGTCGCAGTCAAAAGCAGAAGCGCTTGGCTTAGCACCGCTAGCGAAGATTGTTGCTCACGCTACGAATGCGATTGAGCCAGAGAATTTTACTGTTGCACCCGTGGGCGCGATGGAAAAAGTAATGGATAAAGCGGGATGGTCGAAAGACGATGTGGATCTGTTTGAGATAAACGAAGCTTTTGCAATGGTGACTATGCTGGCAATACGCAAGCTTGGACTTGATGAAGAGAAGGTTAATGTAAAAGGCGGCGCATGCGCATTAGGACACCCTATTGGTGCATCAGGCGCACGAATTTTAGTAACCCTGTTACATGCACTTAAACAGCGTGATGCCAAAAAAGGGATTGCTTCTCTTTGTATTGGTGGTGGAGAAGGCGTTGCCCTAGCCGTTGAGATGCTGTAGCACTTTTCAGCAATCAGAAACGTGAATCTAGAAAATGGCACCTACATCGGTGCCATTTGTGTTTTAATAGGGTGAGTTAAGTAAAAACAAAGTATCTCAACGTTATGATTCGTCGCCTCTTTTTAATTTCCATCGCTGCATTATTATTTCATGTTAGTCAAACGACCTATGCAGCTGAGCTCTCAAATGTTGCATATAGCTCGCTGTCTGCATTACCACAAAGCGACCCGTTTTTACGATTAGCTTACGGTTCGGACAAACTTCAGTTTATTGATGTATGGAAAGCGCCAGAAGAGGTAACGGACAACAACGGGGCCCTTATATTTATTCACGGCGGATGCTGGTTAAATGCCTATGATCTCAATCATGCTAGAGGTTTTTATAAGGCGTTATCTGAAAGAGGCATTGATGTTTACGCGGTTGAATACAGACGTGCCGGCGATGAAGGTGGCGGGTGGCCTGGCTCGCGCAACGATGTGATCAGTGCGCTGCAGTACTTATCCACCTATTGGCGGGATACTACAATGCCGCATCGCATTGCTTTAGCAGGGCATTCCGCCGGCGGCCATTTGGCGCTGCTCGCTATACAGGAACATACGGTATTGGATGGGTTACCCCTTAATAAAGTTATTGGGCTGGCAGCGATTACCGACATTGCGCGGTATGCACAAGGTGAAAATAGCTGCCAAACCGCAACAAAAGTGTTTATGGGTGGCGTACCTAGTGATGATCAAATGCAGTCAAATGCAGATTCACCAGCGCAAGAGCATGTGCAAGCGGCTTATCTTGAAGCGACACCAGTGATCGATACGCCCACGCTTCCTGTAATACTTCTTCAAGGCGATGCTGATGCTATTGTGCCTAGTCTACACGCAAACCTTGCTGGGGCGACACCTCGGATTATAAAAGCCGGTGGCCACTTCGATTGGCTACACCCAGAAACGCTAAGCTTTAATGCGTTTTACGAAGAACTGATTAAGTAATAAGAAGTAGATAGTATGATTGATAACGATCTTGATAGTAATGATGCCCTTAGGCATATCCGCAGCCAATTTTCGCTTCCAGAAGGGATAATATATCTAGACGGCAACTCACTAGGTCCATTACCTAGCAAAGCGAAAGCGCGGGCAATAGAGGTCGTCGAAAAACAGTGGGGTGAAGACCTCATCACAAGCTGGAACAAACACAATTGGATAAATTTACCAAGTATTGTAGGCGATAAAATTGGCGCGATTGTAGGGGCTGAAAAAGGGCAGATCGTTAGTTGTGATTCAATTTCGGTGAATCTTTTTAAGGCATTAAGTGCAGCGTTAAAGTTAAACCCAAGTAGAAAAGTGATTGCGACTACTCGTGATAACTTTCCAACCGATATTTACATGGTTCAGGGGCTCATTGACCTATTAGGTGATGAATATACGGTACGGTATCTTGATGAACAAGATATTGAAGGGCTGCTATGTGACGATATTGCGGTACTCATGCTTACTCAAGTCAATTTCCGTTCAGGCTTTAAACTGGACATGGCATCAATTACCGATAGTGCGCATGATAAAGGTATTCTAATGTTATGGGACTTAGCACACAGCGCGGGCGCATTCCCAGTCGAACTTGATGCGTGTAACGTAGACTTTGCCGTAGGGTGTACTTATAAGTACTTAAATGGAGGGCCGGGCGCGCCCGCGTTTATATACGTTGCGTCTAAGCATCAATCTACCTATAAGCAGCCGCTGTCTGGATGGATGGGCCACAATGCACCGTTTGCATTTTCACCAGACTATGAATCGCCTAATACGATAAAGCAGAACCTTTGTGGTACGCCTGGCATAGTAAGTATGAGTATTCTTGATGCTGCACTATCAATATTTGATGACATTGATGTAAAGGATGTTGCCGAAAAGTCAGAAGCACTTCAAGCGCACTTTATAACGTGTATGGAACGACACGATATTTTTAACGCGTTTGAATTTGCTAGCCCTAACGTTGAAGTACGTGGTAGCCAACTTGCATTTCGACATAAGCACGCGTACGCCATTTGCCAAGCCTGGATAGCGAGTGGCGTAATCGCAGATTTTCGTGCCCCTGATATACTTCGCGTTGGTTTTGCTCCTCTTTACCTTAGATTTGATGACATCCGCGTGGCGGTAGAAAAACTTGCGTCGATAATGAATGAAAAAACATATTTAAATGAAGAGTTTCAGCAAAAGTTGCACGTAACTTGACCATTTAGGCAAGTTACGTATTGCATTTTTCTACCCCAGCAAAGATACTTCGATGCCAAAACTTTACTTGATATCTGAGGATCCCGTTTGAATGTGTTTAGGTGCTGCCGGTGTATAGTGGTAGCAATGTTGTTGAATGCGTTTATGTGCGTTGCCTTCGCGCAATCTACTCAAGTCCAGGCAAACGCGCCTGCGACTGCGACATCGGCCACGCCCTCTTATCTAGATAAACCAATTCCCTACTGCATCGACCCAAGTTGGTCACCCTATGAAGCTATTCGAAACAACAGGCATGTAGGAATATCGGCAGACTATATGGCTCTTATTTCAAGCCTTTCAGGGCTTACATTCGAGCTTGTTGAGACACAGTCTTGGCGTGAAAGTCTCGCGTTCGTTCAACAGGGCATTTGCCATGTAATACCGATGATGAACGCGTCTGATTTTCGACGTCAGTTTTTAGATTTTACGCAGCCTTATTTTGAATCACCTAACGTATTGGTTGCAAAACAAGGTACGCCAATTTTGCAAGGTTATGACGGTATTGGCGACAGAACGGTCGGCATTGTCGACGCATACAGACAGGCAGAATATGTACGTCGTTTTTACCCTGACTTGCGTCTGGCAATGATAGAGTCAGAGAAAAACGGGCTATTTCAGCTTCTTAACGGCGAGTTTGACGTGATGGTGGGCTCGTTAATGAGTGTGAACTTACATATTAATAATGAAAACTTGGCGGGATTAGCCATTGTTGGTTATGCAGAGCCTTATGACTCGTTGGCGTATGGGGTAAACCGCTCTTATTCTCATCTTGTTCCTATTCTAAACAAGGCTATAAGCCGTATACCCATAGAAAAGCATGTTGATATCTATCGTAAATGGAACCATGTGAGAGTCAGTCACAACAGAGACTACACGACGTTCTTCTTATTTATGGTGGCCGCATTTGTACTGGTGGCGTTTCTAATCTGGCGAAATCGTGTGGTGGTGAAGTCGAACCGAGTGCTTCATCAAAAGAATATTGAAATAGAATCACTTCAAGCAACGTTGGCTGAAAGAAATTACACGCTTTCCATGCTGTCAGCGTACGACGATGACACTGGGCTATTTAATAACAATAAGATGATTCAAACGATAGAAAATGAAATTACTCGTTTTCGGCGTTTTAATCATATACCCACGCTCATTATTGTAGAGCTTGATTGCACGGATGTTAATGGGATGATGGATAGCGTTAGCGTGCTTCGGGATGCCATGAGGCGAGTATCGCAAAAATGCCTCGGTGCGGTAAGAGACGTAGATACCGTTTCGCGATTCAGTAATAAAGAATTGTTAATATTATTACCACACACTTCACTAGCCGACGGAAAAGCGTTAGCAGAAAGACTATCTACCAATATCCTCGACGCGCTTAGTCATTTTGATGATATTCACGTGTCGTTTGGCGTGACTGAGTTAAAAAGCGAGGAGGGGATGATGCCTTGGCTAGAGCGCACCAGAAATGCACTACTTCAGGCAAAGCGGATGAGTTCAGGTACCGTTATTGCTGAAAATTAACCAACCCGTTTTGTTCAAACGGGTTGGTTGCGTTTTTACACGATAGGTTCATAAACCCACTGGTGAGCGTCGTAAAACACTTTTGCTCTGTCATATTCTCGCTCAGAGCGCCAGTTTCGGTTATTCAATTTAGCCGAAACACCAGAGTATAATCGTTTGTTCGCGACAAGTTTGATATCACTTTGATACGCTTCTTTAGCATTTTTAACTTCTATGGCTTTTAACTCTAACCACTCTAAAAGTGCTGATTCATTATTGAACAATTCAAGTGCATCATTAACTTTCGCGCGAAGCTCTTCGGGCACACGCTTGTTCCGAATGATATCAATCTTTTCTTTATGTTTGAGGTTATTCTCTCGAAGTTGACGTACGAGATCGTCTAGCGAGTCTTTTCTCTCAAGCAATAGATTAAACCCTTGGCTGAAGTCTATTTTTAACGTACTGCCCGATACTGCACCTAACGTTCCTGCTTCTACCTTGTCTTGGCTGATAATCTCACACGCAAACAAGTTGCCCATAGGCTTATCAAGTTGCCCTACTGTCACACCACCACCACAGCGCAGGCGACTATAGGCTAACTGTCTTCCAACGGTGATACTTCCCGAGCACTGAACGTCGATCCCTTGGCCATGTTGAACATGAATACTGCCTGCCGCAACTAGCTTACAGGTATATTCAGTGCTGTTGTCGTTAACTTTGCCCATCGCGCCTTCGGTGATAATAATGTCACCACCCGATTCTATAAACGCTGATTCTACAAAACCATTTACGGTAACATCGCCTGCTGCTTTAATTTGCATTTTTTCAGTGACGTCACCATTAACCAAGACCGCACCGTCGTAGTTAATATGACCGGTACCCACATTGACACCATTGCAAGTAAAGGTGTCATCAACGTTCATTATCTGGTCTTTATATTTTGGCATGCCTGCAATGATAGAAACCAAAACGTTTGCGTCATTATCTGATACAGCCGTACCGCTTCCCATTTTAAACTCAATCCATTCGCCCGGTGATGGGGGATGCTTACCCCCCCTTACATCAAATCCAGAACGCCCTTTAGATGGCTCTGTTCTGCGTAGTACGGGCGTGTTGGCTTTTATACAAATCACCTCGCCAAGATTACGCATGTCTACGCGTTGACCATCGTTGGTTTGAGGGCGTAAAACCCTATCTAACGCATTGGGTACCAGCGGGATAAAGCGCGATGAGCGCCCATTTCTAGGCGGTAATCCTTTGGCGACGACATCGTCAACTAACGCACCCGGCGATTCCATCTTGGCTTGTTCGAGCAAAGACGTAATACGTTTAACACTGAGGCCTCGGTGAATATTATTTTTCGCTGCAAGTGCTTTGATGCTTTTTACATTAGGAAGCTTGCCACCATAAGGCGTCGTAATGATGAGGGTGGCTTTCATGCTATCTTCAGAAATTCTGAATTCAACTTCTGCATTTCGACGTTCGCCAATACGCTCTTTTACCACCGTACCATCGCTTGTTTTAAAGAAATGATTGGCGGTATCAACGGCGGACTTCAGCGATGCCTCAGAAATGTATAGGCCTTTGCATTCGCCCTCGTTCAAAAGCGCATAAACGTCTTTGATGTTAACTTCACTGTCAAATTCAGAGGGATGCAACGCGATGTTGATGTAGGTTTGCGAGTTATCGAAACTAATATGTACGCCATTCATTTCTTGTTATCCTTTACCGCATTTTGAGCTCTTTATTCTATATCGACATCACCACGCCACGCTTTATGCAAAAGACAACGTTTTTTCAAAATTACCGATATAAAAATGTCTACCACGTCATGTGGTTAAACAATACCACAATGTAATGCTTTTGCTTTATTCAGGTCAAAGGTTTTCAGCGTATTGATACAACGCTCTCAAAATGGCCTGTTTTTCTGGATTATCGCTGTGGTCATGGGCGAGTTGTTCAAGCTTCACCATATAAACATCAAGTGTCATTGCACTTGGTGATGTCGCGTCTGTCAGTATGGCCTGTCGGTGATGTTGCCACTTCATCATCTCATCATAAGTAAGTGTATTGGGGAAATTACGCGCACGATAGCGAAACAGAAGAGACTTTAGGCCAGTATGCTGGGTTTCATCTGCCAGCAGTGCTAACGTTTCAGGTGCTGCATCGATGACTCGGTCGCACCAGCGTCTATCATCATCACTTAAAAAACCTCCGCTGTATAAAGCCTGATCAATATCGTCGTCACGCTCAACGTGGTCAGTGTCATACAGTTGGTAAAGCTTTTGCGCAATATCCGGTGTAGAAGCTAACAATCGGTAGTTCTCTAAACAGGCTTCTCTATCCAGCCCTAATCGCTCAGCGTTCTCTTCTGTCATGGCTTTTGCCGTCGTCAAAAAAGGCGAACGGTTGATATGAATGAGTTTGACGCCAGGACGCTCGTTGGCGTTTTCAAATGCTTCTCTTGGGGCATAGAGCTTTTCCCGCAATGTGTCTGGCGTGTCATTGATTATACTGTCTACCGATTTAGATAAATCTATCGCAATAACGGCGTTGGCATTGGTAGGGTGTTTAGCGATGGGCATTACCCACGTGCAGCACCCTTGTGTAGCTGGAAGCTTAGAAGAGATATGTAAAACCACTGAGGGCTTTGACATGTCCAATTGTTGTAAAACGGCATGCTTACTTCTAAGTGAAAAAGCATACTCGAAAAGTCTTGGTTGTTTATCTTTTATCAATTTTGCTAACGCTATTGTGGCGTAAACGTCGCTTAATGCATCGTGTGCACTTTCATGTGACAAGCCATTTGCTGCGGTCAGATGCTCTAACTTAAAGCTAGGGCTTCCGTCTTCTTTCGTGGGCCAGTTAATGCCTTCTGGCCTAAGCGCGTAACAGGCGCGCGCAACATCAATTATGTCCCAACGGCTGTTCCCATTGCGCCATTCTCGTGAATACGGATCGTAGAAATTACGGTAGAAAAGAAAACGCGCTACCTCATCATCGAACCGAATGCTGTTAAAGCCGACGCTGCAGGTGTTGGGCGCTGCCATTTCTTTGAAAATTCGAGCGGCAAAGTCGGCCTCATTCGAACCGTCTCGAAGGGTTTGCTGTGGTGTTATGCCGGTGATTAAACATGCCTCGGGGGTGGGAAGGTAGTCATTAGCAATTGCGCTCATTATGTTAATGGGCTTTCCTACCACATTTAAATCCATATCGGTTCGTACTGCAGCGAACTGGCAGGGGAGATCCTTTTTTGGGCTGGTACCAAAAGTTTCAAAATCGTACCAAAGAAAAGTCGGTTCTTGCATGAAGGCGTAGGTCTTGTTGTTGGCGTTTTTATGCTACAGAGTTTACACGTCTGTAGTTTGAATACCAAATGCCATAACGACGATGTCTTGTTCACAACGATGAAATTGTGTCATGGTATGGCTTTGTTACAAGAAGGACGTAATCGACTAATGAAAATAGCCTCAACATTATCAACACTTATTTGTGTGGGATTAGCTAGCTTTACTGCACAGGCGCACAACCAAAACGATGCGCCATCAGCACCAGCACCTGTAGCAATTGCAATTCATGGTGGCGCCGGCACAATTTTGAAATCTTCAATGACGCCTGAAAAAGAAAAGGCTTATCGAGACACCCTGCGACAGGCTGTAATGCATGGTTATGAAGTGTTAAATGCCGGGGGCACTGGCGAGCAGGCCGTCGTTGAAACCATTCAATTGCTTGAAGCGTCACCCTTATTCAATGCGGGGGTAGGCGCGGTATATACCTTTGACGAAGCGCATGAACTCGATGCATCGATTATGCACGGAGGTAGCAAAAATGCCGGGGCTGTGGCGGGCGTGAAGCAAATAAAGAGCCCAATAGCTGCAGCGCAATTGGTCATGAACGTGTCGCCTCATGTTTTGCTATCGGGAGAAGGCGCTGAGTCTTTTGCGTTTGAGCACAAACTTGAAAAAGTCGATAACAGTACGTTTGATACTGAGTTTCGAAAAAAAGCGTTAGATAAGGCAAAGGTTAGGATGCTAGAAACCGCATCGAAGTTTGGTGGTCAGATCGGAAATGAACGTTTCGGTACCGTGGGGGCCGTTGTGCTCGATAAGCATGGAGACATCATTGCAGGAACATCAACCGGGGGCATGACGGCAAAACGTTATGGGCGAATTGGTGACTCTCCGATTATTGGCGCAGGGACGTATGCCGATAACGCAAGTTGCGCCGTTTCTGCTACCGGTCACGGTGAATATTTTATTCGTTACAATGTTGCAGCGGATATCTGTGCGCGAATGAAGTACCAAGGGCTTACGCTTAATGAGGCGGCTGACACGGTTATTAATAAGGTTTTAAAAGACGCAGGCGGTGATGGTGGTGTTATTGCTATCGATGCAAAGGGAAATATTGCAATGCCTTTTAATTCTGCGGGTATGTACAGGGCAAGTGTTGATACCGCTGGAAACGTGACGGTTTCAATATATAAATAATCACGAAAATTTAGTCGGAAAAAGTAGCTGTTATGCTTTTCTCCGACTACGCTGATAAATGAAGGGGAAGCCTTTACACTCATTGAAAACAAAAGAAATGCCGTCATGCCTTGGCTTGTTGTGTCAGTAATAGGGTAAAACGGCTGGGAGATATAAATGGAATCGTTGCAAGTCAGTGATTATATGAACACTCACCCCGTAAAACTTCACATTGAAATGCCCGTTGCTGAGGCAGTCGAAACCTTGTTAACAAGCGGACAAAGCGGTGGGCCTGTTGTCGATATAAAAGGCAAGGTAGTTGGTTTTTTATCGGAACAAGACTGCATTGCCCAAATGATTGCCTCTAGTTACTACCGCGAACAAATCTGTAGGGTGTCAGATATTATGAAAACCCCCGTTATGACGATAAAACCTTATATGTCTGTGATTGAATTGGCACAATTACTCATAAAGGAGAAGCCTAGAGTGTATCCTGTAGTTGATGATGACGGTGTATTGCAAGGATGTATCAATCGAAGCGCTGTACTAAAGGCTATTGATGTACAGCTAAGAGATGGATATCAGAAAGCTGGTTAAGGAATAGATTTTTTCGTCTTCGGCAATACGGGATAGCAGGCGATTGTTATTCCGTGTACGTTTTATAAAGCGATGTTTTCATAAGTAAATACCATTCAATCTATTAACCTTCTTTAAATGCTTCACAAAACCTTTTATTCTCTAGCGCTTCATTTTAAGCGTAAAGAAAGAGTGTGTAGTGGACCAAACCAAAGCCGTATTGCCCAACCTGTTAGGGCTAACGCCTATTCTATTATTTGTTGTCCTGGTGGTTGCTACCGGTGTCGTCACTAACGACATAACCTCAATGCCCATTCTGGTGGCATTTTTTATCAGTGCGGGTTATGGGCTGTGCCTGAATCCTAGAGGGAAGCGGGTTAGTTTCTCTGAAAAGGTGTCTACCTTCTGTAAAGGAGGCGGCGATAAAAATATAATACTATTGGTGTTAATTTTTCTGCTGGCGGGCGCCTTTTACGCCGTGACCATTGATATTGGTGCACGGGACGCAACGGTGAATATGGCCCTACAGTTTGTTCCTTCCGCGATGATATTACCTGGCCTCTTTTTTATTTGTTGTTTCATCTCGTTTGCGATGGGAACGTCGATGGGAACCATTACTGCGCTATCACCCATTGGCGCTGGCTTAGCGACTAGCTTGGGCATACCTATAGAAATGGCGCTGGGGATAGTCGTTGGGGGCGCAATGTTTGGTGACAATTTATCTTTTGTGTCAGATACCACCATTGCCGCCACACGAACGCAAGGAGTGCGTTTGAAAGATAAGTTTCGCGCGAACTTAATGGTCGCTTTGCCTGCCAGTATCGTCACCATGATATTGCTGTTGTGTGTTGATGTAGATACCTCAAGCATTGTTGAAGCCCACGATTATGACGTGTGGCGCATTTTACCTTATCTTTGCATTATTGGTTTCGCGCTAAGTGGGTTTAATGTGATTAGCGTGCTTGGTGTTGGTATTGCCAGTGCGTGTATCGTGGGGCTAATACAAGATAGCTTTACGATGCTGAGCATGATGCAAAGTATTCAAAAAGGAATGGGTTGGATGCAAGACCTCGCCATGATAGCCATTACTATCGGTGGTATTGTGGCGCTAATGCATGCAAATGGCGGTATCACATGGCTCATCGATAGGCTGACCCGAAAAGTGACCAGCAAAAAAGGGGCAGAGTTCAGTATTGCAGGCTTGGTTAGTTTTCTTGATATTACAACGGCAAATAATACTATCGCCATAGTAACTGCTGGCCCCATTGCCAGCGATTTAAACAAAAAATATGGTGTTGACCCGCGTCGCACGGCGTCATTGTTAGATATATTTTCATGCAGCTTTCAGGGCTTAGTGCCTTACGGTGCGCAACTGCTTAGTGCGGCGGCAGTGGTGGGCATTTCACCATTAGCTATCACAGCCTACTGCTGGTATCCCATGCTTATTTTTGTGTTTGGTCTGCTTGCGATTGGGTTTGGTTTTCCGCGGTTTACTTCGCCGCATGATGATGCGCTTGCCGACTAACCTTTAAAGACGCTCGCATTTTTATCATTTTATGGCTAAGGCGTAAAAAGGTGATCAATTGATTGCGCTTTTTGGTATTAAATAGCGCTAGATTTTTACTGCCGCTTCTTCTACGATCTGCGCGCACCGTGGCTTGACAATATGAAGAGCTAGCGGTTTGCGCACGATTAGTACTGTGCGTCATCTTTTTTCTTTCAAGGTGATCACCACCTTATTCGTTTTTCACTAGGATGCTATTTTGTCTTCAGCTATTGCTATAAAACCGCTTTTTAAACAACTTGACGACTGTATGAATGCAGACAAGTTTAGGCTTAAACGCCGTGTGTCCCTGTTAGCGAAATCTGTTAATAATAAAGTGTCAAAAGACGATGTTGAAGCCAATGATGCGCTACATGCTCAATATGAAAAATTAAAAAGCGATATCGAGCGATCAGTTGAAAAATGCCGGTGGCGAAAAGCAAACCTTCCCGCAATCGAATACCCCCCGTTACCCGTAAGTGATAAAAAAGAAGATATAAAAGTAGCCATTGCCAACAATCAGGTGGTGATTGTGGCGGGTGAAACCGGTTCGGGGAAAACAACACAGCTGCCTAAAATTTGCTTGGAATTAGGGCGAGGTGTTTCGGGTATGATTGCCCACACTCAGCCTCGACGACTTGCGGCACGAAGTGTAGCTACCCGAATTGCGGAAGAGCTTCACACGCCGCTCGGTGAAAAAGTAGGTTTTAAAATTCGCTTTAGCGACCAGGTTAGCGACCAAAGTTACGTAAAGTTGATGACTGACGGTATGTTGCTCGCCGAAATGCAACAAGACCGTTATCTCAATCAATACGACACCATCATTATTGACGAAGCGCACGAGCGCAGTTTAAACATCGATTTTCTTTTAGGGTATTTACGTCAACTTCTTGATAAACGCCCTGAACTCAAGCTTATCATTACCTCGGCGACCATCGACCCAGAGCGTTTCTCGAAGCACTTTAATAATGCGCCTATTATCGAAGTAAGTGGTCGAACTTACCCCGTAGAAATCCGTTACGATGAGCCTGATAATGGCGATGAAGACCGAGATCAAGCTGATGCCATTGTGAATGCGGTTGATGAATTAATGCGTGAAGCACCGGGTGATATTCTGGTATTTCTTAGTGGTGAGCGTGACATACGTGATACGCAAGATACCTTAAGTAAGCAACAGTATCGTAATACTGAAATTGTGCCGCTTTATGCCCGATTATCTGCCGCCGAACAAAATCGTATATTTCAGTCTCACAGTGGACGACGTATTGTTTTGGCGACTAACGTTGCAGAAACGTCATTGACCGTGCCGGGCATAAAGTATGTTATTGACCCTGGTACTGCCCGTATATCTCGCTACAGTGCAAGAAGCAAAGTACAGCGGTTACCCATCGAACCTATTTCTCAAGCCTCAGCGAATCAAAGAGCAGGGCGCTGTGGCCGGGTATCTGATGGCATTTGTATTCGGTTATATAGCGAGGACGACTACCTTGGCCGCCCGGAATTTACCGACCCTGAAATACTTAGGACGAATCTAGCCTCAGTTATATTGCAAATGCTAGCGCTTGGACTTGGCGATATCGCTGCATTTCCCTTTGTACAGCCCCCCGACAATCGGAATATCAACGACGGGTTCCGTCTTTTAGAAGAGATTCAAGCAATTACCAAGCAGAAAGGAAAAATGCAGCTGACTAAAATGGGCCGTCAGATTGCGAGGCTTCCTGTTGACCCCCGCTATGCACGAATGGTGATTGAGGCAGATAAAACCAACGCGGTTAACGAGGTTATGGTTATTGCGGCAGGCTTGTCTATTCAAGACCCAAGGGAAAGGCCGCAAGATAAACGTCAGCAAGCAGACGAAAAGCATAATGAATATTCAGATAAAGATTCTGATTTTATTAGCCTACTTAACCTCTGGACTGCTTTTAGAGAGCAGCAAAATGCATTAAGCCAAAACCATCTTAGAAAATGGTGTAAGACACAGTTTATCAACTATTTACGTATGCGTGAGTGGCAAGATATTGTGAGCCAGCTAAAAAAATCTATTGCAGAGTTAGGCTTTGGCATTGTTAAATATGAGGCCGATTATCAAGCTATTCATCAGGCTATTGCGAGTGGTTTGCTCTCGCACTTAGGATTTAAAGACAAGGATCGCGAATACTTGGGATCACGTAATACGCGGTTTATGATATTTCCTGGCTCAGGGCTAGCGAAGTCGCAGCCAAAGTGGGTAATGGCGGCGGAACTGGTTGAAACGTCAAAATTATTCGGGCGTATGGTGGCAAAGATTGACCCAACATGGGTTGAGCCGCTGGCAGAGCATGTAACGCAATCAAGTTATTCAGAGCCTCATTGGTCTAAAAAGCGTGGCGCGGTGATCGCATTTGAAAAGGTAACGCTTTTTGGACTGCCAATTGTCATGAAGCGAGCGAAAGTATACAGCCTTATCGACCCGCCACTTTGCCATGAGCTCTTCATTAGAGAAGCGTTAGTCGCAGGCAATACGAAGCTTAATTATGGGTTTTTGCAAGAGAACCAGTCTTTATTAGAACAAGCTGATGAATTCGAACAAAAGACGCGACGCAGAGACTTATTGGTTGACGATGAAGAGCTAATTAGCTTCTACGCAAAACGCATTCCTGTTGAGGCGAATAACGACGCGTCATTTAAGAAATGGTTTAAACAGTTCGGAAAAAACGAAGCACTTACGTTTACCGAAGATGATGTTTATCGCCAACAGCCCGGACACTCTGTTGCTAACGCGTTCCCAGATGTATGGCGTCAAGGAAATATTACCCTTCCACTTCGCTACAACTTCGAACCCAATGCTGATGATGATGGCGTAACGGTGGTTATCCCACTTCCTGTTTTAAACCAGGTAGATGACGTCAGTTTTGATTGGCTAGTACCTGGCCTTAGGCACGAACTGATTGTGGGGATGATAAAGAGTTTACCTAAACGTCTTCGCCGTAATTTTGTACCGGCGCCTAACTTTGCTGATGCCTGTATAGCATATATTAGCGATACGGATAAAAATAACCGTCCAGTCCCCATCATAGAAGCAGTGTCAGATAAACTGCGAAAAATGACGGGGATCGTTATTGAGCCTGAAGACTGGAACCTTGAGTCGCTCGATAAGCATTTGAAGATGCACTTCGTGGTTGTTAATGATAACGGTGATGACCTAGCTAAAGGTGATGACCTGCATGCGCTAAAACTAACGTGTGCTGGACATGTGAAAGAAACGTTTGAAAAAGCCGCGACACCGGGGCTTGAACGTAGCAGCATTGAACATTGGGACTTTGATCACTTACCCGATACCTTTGTGCAAAAAGTAGGAGGCTTTGAAGTTCAGGCATTTCCTGCATTAGTTCAGCGCGGAGATAAGGTCGATATTGCACTAATAGATGAAGCGGAAAAAGCACAAGCTACCCATCGTCAGGGGGTAAATGTCCTGATTAAAAATGCAATGCCTTCGCCCCTTAATTATCTTCAAAATAAGCTGCCTAATAAGGCTAAGCTAGGGCTGTACTTTAATCCATTTGGCCAGGTTAAAGCGCTCATTGATGACTGTATTTTTGCGGGCATTGATGCGTTGGTGTCTGACTTTTGCCAAGCGCACAATACCGATATTCGAACGAAAAGCGAATTTGATGCCTGCGTCGATGTAGTACGTGAAAATATCAACGACCGCGTGTTGGAAATAGCGCAACAGGTAGAGCAGGGCCTTACGCTTGCCCATCAGTGTCAAAAGCAAATGAAAGGAAACGTACCGCTTACTATGATTAATGCGTTAGGCGACTGTAAGGCTCACTTGGCTGCACTGGTCTTTCCTGGGTTTGTATCATCTATTGGTGAG
>Ga0102948_1000448_pt1 | contig 16086 bp, 14 predicted proteins | sample SalPonA_A_H2O_MG_FD_78211 | JGI IMG/M metagenome (GOLD analysis project Ga0102948, IMG submission 78211) | Water microbial communities from South San Francisco under conditions of wetland restoration - Salt Pond MetaG R2A_A_H2O_MG | ecosystem: Environmental > Aquatic > Non-marine Saline and... | reverse complement strand
TGCGGGGCTTTTTGTTTGTATGGCGGTCAGGGAGGGATTCGAACCCTCGGTACGTTGCCGTACAGCCGCTTTCCAGGCGACCTCCTTCGACCACTCGGACACCTGACCTTAAACTGGTGTGCCAGTCGAGGTGACCCGACTGCGAGTGAGCGCGGCATTGTATCAGCTTTCAGTCAAAGCTCAAGCGCTTCTCGGAGCTAAAATAGTCGTTCGACGCGCTGTATCTAGGGGGACTTTTCTATAGACTATCGCACTGAAGTTTCTTGGCATTTGGAGTGATTGATGATTTGGGCTGTGTTGGCAGTGGTCGTGGGGCTTATAGCACTTGTCTGGAGTGCAGACCGGTTTGTCGACGGGGCTGCGGCGACGGCTAAACATCTGGGTATGCCTACCCTTCTGATCGGGATGGTCATCATCGGTTTTGGTACATCGGCGCCTGAAATGGTCGTGTCTGCATTGGCCGCCTCCCAAGGTAATCCCGGTCTGGCGCTGGGTAATGCTTTCGGCTCCAACATCACCAATATCGCCCTCATTCTAGGGCTTACAGCGATCCTGGCCCCCATCAGCGTACACTCTCGCATTCTCAAGGCCGAACTACCGGTGCTGATGCTGGCGACACTGCTAGTGGGCGTGCTCATTTATGATCTGGATATCAGTCGCCTCGATGCCTGGATCATGCTCGTTGTCTTTTTCGGAATTATGGGCTGGTCCATTTGGCGCGGGATGCGCCAACCAAAGGATGCGCTAGCGGATGATATCGCGCACGAGTTGGACGAGGATCTGATGCCGCTCGGTAAGGCACTGCTCTGGCTCTCTATCGGACTGGTTATTTTGATCGCCAGCTCCCGCCTTCTGGTCTGGGGCGCTGTGGATATCGCCTCTGCTTTAGGTGTGAGCGACCTGATTATCGGTCTGACGATTGTAGCGATTGGTACCTCACTGCCCGAGCTCGCCTCTTCCATCATTGCCGTTCGGAAAAATGAACACGATCTGGCAATCGGTAATGTGATCGGCAGCAACCTATTTAACACCTTAGCTGTGGTGGGTATTGCCGGTGCAATACACCCTCTGAGTATTGGCGCTGAAGTTCTTTATCGAGACTGGGCCGTTATGACTGGGCTAACGGTTTCACTGTTTGTGCTCGGATACGGTGTACTGGGGCGCGGACGGATAAATCGTATCGAGGGTACCATCCTGTTAACGGGCTACGTTGTTTATGCTGGATACCTCTTCTCGACGCTGGCGAACGTGATCTAAAGGAGGGCCGAGCCCATGCTGCGCTGTTTTGTAATCGACCATAACAAACTCAGAGAGCACGAGCGCGAGCAGCACGAGACCCTGCAGCAGGTTAAAGACCTCTGCTGGGTCGATCTACAAGATCCAAGCGATGACGAACGTGCCCTTGTCGATCAGGCTCACCCTCAAGCTCTACCCGAGGCTGATGAGGTTGAGGAGATCGAATCGAGCGCGCGATACTTTATCGAAGGGCGCGATATCCATGTCCACTCACTCTTTCTGACCCAGAGCGAGGGGCGTTTTCAAACCACTACCGTCGCCTTCACGCTGACACCTCAGAATCTCTTGAGTGTTCATGATGTCGATATCGCAGACTTTCGCTTAATGCGACTGCGCGCCCGGCGGCGCTGGGTAGAGGTCAACAGCCCTTTACAACTGCTTACGACTATCTTCACCCATAAGGTGGATAACCTGGCTGATCAGCTCGAAGATCTGCATACCGAACTTGAAGAGATCGGCCATGACGTACTCGAGACGCAGACTAGCGGAGGGCAGCAACAGGCGCTGGATCGTCTTGCGCGGCTCGAGGACTCAAACGGTAAAATTCGACTCTGCCTGATGGATACTCAACGCTCAATCTCCTTTTTGATGCGCCACATTCGCAATCAAGCCGAAGAGCAAGAGGCTTGCCGAGAGATCTTGCGCGATCTCGACACTCTCATGTCTCACGCCACCTTCATGTTCGAGAAGATCAACTTTCTGATGGACGCCGCGCTCGGGTTTATTAATATCCGTCAGAACCAGATCATAAAGAGCTTCTCGATCGCCGCGGTCGTTTTTCTGCCCCCTACACTTGTCGCCAGCATCTACGGTATGAACTTCGCACACATGCCAGAGCTGGCTTGGGCAGCCGGCTACCCCATAGCACTCGGTGCCATGGTTGTCTCCGGAATCGCACCTTACCTCTTCTTCAAACACAAGGGGTGGCTGTAACCGTTCAGGTCTGCGGTGCGTTCGAACTGTTAGGAGCGTCAAAAAACCTGCCTAATGAGGAAGATTTGGCACACTCTTTGCTGATAATTGGTTAGGTTTAGGATACGAAATTAGGTAGGGATAGCCGTGTTGGTCAAACTTCTAGCAGCAATCTTGCGCACTATGCTGGTGTGTCTTCTTATCACTCAGAGCCAAATGGCCGCCGCAGCGAACATTCTGCTCATCTGGGGAGAAGATTTTGATCAACCTTGGTCCGCCGAGGTCTTCTCAGCACTGACCAAAACAACAGCCGATACCCGCAACGTTCAATTCTTCCACGAGACCCTCAGTGTAAATCGTCTAGGCAAGCTGCCTGACAGTAGTATTCTGGCGCGCCAGCTTAATGATAAGTACGCCAACATCCAGTTCGATCGCGTTATCGCCTTTGAGCATCGAGCAGCTTTGGCTTTAAACAGTATGACAACCGAGCTTATGCCGGGCACGCCTAAGCTCTCCATCCTGGATAACGGCGATCTCCCATCTTTAACCAACCGCGGTACGGACAATCTACTGCCCTCGCACCTACGTGACGTCAACCTGTTGCTGCCCAATTTGACAGAACACCTAGTTATCTCATCGCTTCCGATTATTAAAAACCAATACGCGACATTAACTCAGCCAGTGGGCGGTCTCAGCCTCGCCAGCGACGAACAGAGTCTTATTGCGCTGCTTGAGCAGGTGAAATCGCTGCCGCAAGATAGCGCAATTACCTATGCTGTTATGCACCGTGACAGCAGCGGTACAGCGCTGAATCCGCGTGAGGTATTGGAGCAGATCTTAGCGGTTGCGCAGGTCCCCGTTTTTGTTAAGTACTCATCACTGCTAATACCCGGCGTTGTTGGTGGGCATGTTTTTGACGCCACCAAAGTTGCTCAATTTATCGTCCAGAGCAGCATCAACCCGGACTATTCGGGTGCAACTATGGATACTTTGAAACTCGATGCGACCGAATTAGAGCGTTGGAAAATCCCCAGCAATCGCATTCCTGACGATGCGCAGCTTTACAATCTCAGCCCCCCTCTGTTGCAGACTTACGCCGTACAGTTGAAATGGGCAGTCGCCGGACTAATTTTGGCACTTAGCCTGGTCCTGATGATGGCTTACCTACTCAAGACCCGCAGTGAAAATCTTCGCTTGAGTGAATCAAACCGACGAACAGCCGAGCTTCTAAAACGAGAAGCGGAGGAGCGTCTTGCAATTGAACGAGGGCATAACGAGCAACAACGATTCACTCAAATAGCGACGGAGTCTGCACAAATCGGCACCTTCAGATATGATCAAGCTAGCGATCAAATCTGGCTCTCAACAAGCAGCGCACGCATGCTCGACGCCACCACCGATGCCGATGGAGTCCTCGATAAGTTCAAAAGCTTTTTAACCCATCGCGTAATCGAGCAAGACGAACCGTCAATCCAAGTGCAGCTCGACACCCGGCTCACTACCCGTAGTACGCTGACGTTCCGTGTTCGCCTTGGAGATGGCGAGCTGCGCTGGATCTATGCGGTGGTAGAAACCATGCAGCAGGAGCACAAGTCTTTCCGTGTTGGGGTGCTTCGCGACATCACAGACGAAAGACTGTTAACAGAAAAATTGCTGCGCTCACAGGAGCGTATGAGCCTGGCACTCGAAGCCGCCAACATCGAACTTTTCGAAGTGGAGGTTGCAACCGGTCAGGCGTTAGCGCTTTCCAATGGCCGGGGTGCTTATCAACTCGGGCAACGATTCTCATTTGTTGATGGGCTATCCACCCTGGTGTTAAGCAGATCAACGCGTGAAGAACTGAGCAATCTTATCCGTCAGGAGCGGCACCGCTTCGAATTTACAGAGCACTCGATCCATGGCGACAAATATCGATGGAATCAGGTTGTCACGGGCAATTTCTACGAACGCGACGGCAAAAAGTACATTACAGCTGTTTATACCGATATCTCTGAGCTGAGACAGCAAGAGCACAGCGCCCGTCGACAGGCACAAGAGAATGAACTTGCCCTAAATGCCAGTGAAGCAGGCGTTGCACGAATTAATTCGAGGACTGGGCAAACCTGGATGTCCTCTCGGGCGCAAGAGATTTGGGATACAGGTCCGTTAGTTGGGGATAGTACTCGCTTGATGGCCCTCGCTGAGATGCATCATCCCGAAGACGATGAACGCGTGCGACAGGCCTTCAGAGAGATGATCCGAGGTGTAGATGTCGGCGGTCAAGAGTACCGCATTCGGCTGAAGAACGGCGATTACCGTTGGATTAAAGCCTTTGGTCAAGCGCACTACGATATCAATGGATCTTCAGAAGTGATTGCTGTGTTCTACGACATCAATTCGGAAAAACAGCGTCTGGAAGAGGTCGAGGCGGCACGAGAGCGACAAGCACGCCTCTTTGCGATCATTGGGCACGAGCTACGCACCCCGATAGCAACGCTGCAGATGATGCTGGAGGAACAAGGCAGCTACCAATTAAAGCCCTTAGGTGCCCAAATTCAGGAGACTATGCGGCATACACTCAGTGTTCTGGATGATCTTCGCTCAGTAACCCAGCCTCAACTCAGTATTCAGGTCGAAACTCCATCAAGCATCTACGACCAAGTAGAACAGGTGTTGGAATCTCTCAACCGTTTATTGCAAGAAAACGGAATCCAGGCACACTTTAATCCCAGCCCTAGCGCCAGAAAACTGAGCCTCTATGATCGCCAGTCTTTACGCCAACTAACCACGAACCTAATCAAAAACGCGGCGCTACACTCTGGCGCAGACAAGCTCTGGGTCGATCTTGAGGCAGCCGATGATTCCGATCGTCTGGTCATCAAATTGAAAATTTGCGACAACGGTAAAGGTATTCCACAGACGCAGATTGAGAGGCTATTTGCACCCTTCGAACGAGGCAACACAGACGCAGATGGCACTGGAATGGGTCTACATATTTGTCGAGATATCGCGCAGCGAATGGGCGGCACACTGACCTATACCACCCGCCCAGACGGCGGTGCTTGTTTCACTCTGCAGGCCAGTTTTAAATTGGCCGGCGCCCCCGAGGCACAGCCAGAACAGCAACTAGATACAGACAAACCGTTAAGCGGGATGCGAGTACTTTTTGCTGAAGACCAAAAAACGCTTCAGCTTTTAACCGCTGCATTGCTTCGCAAACAGGGTGCTGAAGTTTGTGTCGCGAATAATGGCGAACAGGCACTGGAGTTGTTCGAGGCAGGCGATTACGACTTTGTTCTGACCGATATTATGATGCCGCAGTTAGATGGTTATGGATTGACCCGTACCCTCAGAGAGCGGGGCTACGAAGGAAAAATTATTGGTTTAACAGCCGCTACCATCGGTCTCGAAACCGACCAACTTATTGAACTCGGTGCTAACGCGACGCTGAGTAAGCCGATTGATATCAAACGACTCTGCGCACTTGCGCTCTCTCAAGAGCCCGTTTAGCGGGTCTCACCCTCTGCGGCTTGTGTGATTCTGATCCAATTCAATTAGATCCGATCCCAAGCCGCCGCAAGGTACAGTGGCTAATAATTTGCCGTCCAAGTGAAGATTCGATTGACCCTGTGTATTTCACGCTGGTATTGTACTAGTACATGAATACGCCTGATTATTTCGACGACCTCCTAGACCATCTGCACGGTATAAGCTCACGCGATGATTTCGCGAAAGCGCTGCACGGACTTTTAACCCCAACGGAACTCGCGGAGGTGTGTAAGCGCCTGCAAATTTTTCGTCTTTTAGAAGCCGGTGTACCTCAGCGTGAAATTGCCAAACAGCTCGGTGTAGGAATTGCCACAGTGACGCGCGGTTCGCGCGCGCGCCAAGCGGAAGAGACCCAATGATTAAACGCCCTGCCAAGATTGAGCTGCCACGCAAACCTAAATACGTTGCTCTCGCCGCAGATATCGATTTCTTCGAACTATTTAAGAAGATTGAGAAACGCTTTGATACCTGCTTTATGCTGGAGTCGCTCGGTGAGGAGAGCTACATCTCGCGCTACTCCATCATCGGGTTTGACCCGGAGCATCAGCTGTGGGCGAGCGAAGGGGCACTGCACATTACCGACCGTGATGGCAGCACTGAAACCTACCCTTCAGAGAACCCCTACTACCTGCTTAGGGAGATCGTCCCGCAAGACATTATCTCGCGGCGTTACGCCGGAGGGCTCACGGGCTATATCGGCTATGACTGCATGAACTATTTTGAGCCGAGCCTAAACCTCAAGCGCTCAGAACTGTTCGATATCTTCCGGTTCGGTGTTTATAAGGATGGGTTAATTCTAGATAAGATGACCGGCGAGGTGTTCTATTTCTACTACACCGATAGCCGCCTGGCATTGATCGAGTCGATCATGCAAAGCCCCTGCCCCGCTAATGGCGCACTGAAGATCTTTAACCTCGGCGATACCATGACCAAAGAGGATCATGCCGCTGCTGTTATGAAGGTTAAGCAGGATATTGTTGAGGGGAAGATCTTTCAAACCGAAGTCGGCTTCAAGAAGCGATTCAGGGTCGAGGGTGACACCATCAACATCTACGAACAGTTACGCGAGGTGAACCCCTCGCCGCAGATGTACTACGTAAAATTTGGTGAGCAAAAGCTAATCGGTGCGAGTCCAGAACTTCTGTTCCGCTTGCGTCAGGGTGAGATGGAGACCTTCCCGTTGGCAGGTACGACTAAGCGAGGCGTCGATGCGGTCGAAGATCAGCAACTCGCGCGTAAATTGCTGAACGATCCAAAAGAGATTGCTGAACACAACATGATTGTCGACCTACACCGCAATGATATTGGCCGTGTTGCCCGATTCGGCACGGTCAAGGTGCGCAGCTTGATGGATATTAAGCGATTCAGCCATGTTCAGCATATCTCCTCTGAGATTGTTGGGATCATCCACGAAGATCACGATATGTTCTCTGCTCTTGCTAGCAATTTCCCTGCGGGAACGCTCACTGGCGCACCCAAGATAGAAGCCATGAAGATAATCGATGCGCTTGAATCCGATGGTCGTGGGCCCTACGGGGGCGCGGTCGGCCACTTCTCTTTTAATGGTGACTGTACCTTTGCCATCCCGATTCGCACGCTCTTCGCCAAGGGTGAGCAGGCCTATGTACAGACCTGCGGTGGTAACGTGTACGACTCAAACCCAGAGGATGAGTACGAAGAGATTCGGCGTAAGTTCGCCGGTACGAAAAAAGTGCTCGATCAATTTATTGTGGAGGCACAAGCATGAGCCTAACTACACTGCCCGCTGGACAACAGTCGATGCGCGTTCTGATCATTGATAACTACGACTCGTTCACCTACAACCTGTATCAATTCATCGGTGAGGTACTTGAGGCGCAGGTGCAGCAAGGTCAACTTAGCCGTTTCGATATCATCGTTAAACGCAATGATGAGTTGGACTTAGCGCAGATCGCAGCCCTCGAGGCGGACCGCATTATTATCTCTCCAGGTCCAGGTTCACCTGAGGATGCAGACTACTTCGGCGTCTGTGCCGAGGTAATTCGCACGCTTGGACAGACTACACCTCTTCTCGGTGTCTGCCTCGGGATGCAGGGTATATGCCACGTGTTTGGCGGTAAGGTCGTCAAAGCCCCCTTGCCGATGCACGGAAAAATAAGCCCTATCACCCACAACGCCGAGGGTGTTTTTCACAACATCCCAGACCAGCTAGAGGTGATGCGCTATCACTCTTTGATCGCACAAGCAGAGTCTATACCTGAATGCTTAGAGGTCACTGCGGCGGTTGGCGATCTCGAGCGTTCAGCCCTGATCGATCTTGAGCGGATCCGTCAGGGTGGCAATTTTGAAATCATGGGGATTCGCCATCGCCTCTACCCGATTCAAGGGATACAGTTTCATCCAGAGTCTTTCGCCACCGAGGGTGGGCGTGAATTGATACTCAACTTCCTGCTTCAGGCCTAACGTATCATCGGCTCTTTACACGTCCATGCCGGCATCGAATCCTTGGCGAATTGTTCTCTTCTTAAAGCGGTGTTGAGTTGAGCGATCGCATCTCTGGATGGGGTCCACTATACTGCACTCGACTGTTGTGGAGATATAAATGACTCGAATTACTCGCGAGTATGTAAAATCACTTCCCAAGGCTGAGCTACACATGCACTTGGAGGGTTCGCTCGAGCCAGAGCTGATGTTCAAACTGGCGCAGCGGAACAAGATCCGCCTTAATTATGCGAACGTTGGCGAAGTAAAGAGAGCCTATAAATTCAAGGATTTACAATCATTTCTTGAGATCTATTATCAGAGCGCAAAGGTGCTTTGCACGGCTGAAGACTTCTACGATTTAACAACCGCCTACCTCCAACGTTGCGTGGACGACGGCGTCGATCACGTCGAACCCTTTTTCGATCCTCAAACTCACCTAGCTCGTGGCGTCCCCCTTGAGGCCCAGATCGAAGGTATAGGCAACGCACTGCGCGATGCCGGCTCACGCTGGGGAATCAGTTCAGGGCTGATACTCTGTATCCTCCGCCATCTCCCGGCAGACGAAGGGATGAGTGTCTACGAGCAGGCCCGCCCAATGATCGGTGAATTTATCGGTCTAGGATTGGATAGTTCTGAGCTCAATAATCCGCCGCGCCGATTTGCCCAGATCTTTGAAGCGGCTAAAGCCGACGGATTAAAACTGGTCGCACATGCCGGCGAAGAGGGCCCACCAAGCTACGTTTGGGAGGCGATGCAGACGCTAAAAGTACAGCGGATTGATCACGGTGTTCAAGCACTCAAGGACCCAAGGTTAGTTGAGCACCTTATTGACCTTCAGGTGCCTTTGACCGTCTGCCCTAACTCCAATATTCGGCTCAAAGTTTTCAACCACATGGCGGAACACCCCGTACTACGGATGCTAGATCAAGGTATGAACGTCACGATCAATTCAGACGACCCGGCCTACTTTGGAGGCTATCTGCTGGATAACTTTATGGCGGTCGATCAGGCTATCGGTATGAGCCGACGTGAGGCAGCTCTACTTGCACGCAACAGCATCGCCGCCTCCTTTTTAGATCCAGCGCGCAAAGCACAGCTTCTGGCCAAATTACCCCTTCGCGACCTGCGAAACTAATCTTCAGTTTGCGCGCGCTGATGGCAGATGCGCTGCAGCATTTGCAACTGTTTCGCGCAGCGGTTGCACTTTGGACACAGAATGCGATGTAGGCGCAACTGGGTGCGGGCCTGCCAAGTGAGTGGACTATCCAAGGCCATCGATATCTGCTCGGTCGCGCGGCGACAGCTGATCATAGATTCACCTCATCCTGGCCAAACCATCCGCGCTCTAAACAGCCGCGTAGTTTCAGGCGAGCCCGATGCAGCATAGTCCAGACGTTCTGTTGTGTAAGGCCAAGCGAGGTGCAGATCTCCTGCGTCTCAAACCCTAGCAATTCTCGCATGGTGTATACCCTCGCAGTGCCCGTAGGAAGATGAAACAGACAAAGATCAAACACTTGCCAAAACTGCTCATGCAGATAGGAGGACTCTGGCTGAACCCAAGCCTTAGGTTGTTGTCCGCTAACCCAGTGGGCGCGCTCATCAAACATCTGGTCAACTTCAACGATCTTGTCAGCATCATATTCGCAGACGATTTGGCGACTGCGCCGGCGAATCTCATCAACAAGTTTGTGTTTAAGAATGGCAAACAACCAAGTCTCAAACTTCGATTGACCCTTAAATTGTTCAAGAGATTGAAAGGCAGCCAGGAGCGTCTCTTGGACTAGGTCCTCAGCCTGTACAAAATCCTGCAGTTGCAGTCTAGCGAAGGCCAGTAACCGGGGACGTACAGATTCGAAATGCTGTTCTAAATCGCTGAGCTGATCACTCTTAGTCATCTTGCTACTCTTAATCAACACCAAAACAGCCCGGCAGTTAATCTACCTGAGTTACTTTAACTCGGTAGTACTACACGGGCTGTTTAAGAGTAGCTCAGTGGAGCGAATTACGCCGGAAAGGCTGCGAATTATGCCGCTGCACGCGCCTCCGATTTGGCTCGATTGATCGCCGAGATGAGCGCTCGCAGTGAGGCACCCAGACTGTCGTTATCCAGTGCCATACCGCCAACGCGCGCACCATCGACGTTTATCAGATAGTAGGCCGCGGCCTCTGCCGAAGTTCCCTCACCGATCGCATGTTCAGAGTAGTCGATCACGTTGATCACCTGCCCGGACTCCTTCGCCCAAGCATCTAGGAATGCGCTAACAACACCCTCACCCGCCCCATTTACCTCAACTTCCTGGCCATCGATGATCAGCTTGGCATGTACCTGCTCGTGCCCGTCTCGTTCGATCTGGTAGCTCTTGAGGCTGACTGGGCGCTGATCAACAATGAAGTTCTCTTTGAGAAGGTCGAAGATCGCCTGGCTGCTCAGCTCAGTACCTGCAGCTTCTGTTGCCTTCTGCACAACAGGCGCAAGCTCTGTCTGCATCCAGCGAGGCAAATGGATACCAAAATCGCGCTCTAACACAAACGCCATGCCACCCTTGCCAGACTGAGAGTTAACCCGAATAACGGCCTGATAGTCGCGGCCAATATCCTTAGGATCGATCGGAAGGTAAGCCACCTGCCAGTGCTCATCTTCACCCTGCACGTTTAGGCACTTCTTAATCGCGTCCTGGTGGCTGCCCGAAAACGCTGTGTAGACGAGCTCGCCGATCCAAGGGTGGCGAGGATGTACGGGTAGACGCGTACACTCTGTGTAGACCGTGATAATCTCATCCGGGTTGGACAGATCCAGCTTCGGATCGACCCCCTGACTGTAGAGATTCATCGCCATCGTCACGATATCCATGTTTCCAGTACGCTCACCGTTACCTAAGAGAGTGCCCTCTACACGATCAGCTCCGGCGAGTAGTGCCAGCTCACCCGCAGCGACGGCACATCCACGATCGTTATGGGTGTGTACAGAGACAATCGCTGCTTCGCGGTGTTTCAAGTGACGGCAGAAATACTCAATCTGATCGGCAAAAACGTTGGGTGTAGCGACCTCAACCGTCGATGGGAGGTTGAGAATACAGGGCTGCGCGGGCGTAGGCTGCCACACATCCATCACCGCATTACACACCTCAACGGCGTAATCGATTTCGGTGCTTGTGAAGCTCTCGGGTGAGTACTCGAACATCCAATCAACTTCTGGATACTGCTCAGCGCCCTCTTTAACCCACTGGGCACCCTGTACTGCAATCGCCTTAATCCCCTCACGGTCCTTACGGAATACACGCTCACGCTGCACGGTACTGGTCGAGTTGTAGACATGTACCACGGCGCGTTTAACTCCGCGCAGCGACTCGTAGGTGCGATCAATCAACTCTTTGCGCGCCTGTACCAACACCTGAACCGTCACATCATCGGGGATCTGGTTCTCTTCGATCAGCCAGCGAATGAAATCATAATCAGGCTGGCTCGCAGACGGGAAGCCTACCTCAATCTGCTTCAGGCCCAGTTTAACGAGTAACTTCCACAGGCGCTGTTTCTGATGCACACCCATCGGCTCAAGTAGCGCCTGGTTGCCATCGCGCAGATCAACTGAAGCCCAGATAGGGGCTTGCTCGATCTGCTTGCTGGGCCAGGTGCGATCAGCAATATTAATCTGCGGAGCAGGACGGTAGCGCGTGTGGTTAAACATGAGGTGCCTCGACAGTAGTAAAATCTGAGTCTTAATCGTTATTGGGGCTTAGTTTACGCCGATCGAACGAAAGATGATTGCGAACTTTGCGTTGAATCAACCTGAATATTATAGATTATTGCTTTATTTGAAATATAATAGGCAGATTATTTCAATACCAGAGGAAATGTCGAGATGGACCGCTACGATCGACAGATACTCGAGATTCTGCAACGCGAAGGTCGAATCTCCAATCAAGAGTTAGCTGATAGAGTTGGCTTATCCCCCTCCCCCTGCTTGCGCCGAGTTAGAGCACTTGAGGAGAGCGGCCTTATTATCGATTACCGCGCGATCGTTGATGCCCGCGCTCTGGGGTACAAACTTATGGCGATTATTCTGATCTCCATGGACCGTCATACACCCGAGCGCTTCGCCAATTTTGATCGCATTGTGAGCAATCTCCCCGAGGTACTCGAGTGTCTGCTGATTACTGGTCAGGATGCCGACTACCAGCTCAAGGTCATTGTGAATGATATGGACGACTACCAACGCCTACTGCTAGATAAGATCACCCGTATCGAGGGGGTCAGTGGCGTCCATTCCAGCTTCGTTATGCGCCAAGTGATCAATAAGACCGCCTTGCCTATCACCCTAATCTGAGCAGTACCTCTGGGCGCAGCCCGACTTATGCAGAGGTGCTGTTAAGCCCTGCAGGCATTCAGCTTTGCCATGCTATAAGAAGCCGCGCACTCTTTGCTGCTCGATATCGTTTAGCGCAAGTCCCTGCTCAACACTCAATTATTCGCCCACTATAGCAAGCACCAAAGCAAATTCGCTGACGTGTCGAATAACCTCTATAGCGACGCTCCCGAAGCGATCCTGAACCTCATTCATCCACTTCAGCACACCGATCACGAACCCCCAAACAGCGTTCCAACAAGATCAATCTCGCAACAAAACCTAACTGTCGTGTCTGTCATTGCCAAACAGCGACGTGAACCGTTTTCAGGGCAACACCCACCCTAGCTGCTATTCTTTATCCAACCAATTTACACAATACGAGCACGCCAAAATGCAGTTCAAACGTCATTACCTAAACCTTTTTATCGCCTCAACCCTTAGCATTGCTCCTGTCATTATTGATGCTAACACCTCTCTCAACCTCTACTCCTCTGCCCATGCCAAAGGCGGAAACAGCGGCGGTGGTAACAGCGGCAATAACGGAGGCGGCAATGGCGGGGGCAACTCCGCGAGCAATAACGGAGGTAATGCTGGCGCAAGAGAAACTTTTAGCAACACGGGTGGCTTCGGTGCTACTGCATCCGAGCGACAAATAGGCTCAGCTTCAGGTGGCCGCTGGGGCGACGATGGCAAAAACCTTGGCAACAACCATGGATCGATAGCAAGCGCACTTGGTGCGCTCAATGCTGCCCACGCATCAGAGAACGCTCTCGCAAATGCCTCAGCTAACTCTCGGGTTGGTCTGATAGCTGCTTATAAGGCTTCGGTTGAGGATGGTATCGCGCTGCAAGACGAATTCGAAAGCGCATCCGAGAATCTGGCGATTTTAGAGGCGGAGAAAACCGCGCTCGAAGTGACCCTAGCAGACCAGAATCAAACACTCAGAGAACTTGAGACTGCTCAGCAGGAGCTAAATGATCTTGAAGACGAAGATCTACAAGAACTAGCTGACGCCCTAGGATTAGAAACTGTGGAACCCGATGGACTCAGATTAGCGATTGAAAGCGAATACAATCGTCTAATCGCAACTGTTACTACTGAAATTGACTCAACCGAGGCAGTTATCGATATGTATAACGGTGAGGAAGGTAAAATCGCCAAGGCTCAAAGCGATTTAGACTTACTTGAAGAGCAGACTGAGAAACAAGCCTACCTCGAATTAACAACGCTTGAAGCAGCCGCCAATAAAACGCTTTCACCAGATGTGATGGATACTGTTAACGAGCTATTAGATATACAGTCAGCTTACCGCGAAGCAGGAGATGAATTAGCCTCTGACCCTGACGCATAAACAGTAAAAGTTTAACTTAGGCGCCTTCAAAAGCGCCGTTTTTGTAACTCGCTCCCCACAACTACTTCAAAACTGGAGAAATTCAGGCTTGAAAAGGAAACTCATCCCGCTACGAAGCTGTGCTCTAAATTACGAATTCTCAGGAATTTCAAGAAGAGCTTGAAAAGCGGCGGCGGGGCCTAAGGCTCGGCCGAATTGAGCTTTTATGGCGCTCTCGGTTGCACCGCCCCAGAGGCCATCGATGGAGCCAGGGTTGTGACCTAGTTCTTGCAAGCGTAGCTGGATATAACGCGTCTGATGGTAGTTGGCATCGTGTTTAGTGAAGCGTGTGGCGCCACGTAGATTTATATTGAGCGTATCGAGCAGGGTTCGAGCACGCTGATCACCACCCTGCGCCGAGCGTATTAGCCACTCTTCACCAACGCCGCGCGCTTTGTTACTGCCCAGCCCTGTAAGGTAACTGATCCCCACCAGATATTGAGCTTGCGCATCACCCGCTTCGGCCGCCTGAAGACTCCAGTAGATGCCTCGTATCGGTGCGAGTGTTACTCCGTAGCCGTTGTAGTAAATCTCGGCCAGGGTCTGCATAGCAGGGGTATGCCCCTGACCTGCAGCAGCAGAGAGCCAACGGCGCGCTTCAATGTAATCTAGAGATGTACCCCGCCCGAGATAGTATCCCATCCCAAGCATGTACTGAGCCTCTCTAAGCCCCAGATTCGCAGCTGTCTCAAAGTAGGCCAGACCAAGCGCATAATTCTGCGTCTCACCGAGCCCTTGGGTATAGCGAATACCCACTGAATAGGCCGCTTTCGCGTCGCCGTTATCAGCAGCTGTTGCCAACTCACGTGTTGAATCACTGGCACTGATCAGTGCCATCTGCTTGCAGCCTGTTAGGGTCAAGGCGGCACTGCAAAGCAGCAGCGGTAGAACTTTGTTTTTAGACTTCAACATATTGATAACTAGGTTCTCTTTTATTGAAACTCTCAGATATAGCTAAATATTTAGCGAACGCCCTTGCCCAGTTCCGAGTATCTCTAATACTCTTCAGCTTAGACGAATCAGGGCAACCTTGGGGTGATCTACATGAATAAAACCAAATTGACACTGCTATCCGTGCTTTTGGCCGCATCAACTGCAACCTGGGCTGAGACACCGGACGACAAGTATCCAGAGTCGCTCCTCTATTCCAAACCTGTACAGGTCTCAGATAGCGTCTGGTCCTCAATTGGGCAACTGAAGTTCTACACCTACGAGAACGCTGGTCACAACAACAACCTCTCATTCGTGATCGGCGACGAAGCCGTGATGGTGGTTAATGGAAGTACAAGTTACCAGCTCGCATCAGCGCTGCATGATGAGATCAAAAAGCTCACTAACCTTCCCGTGAAATATGTTGTTGATGAGAACGGCCAGAGTCATGCGGCGGGCGGCAACAACTACTGGAAGGCGCAAGGAGCGACCATCATCGCACACACGGATGCTGCAAATGAGATCAATCAGCACGGCGTCCAGGGGATAGAGCGCCTCAAAGATATACTTAAAGATCGCTTAGATGGCACTCAAATAATACCGATCGATCAAACCTTCGACGATCGGCTGGAACTCAACTTAGGTGGCTTGGAGGTTGAACTGGTCCACCTCGGGCCTGCGCACTCAGTGGGCGATATTTCGGTCCTAATTCCGAGCGAGAATGTCATTATCGCGGGCGACATCGCCTTTCATCAACGTATGCTTCCGATCTTTCCAGAGATCAACACGGCTGATTGGCTAGAGACCTGGATCAATGAGTTCACCCCGATTGCCACGGACGCGATTATCGTCCCCGGTCACGGTGACCCAACTGACTTTGAACAGGTTGATACATACACGCGGGGATACCTCGAATACCTGCGCGGTAAAGTGGCCGAACTACTGGATGAGGGCGGTACACTTGCCGATGCTTACAACATAGACCAGAGCGCGTACATGCATCTAGAGACTGCCGATGAGCTAGCCGGCAAGAACGCAGGTCGAGTTTTCGAAGCGATGGAGTGGGAGTGACGGCGCAGTTCACACTACGCCCCTACCAACAACAAGCCGTTGATGCGACCCTCAGACACTTTCGTCGCAGCAGTGCTAGCGCGCTGCTGGTACTCCCCACTGGAGCCGGCAAGAGCTTAGTTATTGCCGAGCTTGCACGTCTGGCCAAACG
>Ga0102948_1000444_pt1 | contig 16136 bp, 10 predicted proteins | sample SalPonA_A_H2O_MG_FD_78211 | JGI IMG/M metagenome (GOLD analysis project Ga0102948, IMG submission 78211) | Water microbial communities from South San Francisco under conditions of wetland restoration - Salt Pond MetaG R2A_A_H2O_MG | ecosystem: Environmental > Aquatic > Non-marine Saline and... | reverse complement strand
GGCGCATTCACTAATTTCGCGCATGTTCAACACTTCTTTAACGCTATGGAGTACAACCACAACGAAATAGATAAAAAATGGCAGCAGATTTGGGCCGAAAACGGCACCTATCATGCTCCAAACTCGAGTGACCAACCCAAGTTTTACGTGTTGGACATGTTCCCCTATCCTTCAGGTGCGGGATTGCACGTAGGACATCCGCTAGGATACATAGCCTCAGACATTTACGGCCGCTACAAAAAGCAAAAAGGTTTCAATGTACTGCATCCAATGGGCTATGATGCCTTCGGCCTTCCAGCTGAACAATACGCCATTCAAACCGGCCAACACCCGGAAAAAACCACCGCAATCAACACGGCCCGCTACCGCGAGCAATTGGACAACATTGGTTTTGGTTTGGACTGGTCGCGTGAATTTAAAACCACCGATCCGTCGTATTACAAATGGACACAGTGGATTTTTATTCAACTTTTTGACGCTTGGTATGACCATTCCAGCGGAAAAAGCCGTCACATTGATTCCCTCATTCAGCATTTAAACGAACACGGGACTAAGGGGCTGCAGGCTGCAGAAACCGAAACTATCGCGCTTACCGCGGCGCAATGGAAGGGCTTGAACGAAAAAGACCGTTCTGAGGTACTCTTAAACTACCGCTTGGCCTACCGCAGCGAAAGTAACGTAAACTGGTGTCCGGCATTGGGCACCGTACTGGCCAATGATGAAGTAAAAGACGGTGTAAGTGAAAGAGGCGGCCATCCGGTAGTTCAAAAAAAAATGATGCAGTGGTCCATGCGCATTACCGCATTTGCAGACCGCCTTCTAGAGGGACTGGAACGTATTGACTGGAGCAACGCATTGAAAGAGACGCAGCGTAATTGGATCGGTAAGTCTGTAGGAGCCGCACTGTTTTTTGACATTAAAGACCACCCTGGACAGATTGAGGTTTTTTCGACCCGTCCCGATACGCTTTATGGTGCCACTTTTTTAACACTTGCACCTGAGCACGAATTGGTCGACACTATTACTACGGCCGAGCGCAGCGAGGCCATAGCAGCCTATAAAGAAATAGCCGCCTCGCGCAGTGAGCGCGATCGCATGGCAGATACAAAAACCATCAGCGGCTGTTTTACCGGTGCCTATGCACTTCATCCGATCACAAAAGCACAAGTGCCTATTTGGATTGGCGATTATGTATTAGCCAGCTATGGAACAGGGGCGGTGATGGCTGTGCCCGCGCACGACAGCAGAGACCATGCCTTTGCTAAGCACTTTGACCTTCCTATCGTCGAAGTAGTTGAAGGAGGTGATATTACAAAGGAGAGCTACGATGCGAAATCGGGTAAAATGGTGAATTCAGGATTTCTCGACGGCATGGATTGCATGGACGCGAAGGGAAAAATGATTGAACATTTAGAAGAAATTGGCTACGGAAAAGGCGCTACACAGTTTAAACTGCGTGATGCCATCTTTGGCCGCCAACGCTACTGGGGCGAGCCCATTCCTGTATTTTACGAAAATGGGATTCCAAAAACACTACCGCTCGAAGATCTTCCATTGACATTGCCCGCAGTGGATGCTTACCTACCTACTGAAGATGGGGAACCGCCATTGGCCCGAGCGGAAAATTGGACGTACAACGGATACCCTCTAGAAACCACTACCATGCCCGGTTGGGCAGGATCTTCCTGGTACTTCTTGCGTTATATGGACGCTCACAATGAGAACAAATTTGCAGGTGCGTCAACTGTGGCGTACTGGAATCAGGTCGATCTTTATGTGGGCGGCTCTGAACACGCTACCGGCCATCTGCTCTACTCCAGGTTTTGGACAAAAGCGTTGTATGATTTAGGCCATATTGCTTTTGATGAGCCGTTTAAAAAACTCATCAATCAGGGGATGATTCAGGGCATCAGTGCCTTTGTGCATCGCATCAATGGCACAAATACGTTCGTAAGCGCAGGCTTAAAAGACCAGTACGAAACGCATCCACTGCATGCGGATGTAAGTTTCTTACAAGGCGATGAATTGGATGTGGAAGCGTTTAAAAATTGGCGTGAAGAATACAAGAGTGCAGAATTCATTTTAGAAGAAGGGAAGTACATCTGCAGCAGGGAGGTGGAAAAAATGTCCAAATCGAAATTCAATGTGACAAATCCCGACGAAATTGTCTTAAAATATGGCGCCGACGTACTCCGCATGTATGAAATGTTCCTAGGACCCATTGAACAGAGTAAACCATGGAATACTCAGGGATTAAGTGGTGTCGCGGGATTCCAACGTAAATTCTGGAAGCTCTTTCACAGGGACGGCACCTTTGCGGTAAGCGATGCCCCTGCAGATAAAAAAGCGCTCAAAGCAGCACATACCTGTATTAAAAAGGTCGGCGAGGATATTGAAAACTTCAGTTTCAATACTTCGGTGAGTGCTTTCATGATCGCTACGAATGAATTGACGGAGTTAAAGGCGAATAATAAAGAAGTACTTGAACCTCTAGTTCGACTCATCGCGCCGTTTGCACCACATTTAGCAGAAGAGCTTTGGGAAAAATTAGGCGGCACAGGTTCTGTGACCCACGCGTCTTACCCGCAGCACAACGAAAGTTATTTAATCGAAAGCAGTAAGAATTACCCGGTTTCTTTCAATGGAAAAGTACGTTTCCAATTAGAATTACCGCTGGACATGGATAAAGATGCCATTGAAAAAGCAGTTCTCGAAGACCCTCGGACCTCAGAACAGATTGGTGAGAAGCAAATACGCAAAATGATTGTCGTACCTGGACGTATTATCAATATCGTTATTGGGTAAGTGAGTCCAATTCTTTTTTCAGTTTAGACATGTACGACTTGTAGGCTTCCATTCGATCGTCTTCAAGCGGCTTGGCATCAGGTAACTTCTGCTGGTACGGATCTACCTGCTTTCCATTTACCCAAAAGCGGTAACATACGTGCGGACCGGTTGCTAAGCCCGTAGAACCTACATACCCGATGACATCGCCCTGTTTTACGCGCACGCCATTTTTAATACCCGGCTTGATTTTACTCATGTGTAGGTATTGAGTGGTGTAGGTGCTGTTGTGACGAACCTTCACATAATTCCCATTGGCAGATGTATACTGGGCGGCAATAATAACACCGTCAGCAGTCGTCATAATAGGCGTTCCCGTTGGCGCAGCATAATCTGTTCCTAGGTGTGCCTTCCAACGTTTTTGTACAGGATGAAATCGGCGACCGGAATACCGCGAAGAAATGCGCGTAAAATTCAGTGGTGCGCGAAGAAAGGTTTTTCTTAAGCTCCGTCCTTCCTCATCGTAGTAGTCGTTAAAGCCCAATTCATTTTCATATGGAAAGGAATAAAAATCATTTCCCATGTGCGTCAGATTTGCAGCGATGATGTTTTTAAGCCCCACATAAACCGTATCGTCTACATACTCTTCTTCGTAAATAACACTAAAGGCATCCCCCTTTTGAAGACGGAAGAAATCAATGGTCCATGCATATACCTCTACCAACGACATGGCAAGCGCTTGAGTTCCACCAGAGCGTCCCACACTTAAATAAAGAGCATCATCTATGGTTCCGGAAATGGCTCTCCGGCGCACCTCGCGCTCCTTTTCTACCTTTTTCGCGTAAATGGAATCTTGAAGACCAATGATCCAATACTCATATTTACTTTCTGGGTAGATAAAATAGGTAGGAAAAAGCGCACTGTCCCCAGTGGCGAATTGAACTTCAACGCCGGCGCGAATACGGCGGACATTAAAATCGTCCTCAACGGCGGCGGCAATTTTATAAATCTGAGCGGTTCCTATGCCTCGTTTGCCCAAAAGAGCACCAAAGCTTTCGCCGGATGCTATAGTATGCTTTTCGAAGCGCAATGTATCGGCAGGCAAGGTCAAAACCACCCTAGGTTCCACGATTTCAGGCACCTCTTCGTGTTCTTCAAGGACGGTTACCCGTTCATTTTTCGAAGAAATAACCCAAATAATGAGCAAAACAAAAAGCGCCGCTATCGCGATCCAGGCATTCTTTTTCAAACTCATTTAACTGCTTCTATTTCTCTTAATACGTCTTCAACCCAGCTTTTACCCCATTCGGCACGTTGGGTCGCCGTCCACAGTTCGGGATAGAAAATACGGCGCTGGAATCTCGGAGGCAGGTATTTCTGCCAATTCGTCCCACCCGTCGCAGCAATGTCAATAGGCTTTTTAGACAAATAGCGTACGGCCGTTTTATAATGCTGTAAAGGCCAATTCACATTGACATTTAAATCCAATAAACGCAGGGCGTTCTCGAGACTTAGCAATTCGTCATCACTGAGCCCACTGCGTTTTAATTCACAAAAGCGTTCCCAAATATTACAGTGTTCATAAGCTTCAGCAGCAAATAGAAAATCATCCCAATACTTTTCAATGAATTGAACAGCTGTATAGGCCGGCTGTCCTGTAGATTCAATTTTAGCACCATCACGCCAATAAATAGCTTCCATCTGCTCTTCAACAGAGGAACGGCGTAATTCTTCACGCTTCGATTCTGCAACGATATTGATCACCGGTGCGCAACCCAGTTCTATCATACGGTATTGTGCGCTTTGAAAACCGGAAGCCGGTGCTAATGCATCTCGAAACGCCAAAAACTCGGACTTTTTCATACCGTGTTCCATCACACCGAAACTGCTACGAAGTGCACCAAAATAGCGGTTTAAACGATCTAAACGCTCCTTAAAATCACTCACTTCTAAAACTTCGGCAGAAGCGATTGCATCTATTTCAATGCGCGCAAGTTTGAAATACAGCTCGGTGATTTGATGGTAAATGATAAAGATGGGTTCGTCCTGTACATCTGTAACGGGGCGTTGCAGGCTCAAAAGAGTTTCTAATTGGATATAATCCCAATAATTTTTGAACTGCGCACGCTGCCAACCGTCAACGTACGTCTCAAAATCTTGGCCAGTGCTTTCGATCTTACCGCGCAATGCAGCAAGCTTTTCCATCAATTCAGGGGTCCACTCCATGGTATTCAAGGTTTACCTCAAATTTAACTACCGCACCATGCAGTTCCCAATTTAAATAGAAAGGTTTTACACGATTTATCGCTTCACTTTGGCCAGTGAAAAAGTAAACACGGAGCCCACACGTTCTTTAGAACTTACCGTGATTTCCTCACCGTGTGCCTCGACAATATGCTTTACAATAGACAGTCCCAAACCAGAACCTCCTTCACTCCTTGCTCGAGCCTTATCAACGCGGTAAAATCGCTCGAAAATTCGCGCTAAATCTCCATCGGGAATACCAAAACCATGATCGCGAACATCTATGTATACCCTATTATTTTTCTCACGTATCACAACAATAACTGAAGACCCAACAGGACTGTATTTTATTGCATTGACGATCAAGTTATCCAGCACCTGCTCCATTCGAGCAGAATCGCAAACGACTTGAACATCTCGCTTTACTTCCCAAACTACTTCTACCTCAGCCTTGTGTTTTGCGATGAAAGACTCCAATGCTTCCATAGAATCGTCGATCAAATTACGCAGCACCACAGGGCGCAATTGAATTTCATACAAGCCGCTTTCAATCTTAGAAATGGCTTCCAAATCTTTGACCAATTCCGTCATACGATCTACGGATTTAGCAGCGCGCTTCAAAAATCGCTTTGCCACCTTAGGATCATCAATGGCTCCATCCAACAAGGTATGCACGTAGCCTTGGATGCTAAAAATAGGCGTTTTAAGTTCATGGCTAATGTTACCTACGTACTCTCTTCTAAACTGCTCGCGACTCTTATAATCCTCTAAAAATTCGGATTGTTTTTTAGACCAAAGCACAATCTCTTCTTCCATTCCTTCTATGGATTCGGGAATCTCTTTAAACAATGCCGGATCGTGTTCCTTCATGATGGCCACGGTCTTTTCGAGGGCGTATCGTCGAACGAGGGCTTCAAAAGAAAAAAGAAAAACAGTCGAAATCAATGTTATAACTAGAACACCTGCAGAACTGAGGACGTCCCTATAAAAAACACATACCAGTAATACAAGAATGGAGGAGATCAGTGAAGTCAGGTTGTTCCGCAATACTTTCATGCGGTTAATCTACGAATTTGAATCTTCAAATTTGTAGCCAACACCTTTAATCGTCTTGATGCGATCATCACCTATCTTCTCACGTAATTTTCGAACATGAACATCAATGGTCCGTCCACCTACGATTACCGCGGTACCCCAAATACGATCCATAATTTCCTCCCGTGTAAAAACCTTTCCAGACTTAGAAGTTAACAGGCTGAGTAATTCGAATTCTTTTCGTGGCAACTCCACCACTTTTCCTTTGATTTCAATATGGTATTGCTCTTTATCGATCACCATATCCCCTAAAGTAGTGCGTTCCTCTGTGGAATCCGATTCTGAAGGTCTCCGACGCAAAAGAGCCTTCAGTCTAGAAATAAGAACTTTAGGCTTCACAGGTTTTGCAATGTAGTCGTCCGCGCCTACTTCGAAACCTGCCACTTGGCTGTAATCTTCATTACGCGCTGTCAAAAATGCAATGATGGTGTGCTCCAGCCCTGGGATTTTACGAATCTGCTCACATGCCTCAATACCGTCCATCTCAGGTATCATTACATCTAACAAAATAAGTTCAGGACGGTATTTCTTTGCCTTTTCTATCCCCTCACGGCCACTAGAAGCGGTCTTAACCTTATACCCTTCGGCCTTCAAGTTGTAACTAATAAAATCTAAAATATCCGGTTCGTCATCAACGAGCAGTATGGTAATGTCTTTTGCTTTCATGGCTTTGTATCTAAGATAATTGCCTTATTGTTTCGTAAATATAAGTCTTATTGAACCCGATTTATGTCAGTTAACGCAATTAACACAAGGTTAATATGCGCATTTTGATTCCTTGACCTCAGGTTAATTTTAACTTTACATATGCGTGTTTCATTTGTGGTGTCAGAAACAAAAAGACATTTAAAATGAAACTGAACAAACTTTGGGCATTCGCGGCAGCTGCCTCATTACTTGCCGCATGTAACGGCGGAGGTACAGATCCTGAGCCAGTTGATCCTTCTGTGATTGTATCCAAATCTGGTGTCATCACTGCAAACGAAACATGGAGTGCAGACTCTATCTATGTGCTTAATGGACGTGTAGTTGTTGGCGATGGCGCAACACTCACTGTAGAAGCTGGAACTATCATTAAAGGTAAAGAAGGTGATGGTGCAAACGCTTCTTGTTTGATCGTTGGTCAAGGCGGTAAGTTGGATGCTCAGGGAACTTCAGACAACCCAATCGTATTGACTTCTGTTTTAGACAACATCAATGTAGGCCAACGCAACGGTTCTAACCTAGACGAAACAGACAAAGGCCTTTGGGGTGGTTTGATCGTTTTAGGTAAAGCAACTATCTCAGCGGATGCTGCTACCGCACTTATTGAAGGTTTACCGGCAAACGAACCATGGGCAATCTACGGTGGTTCTGATGACGCTGATAATTCAGGTACTATTACTTACATCAGTGTTCGCCACGGTGGTACGTTGATTGGTGATGGTAACGAAATCAATGGTATCACTTTTGGTGGTGTTGGTAACGGAACGACTGTAAGCAATATTGAAGTATTTGCAACATTGGATGATGGTGTTGAATTTTTCGGTGGTTCAGTAAACGCAACAAACGTAAGCGTTACTGCACAAGGCGATGATGCCTTTGATATCGATCAAGCCTACTCTGGTACTATTGACAACTTCGTATACGTAGCAGGCGACGATTCTGACCACGGTCTTGAGATCGATGGTCCTGAAGGTAGCGCTACAGGTTCGTTTACTTTGAAAAATGGTACTTTATTAGGTGGAAACGGCGAATACGCAGATTTCCGTGATGGTGCCATGGGTTCCGTAGAAAACGTATTCTTCTTTGGTTTCTCAACTTCTTCGGATTTTGAAATTGATGACTCAACTTCATCGTACAACCATGCTATGGGTCTATTGAATTTCTCTAACGTAGAAATCAATACATCACACTTAACTTCAGGTAACATGTCTGCCGTTTCTATCTTCCAAGATAAATTCCTAGGCACTTCTTTTACTGGCGGTACTGTTGTAAATGAGCCAACTTACGGCGCAACTGCTGCTGACTTTGCTTGGACTCTTACGGCAAAAAATGGAAATCATGACGACTTTACAGGTCCCTTTGCCACACCAAACAACGTGGTAGTTTCAGGTCAAACTGGCGATGCAAAATGGTCTGCTGCTCGTATCTACGAACTTCAAGGTCGTGTGATTGTTGCTGCTGGAGATACCTTAACTATCGAGCCAGGTACAATCATCAAAGGAGGTTACGGACAGGGAGCAAACTCTTCTGTGATTGTTGTTGCACAAGGCGGTTACCTTGATGCTCGCGGAACTGCAACTCAGCCTATCATTATGACTTCAATTGCTGATAACATTCAGATCGGTCAAACTGCAGGTACGAACCTCGACGAAACTGATGCAGGTTTGTGGGGTGGATTGATTGTTTTAGGTTATGCCCCTATCTCAGCTGATGCTTCAACTGCTCTGATCGAAGGTCTTCCTGCAAATGAGCCTTACGCCATCTATGGTGGATCTGATGCTGCGGATAACTCTGGTATGATCGAATATGTAAGTGTTCGCCACGGTGGTACATTGATCGGTGACGGTAACGAAATCAATGGTATCACTTTCGGTGGTGTTGGATCTGGTACAACAGTAGATAACATTGAAGTAGTAGCTAACGTTGATGACGGCGTTGAATTCTTTGGTGGCTCTGTAAATGCATCAAACATCGTAGTTTGGGCACAGGGTGATGATGCTTACGATATCGACCAAGCGTACTCTGGAACCATTGACAACTTTGTATATGTTGCAGGTGCAGATTCAGATCACGGTATGGAAGTAGACGGACCGGAAGGTACTATGGGAGCAGGGTTCACTGCTAAGAACGGTACACTCTACGGTATGGCTGCTGAAATCGCTGATTTCCGTGATTCTGCCATGGGTACAGTTGAGAACATCTACATTACTGGCTTTGATGATGCTGGTGATTGGGAGATCGACGAAACTGGAGGTGCTTACAACTACTCTAATGCTTTATTAAACTTCTCTTCTATTGAAATCAACTTAAGCTCGTACACTGCCGGTACAACTTTAGCTGATGTATTCTTAGATAAGTCAGGTGAAGTAACTTCTTGGAATCCTTCTGATTTTGCTACATCTGTTACCACACCTACCGTGGGTGCTGACGAAAGCAAATTAGCTTGGACCTATGCAGCAATGAAAGGCGCTTTCTAAGCAAAACTGACTTTGCATAAAGTTAACATAACGATAAAAGGCTCGAGACATCCGTCTCGGGCCTTTTTTAGTGTTTTGCACCAAATAACAGAAGACGAAATGATTCAAAAAATCGCCATCTATTGTGCTTTATTGCTGAGCACTGCAGTAGCCGCTCAAAACGGAATTATTAGAGGTACCGTTTATGAAGATGAAACAAATGAACCATTGTTTTACGCAAATGCCCAAATCCCCAGTGAAAGTGCAGTGGCCTTTACTGATTTTGATGGACATTTTGAATTATCCCTTGCCCCAGGGACGTACAGTCTAGAAATTAGCTTCCTTGGATTAACTACCCTAATCATTCCTGATGTGAAAGTAGTTGCGGGTGAGGTGGTAGCTTTTGAGAATTTACGTCTCAAACCTACGACGAACGAGCTGATGACCGTTACAGTAACCGCCTCTGCGATGCGTAACACGGAAAGCGCACTTTTAGATGTTAAAAAGAAGTCTGCCACCGTTATGGACGGTATTTCCGCACAGAATTTTAAGCGTATTGGTGACGGTAACGCCGCAGCTGCAGTAACACGCGTACCGGGTGTGAGTATTCAAGGAGGAAAGTATGTTTTTGTACGCGGTTTAGGAGACCGCTATACGAAGACACAATTAATGAGTATGGATATTCCTGGGCTTGATCCGGACCGTAACTCGCTTCAAATGGATATTTTTCCGACGAACATTTTACAAAATATTGTTGTACTCAAGACGCTCACAGCAGATTTACCTGCAGATTTCTCGGGCGGTTTAGTCAACATCGAATTGGTCGATTTTCCAACTAAAAAGACATTGAACATCAGCTCATCGTTGAGTTACAATCCTGCAATGCATCTCATTCAAGGCTTAGGCCACCAAGGTTCAGTAACAGATTTCTTAGGATTCGACAGTGGTTTCCGTACGAATCCGCTGCCTCAGAATTACATCTATGAAGGAATTCCTAATCCTGCGCTGGACGACCCGATCACCACAGAACTGACGAAGGGATTTAAACCTGTTCTGGGTGCACAAGCGCAGTCCATGCCGCTTAATGGCTCCCTGGGCATCAGCGGTGGGAATCAAATAAAAAAAGACAATGGGAAAACGGTCGGCTATAATGGATCCTTCTCCTACAAAGCGAATACTACCTTCTACGGCACCCTTGGTGGAGACAGTACGCGTATGTACGAGCAGAACTTTTACCGTAAAGGAAACCAGCCCACAGATTATGCGCTTCAGGCGGACCGCACTCAAGTGGGTTCTTTAGCCATAAGTAATGTATTTATGAGTGGTCTTTTCGGTTACTCTATTAAAGACGACAACGATAAGTACCGCTTTACCGTGATGCATTTACAGAACGGCGAAAGTCGTACCGGTAAATTCAAGGAGACCTCGTCCATTGAAAATTCGTTTGTTGGATCTCGAGACAACCTAGAATATTCGCAGCGTTCCATCACTTCTGCTTTATTCAACGGTCAACACAGTCGCAACGACAATAAACTAAAGATCGATTGGCGTATTGCCCCGACCTTTAGTAGCATCGCAGATAAAGACATCCGTTCGACTTCCTACAGAACCGAAGACAATACTTTTGCTATTGCTCCAGGAGAAACGGGGTTCCCGAATCGTATTTGGCGTGAATTGAATGAATTCAATCTTGCAAATAGATTAGACTTTACGCGTAGTCATGAAGTTCGAGGAAGAGATGCGAAAATGAAATACGGCGCAAGCTACACCTTCAAATACCGTGATTACGAGATTTTACGCTACCAATTGCGTGCGAAATCGTTAGGAAATTTAAATCCACTTACCGGTGAAGCAGATGAATTGCTCTCTGAGGACTTTGTCTGGAATGTGATCACGGATGCAGGTACCTACTACAGCGGTAACTACGAAGCGAATAACGCATACCAGGGTATCCAAAGCAATCTCGCGGGATACATTCATGAGGAATTCAGCGTGAATCCACTAACAAAAATGGTAGTCGGTCTTCGCATGGAGCGCTACGACCAGTTCTATACCGGTGTAGACCAGCAAGAGGCTGCTGCTCCTGGAACGGGGATCAATTACCAATGGGAGCCTGTATTGAATAACTTCAACCTGTTCCCTACCGCCTCGCTCATTTATAGCGTAAACGAAAATTCAAATCTTCGTTTAGGAGCCTTCCGTACCGTCGCACGTCCTTCGTTCAAAGAAAAGAGTGCGGCGCAGATCGAAGATGTCCTCACGGGCATTACGTTCATCGGTAACCTTGATCTAGTAAACACAACCATCAGTAATTTAGATTTCCGCTACGAATATTTCTTCGAAGGCGGACAAACCATAGGAGTATCGGGTTTCTATAAATACTTCGAAAATCCGATTGAACTGGTCGCGTATTCTGCTGCCGCACCGTCTAATTTCCAGCCAAGAAACGTGGGTAATGCAACTGTAGCTGGGGCAGAGTTTGAGATTCGTAAAAATCTAGGTTTCATCGGCATGAAGCATCTAGAACTGAACTCTAACTTCTCTTACATCTTATCTTCTGTGACTAGAGATTCTTCAGAGTTCGCTGCGCGTGTAGCTTCCGCTCGAGACGGAGAAGTCATTAGTGAGACCAGAGCCATGCAAGGGCAAAGTCCTTACCTGATCAATGCAGGATTGAGCTATAACAATCCTAAGAACGGATGGCAAGGCGGTCTATTCTACAACGTACAAGGCGAAAAGCTCTACATCGTTGGTGTAGCGGACAACCCGGATGTTTTTGAGGTACCGTTCCACAGCTTGAACTTTAACCTCTTGAAAAACTTCGGTGCGGATCGCCAATACCAGTTAGGATTTGGCGTAAACAATATCATGGACGATACGCGTGATCGTATTTTCCGCAGCTATAATAGCCACTCCCCGTTCTTCAGCACTTGGGCGCCGGGACGAACATTTAAATTGAGCTTCAGATACTCGCTTTAACCTGATTGCGATTAACTAATTTAGACCCGCGCTACTGGCGCGGGTTTTTTTATGCCGTATCTCGACCACATATCAGAAGACAATTTCGAATCAAACGCACTCGCTGTGTTTGAACAGCAGTATGCCAAAAACTTGCGTTACCGCAAATGGTGCGACTTATTACGCCGAAACCCAAAGAACGTACGCAGTCTCGAAGCCATTCCTTTCTTTCCAGTAGAGCAGTTTAAAGGACATGAGATTAAGACCGGAGACTGGGAAGCCGAAACCATATTCTCCTCCTCTACTACGACTGGAGGAACACCCAGTTTACATTACGTCAAATCTCTAGCTGAGTATGATGAAGTCTATCTGGCAGGTTTTGAGCGTGAATATGGCCCCATAGAGAATTGGACCGTCTTGGCGCTATTGCCTTCGTATTTAGAACGAGAAGGTTCGTCTTTAGTCCACATGGCAACCGGCCTTATCAGGGAAAGTACATCGAAGGAAAGCGGATTCTATCTGTACAATCATAACGATTTAATGGAGGTGTTGGTACGCTTGAAGAAGGAACATCGACCCACGCTTTTATTGGGAGTCACCTTTGCTCTGCTCGATTTCGCCGAAAAAATTGCAAATGATGAATTTAAAATCGGTCAGCAATTGCACTTTCCTGAACTCCATATTATGGAGACCGGCGGGATGAAAGGACGCAGAAAAGAATTGATTCGAGAACAAGTACATGCCGTTTTAAGAAACAGTTTCCCCGTAAGCGCACTCGATAGCGAATACGGCATGACGGAACTGCTCAGCCAAGCGTATTTGAAAGATTCAAATGTATTTAGCTGTCCTCCATGGATGCGCGTCTACACGCGCGATATTGCCGACCCTCTGGATATACCGAAACAAAACGGGAGCCGCGGCGCGCTGCAAATTATTGACCTAGCCAACGAACATACCTGCGCATTTTTAGCACTATCAGATCAAGGAAGGGTTTTTGAAAATGGTACATTTGAAGTCTACGGCCGACTCGACAATAGTGAAATAAGAGGCTGTAACCTAATGGTTAGTCTATGAGAAAATTAAATACTTTCTACTGTTTTATCTTACTCGCGCTTTGCACCCTAAGCAATGCCCAAGTGGTGCGGCGCACCGCAAACTTTACCCATGGAGAAGGGACATTGAGTTTGCGCGATTCCGTAAGAATTTTCGCCACGGATTTTAATGGCGGTTATTATCAGGGCACGGTACACGCGTGGGTGCACGAGGATTTCGTGAACGAATTGGACAAAAGAGTGATGAGTGATGCACCTCTTTTAAGTGCAAAAAAGGACTCTTTGGGAACCGTACATTCAAGTTATCCGGTAGATTCACTTTGGGAAAGCAAAGCGCGCCGCATGTCAAAATACTATGAGGTCATTCTTTCTGGGCAGGTCTTAGGAAGAGAATTGGAACGGAAGAGTTTCCCCACCAATTTTCTAGAAAGTTACTTCTCTGGACAGCGTCTCGGGGCGGTAAACGATGATTTAATAACTGCGTTTGAAAAAAACGGATGGGAATACCAGTCGTTCAATGACTACGAGTGTTGGGCTTACCTCAATAGAAGTGAAAATCCTTCAGAGCCGGATTTCCAAGCCCTCTTCATTGTGCGCAGCGGCTTACCTTACTGCTTAGTCAATAAAGGTGAACCCTTCGAATATGCGAAGCTGAAGGAAAGTACTAAGCGAGAAAACGGCACGTTCTACTTCTTTCAGCGCCCAAACGATCGCTTCTTGAAAGAAATCGACGATATCGTATTTAATTACCTACCGCTTTAGATGACGCGAACGAGGTAGTAATTCTTCTTGCCTTTCTGGACAAGAATCAGGTTTCCAGCGACTACATCTTCTAAAGTGAGCTGCTTATCCACCGTCACTTTCGTTTTATTGATGGCAACGCCATTGCCTTGAACCATTTTTCTAGCCTCGCCTTTCGAAGGGAAAATTGTGGTCACTTCTGCTAAGGCATCGACAATGTCCAGTCCGCCTTCAAGTGCTGTGGCCGGTAATTCATGCTGCGGCACACCTTCAAAAACGCTCATTAAAGTATCGTTATCTAAACGGCGTAGTTGATCTTCTGTTGCCTTACCAAACAGAATTTCTGAAGCAGCCTGTGCATTTTCTAAATCCTCCTGACTGTGCACCCGTACCGTAATTTCTTCAGCCAAGGCTTTTTGTAATTTACGCTGGTGTGGAGCTTCGGCATGTTCTGCGATGAGCGCCTCAATGACCTCACGCGATTTAATACTGAAAATCTTTATATAGTTCTCCGCATCAGAATCGGCTGCATTCAACCAAAACTGATAAAATGCATAGGGTGTCGTGCGTTTGGGATCCAACCAAACATTCCCACCTTCTGATTTTCCAAACTTAGTACCGTCGGCTTTTTTGATTAAAGGTGTAGTCAGCGCATGCGCCGAGCCGCGACCCAAGCGACGAATAAGCTCAGTTCCTGTAGTGATGTTCCCCCACTGATCAGAACCGCCCATTTGAAGCTTCACGCCATGGTTTTTCCAGAGGTGGTAGAAGTCATAGCCTTGAATCAATTGGTAGGAGAATTCGGTAAAACTCATACCGGTTTCTAACCTGTTTTTTACGCTGTCCTTCGCCATCATGTAATTCACACTCATGTGCTTCCCTACATCGCGAATAAACCCTAAAAAATCAAACGCTTTGAACCAATCATAATTATTGACGATCTCGGCACTGTTCTCTCCGCAATCAAAGTCTAAGAATTTAGCCAATTGTGCTTTTTGACTTTCAAGGTTGTGATTGAGCGTCTCTAAATCAAGCAAATTACGCTCTGCGCTTTTCCCTGAAGGATCACCGACCATGCCTGTTGCGCCGCCCACAAGAGCGATCGGCTTATGCCCCGCACGCTGGAAATGAACGAGCGTCATGATCTGCACCATGTTTCCTACTCCTAAAGAATCTGCGGTTGGGTCAAAACCTATATAACCACTGACCATTTCTTGGGTCAGTAGAGCTTCGGTATCGGGCATGATATCGTGTAACATGCCGCGCCATCTTAATTCTTCTACAAAGTTGGTGTTCATCGTGCTTGTGATGCGTTAGTACTGAACCGCTAAAATAGCTATCATTCGTCTCTCACACCTAACTCTTGCATTAAATCTGGGTTTTCAAAGAGGTATGCTTTGAATCGCAAGTCATTCGGCTGAAATAACTGCAGGTCATCCACAAAAAGGGGAACCTCAATTTCTGAATCTTCAATATCTACAATGCAGAAGCACTTGCGTTTTGTAGACCAAAGAAAGGCACCTAATCGGTCCCGGTCCTCTTCTAGACGGTATTCCACAATATCCCATTCATGAAGCATTTTACGATCGATATCGTAAATACCGATGCTTTCATCGATTTGGTTATGTTCAATTTTAATACCCGACCACCAAAAACCGTCGCGACTATAGAAAAGCGTGCGCCCGCCAATTTTCCTTGCATAGCCCACAACTTTCTGATCTTGACGAAGTCGGTACCGTTCTTCTAGCGTTGCTTCCATATCTAAAAGACAACGCCCGGAGCAGATGGTTCTGTCCGGGCGTTAGAAATATTTAAAAGCAGTTTATTTTTCGAATGCTGCGACTCCGCGGTCAAGCCAATCGATATACGCTTCTACATCGAGGTTGTACGCATTTTTCTCCACCAAAGGCTCGAGGTTATCGTGGCCTAAAATAACATAGAGCGGTTGGCTTACTTCTTGAAAATTCACCTCCTGGAATTCACTCCATTTATTTCCAATGTTCTTGATTTTACGCCCCGTAATTTCGCTGATGTATTGCTCATCTGCGGGTAACTCAGGACGCGCATCTACATACAATGAAACCAATACGACGTTGTCGCG
>Ga0102948_1000443_pt1 | contig 16146 bp, 11 predicted proteins | sample SalPonA_A_H2O_MG_FD_78211 | JGI IMG/M metagenome (GOLD analysis project Ga0102948, IMG submission 78211) | Water microbial communities from South San Francisco under conditions of wetland restoration - Salt Pond MetaG R2A_A_H2O_MG | ecosystem: Environmental > Aquatic > Non-marine Saline and... | reverse complement strand
TTGCGCACATTTGAAACTTTCTAATACTCAGTTGGAACCCTTCATGCCTCACTTTAAAAGTACGCTTCAAGAACTTCACGATTCTGATCAATTTATTCAGCGCCACCTTGGCTCAAACGATGCTGAACAAGCGCAGATGTGTAGCGCGGTTGGAGTTGCTGATCGTGCTGATTTGATTCAGCAGACCGTCCCTGAATCCATTTTGCTTAGTGATGCCCTCTCTATAGGAAATCCGGTGACAGAGGTTGAGGCGTTAGCTGAGTTAAAGAAGATTGCGGGTAAAAATCAACTGAACAAAAACTTTATCGGCATGGGTTACTACGGTACGTTTGTACCGGGTGTCATTCAGCGAAACGTTTTAGAGAATCCCGCATGGTACACCGCGTATACTCCCTACCAGCCTGAGATTGCACAGGGACGTCTCGAGTCTTTATTGAACTTCCAGCAGATGGTGATGGATCTGACGGGCTTGGATTTAGCGAACGCTTCGTTGCTAGACGAAGCGACTGCAGCAGCTGAAGCAATGACGCTGCTTAAACGTTCTAATCGTAAAAAGTCTGATACCTTCTTTGTGGATTCTCAGGTTCACCCGCAGACCCTAGATGTTATCCAAACGCGAGCTGAATACTTTGGCATCGAAATTGTTGTGGATGATGCGTCTAATCTCTCTTCGCATGACTGCTTTGGCTGTTTGATTCAGTACCCAGGCAGTGAAGGGGATATCATTGATCTCGCCAGTGTGATTGAAGATGCTAAAGCACAGAACGCATTAGTTGCAGTAGCGACGGATCTTCTGGCTTTAATGCTGCTTAAATCACCCGGTGGTTTGGGTGCTGATATTGCCCTTGGCTCAGCACAACGTTTCGGTGTGCCAATGGGCTTTGGTGGCCCTCACGCGGCTTTTTTTGCTACCAGCGAAAAACTGAAACGTTCGGTTCCTGGACGTATCATAGGTGTATCCATCGATTCTCGTGGTAACCAAGCTTACCGCATGGCGATGCAGACACGCGAACAGCACATTCGTCGTGAAAAGGCGACCTCTAACATTTGTACGGCACAGGCTCTGCTTGCCAATATGGCTGCTTTTTATGCCGTATACCATGGACCGGTTGGTCTGAAAAAGATTGCGACTCGGGTACATCGACTTGCGCAACTTGCGGCTAAACAGTTAAACCGTGCCGGGTTATCAACCAATAGCCACTTCTTTGACACTCTTAGCTTTGATGCTGATGCCTCGGTTTATCAGCGTGCTTTGGATGCCAACCTTAACCTTCGTAAGATTTCAGACTCTCGTTTTGGTATCAGTTTTGATGAGACACATACGGTTGAAGACGTCGCTCACTTAATCAGTGTCATTACCGATCAGTCCATCAGCGTTGATGCACTCGGTGAATTAGATGCGGCGTTCTCTATTCCTGTTGATTTAGTGCGTGAGGATGATGTGCTGTCGCACCCCGTCTTTAATCGTTATCATGCTGAGCACGATATTCTGCGGTACATGAAGCGCTTGGAGAACAAAGATTACTCACTCGTGCACGGCATGATTCCGCTTGGCTCTTGTACTATGAAGCTAAATGCCACTTCTGAAATGGCACCTGTAACTTGGCCAGAAATCGGTAACCTGCATCCGTTTGTCCCTGCAGAGCAAGCTCAGGGATACGCTGAAATGCTCGAACAGTTAGATCGTTGGCTGATTGATATTACGGGCTACGACGCGATCTCAATGCAACCAAACTCTGGTGCGTCGGGTGAGTATGCTGGCTTATTGGCTATTCGTAAGTACCAGGAGTCTATTGGCGAGGGTCATCGGAATGTCTGCCTGATTCCATCATCGGCGCATGGTACCAACCCTGCTTCAGCCGCTATGATGGATATGAAAGTCGTCGTCGTTGCCTGCGATGATATGGGTAACGTAGATGTAGCCGACTTAAAAGAAAAAGCTGAACAGCACAGTGACAACCTATCGACACTGATGATTACCTATCCATCGACTCACGGTGTATTTGAAGAGGCTGTTGGAGAGATCTGTGAACTGATCCACCAGCATGGCGGTCAAGTCTATATGGACGGTGCCAATCTAAACGCTCAAGTCGGCCTGTGTAAGCCCGGTTCGATTGGTGCTGACGTATCACACCTTAACCTACATAAAACGTTTGCTATTCCTCATGGTGGCGGTGGTCCAGGTATGGGGCCTATCGGTGTGAAATCGCACTTAGCGCAATTCTTAGCCAGCCATAAGGTATCACCTGTACCGGGGAATGGCGCCAATGGTGCGGTTGCAGCAGCGCCTTACGGTTCTGCATCGATTCTCCCCATTACGTGGATGTACATCCGTATGTTAGGTGATCGCGGTCTGCGTGAATCGACAGAGCTAGCTATCTTAAATGCAAACTATATTGCGACGCATCTTGCAAATCACTATCCCATTCTCTACCGCGGTAAAAATGGCTTTGTAGCGCACGAATGCATTATTGATATCCGTCCTTTGAAAGAGGTCTCTGATATTACAGAAGAGGATATTGCTAAACGTTTGATGGACTATGGATTCCACGCACCGACAATGTCTTTCCCTGTTCCAGGCACACTAATGGTAGAGCCGACTGAGTCAGAATCGATTCAAGAGCTTGATCGCTTTATCGAAGCGATGATTAAGATTCGTGAGGAGATAGCGGCGGTTGAGCGCGGTGAGGTATTTGCAGAAGATTCTGTGCTAAGACACGCTCCGCATACTCTTGAGGACCTTGTGGACGCTGAGTGGACGCGCAGTTACTCAAAAGACCAGGCCGTCTTCCCAGTGAGTGCGGTCCGCCAAGCGAAGTTTTGGCCAACGGTTAACCGTATCGATAACGTCTATGGGGATCGTAATTTCGTGTGTACCTGCCCACCGGTCAGTGATTACGCTGAGTAAATAATTAAGTCTTACTAAAAAGTGGCCTGACGACAGGTCTTAAATAAAAAGGGGTCTGACCTTAGGTCTGACCCCTTTTTAATGTTAGCCACTCGTGTTCTAAGAATAGTGTTCAATGACTTGTTCAATATTAAGCGGTTTGGCGGTATAAAAACCTTGCACAAGATGGATGCCTATCTGATCGAGCGTATTGAGTTCTTTTGCTGTTTCAACGCCTTCTGCAACTAGGTCGATTCCCATATCCAGGCAAACAGTCTGCACAGCATTGACTAGCGTTCGTTTAATACCCACGGTGTTAATGTCACGAATAAGATATTGATCAATCTTCAGGATATCCGGATTCACCTCTGCTAGGGCATTAAGCCCCGCGTAACCCGATCCAAAGTCATCTATTGCCACCTTTGCACCACTCTCTCGAATCATTTTCACGGCTTCTTTTAGGCCGTAGACCCCATGAATAACGTCCCCTTCAGTGATTTCGATAATGACCTGGTTTGGATTAACCTTATACTCTTCAAGTGATCGCAATAAACGATTGAAATAGTAACCGTGGTTTTTAGTGAGCGCGTCAATTGTGAAATTCATACTGAGTCTGTGATGCGGTAATGAGTCCGCGAACCGTTCAATCGCCTTGGAACGACTGTAATGATCAAAAGGTTCAAGTTCATCTTCTCGTAACTGCCGCAGTACATCGATGGGTGCATTGCCACTGGGCCCGCGCAATAGCAGCTCAAAAGCAAAAATGCTGTTTTGTTGTGTATTAATAATAGGTTGATAAGCGTGTGAAAATTCAACCTTTCTGCGAGTAGCGTTAAATGAAAACAACTAATTGAGTCTCCAACGACCGTTTTGAAATCCCTCTAGTATCTTACGTGCACGTCCCTCGCTGATGCCTTTAAGATATTCTTTTGAATGAAAAAAGGCATTCACTTCGTCAAACGGAGGGGCGCTCGGGCTTACGTAAGAAAATCCCATTGACCAGTCACCGAACTGACGAGAGGGGATATTAAACGTTGATATTGTGATGACATCGGTATGCCTGTTGTCATGGATAATGCGTTGAAACGTCTCTTCAACGTCCCTCTCTTCACCCTCTAGGACTTGAATAAACGTCTGTTGGTCGTAGAGAAGAACACCGGTCACACTGGCCTCAGTATTTCTCTCACGAGAGATTCTTAAAATATCGAGTAAGGTGTAATTGTCTATCTCGTCAACTGCTCTGCTGGCATATATCAACTGAAATGCTGCCATCATACCTCTCCCAAAATGAACCGTGAAAATAACTTACTGACTCAATTACTGACACTCTATTACTTAACGTAGGTCAGAGATGATTAATTAGCAAATACAAAAAAAAAAATTCAACCGTGAAAGTGGCACAGTCTTTGCTTTAACTAAATATTACTAACAGCCTTACAACGGCGAAAAAATTAGATTGTGATAATGATTATCTTGAAACACTTCGATTAAAGGAGTCTCGTTAATTGTGAATTTATCGAGAGAGATATTAGATACCGTATTGGATTTAGCTGCAGACGAAGTGTTCCTGCTAAACCCTGATGGATCTCTAGCGTATGCTAATCGATCCACCGTTGCTCGTCGTGGTTTCTCGTTGGACGAGATGCTTAGGATGGCTGTATGGGATTGGAATCTTTTCGTCACAGAGTGTTCGTGGGAAAAGCGTTGGGAATCCCTGAAACAGGTCAAGAATGCTCGTTTCGAGACACGTCATACAGACAAACAGGGTGAGTCTTTTCCTGTTGATGTTCAAGCACACTATCTGTTCTTTGATGGTCTAGAATATTGTATCTGTTTCGTTAACGACTTATCAGAGATGGCGGAGAAAGTTAACGAACTGGACAAAAAGCATATAGAGTTAGAGATCGCAAAGGCCAGAGCGGATGAGGCACTCAAGTCGCTAAAAGGTCTGAATGAGCGCAGATCTCTGCTGTTTGCTACGATTGCACATGAGTTACGTACACCGGTAGCGGCCATATCAATGCTGAGCTCGGATGACAGTGCTGAGTCTTGGCTGGATGCGCGTAACCAAGTACACCAACTTGCCCGTGATCTGCTCCATACGTTGGATGATATGCGCCGGCTGACAAAGGATGATCATACGCCCGAGGTCACGTCAGAGGCATTCTGCCTCCAGAATCTTTTTGAATCCGTTCAGCTCTCTGTATCGGCCTACATCACCCGATACAAAATGAATACACAGGTTATTTCCTCGAATAACGATAATCTGAGTGAATGTTGGGTGTATGGAGATCTTTATCGGCTTAAGGTTGTTCTCTCGAACCTAGTAAAAAATGCCTGTGTTCACTCTGGGGGAGATGAGGTCCATATCTGTGTGAGTCGAGTTGATACTGCTAGCGGTGATCAACAACTGACTTTCAGGGTTAACGACAATGGTCGGGGCATACCTGCTGATCAAGTGGATGAGCTCTTTTCACCCTACGCTAGAGGTACCACCGATGCCGACGGGTCAGGCCTTGGCCTTCATATTGCCCGCTCATGGATTGAGGAGCTCGGTGGAACGTTACGCTGCATACCAAGCGACATCGGTGCCATCTTTGAACTGGTTGTTACATTGAAATCGTCCAGTGCTCGATCCGTTGACGGTTTCAGTGGATCGGGTAATAACGACAACGAAGGTTCCAGAGCTGCTATAGACGCATCCCAACTCTCTGTGCTCTTTGTAGAAGACGACACAATCATACAAATGGTTGGTAAAAAACTGCTTTCTAAAATGTTTGCTAGGGTAGATATAGCCAGTGATGGGGTGCAAGCCCTTAACCAGCTGCAACACCGTCATTATGATTTAGTGCTAACCGATTATTTTATGCCCAACATGAATGGTCTGGAACTGATTCAAGAACTCCGTTCAACGGGATACGAAGGGCTCCTCTATGCCTGCACGGCCGCTTCTCTTGGCACCGAGTTAAATGAACTAATGAACGCCGGCGCCAATGATGTTTTCACTAAACCACTGACGTTAAATAAATTGATGGCTTGCTTAGCCAATGATGCTGATCTCATTCATAGAGCAAATCAGCCAATGATCGAAGGAATGACAAACATGCAAAACTCATGCAAAACACTCCACGAACTTCTTCATCAGAATGAAGATAAAGCACTACTACTGATCGATTTGGAGACTGGCGAGATTCAGGGCACGGACAAGTGGCGTAAGCTCAATGCGCTCGCGCTGCACGAGCCACTGAACCGAGCCATCCTTAATCAAACCATTCCTGAGCAGAGCCATGACGAGTATGTCAGTTATTCTAAGCAGTTTTTCAAAAGCCCAGTCGACAGTGCACCTATGGTTCTGGAAATAAAACTCTGTGGGCTTGATGGCCGCGAATTTATGGGGCGCATTACGTCGGAAAAAGTGGTTGTAGATAACCAGGTTTTTGCTTTCACAGAGTTAGAAGAGATCTAAATGACGGGTTCATTTGGGCATAGATCCTAGTATTTATATTAAAAGGGCGGGCTTATGTCGGTAGCCAAGTTTTTGAAAAATGAAACGACACATCTTCATTCCAAGATTGACGATCACCTATTACTTAAACAATTAGTTAGCCCTGATCTTGATCCTTATCAGTACCGACTCGTTCTGGAGGCGATTGGTTGCTGGTTATCGATGCTGAAGCCTCTGTTTGTACCCTTGTCGAATGCTCCAGTTCAAAAGATAGATCTCAAGCTGGGCCGATTGTCTAAAGACCTTGCAACTCTTGGATCTCACTTGAAAGTCAATTCAACCCACTTTGATGTGCCCAAGTTGTCTGTGCCTGCCTTATGGGGAGCTCACTATGTCATCGAGGGATCATCCTTAGGAGGGGTTTTCTTAGCACCAAGAATAGAAACAACACTGAGTCGTCAGGATGTCACTCTTTTTTACCGAGGTGATGGCGAGCAAACACGACCAGAGTGGATTAATACTCAAGTTGAACTAGAAACCAACCTTAAATCGACTAACGATTTTGAAGAGGCTCTCTTCGGGGCGTCATACAGCTTTGAACTGCTTTACCAAATACTCGATAACGTTTTGGCGGAGTCACAATTGATTAGGAGTGCTCAATGAGTAAAGTGCTGACGAACAAAACCAACACTATTTCGCCACTACCGAATAATAAGCATGAAACGGGTAATGAGCTCGTGCGTTACCTTTCAGTGATTTCGCATGAAATACGAACACCCTTGCATGCGATTATGGGCCTTACTGAATTGCTAGGGGATGAAGTTAATACGGAGGCAGGACATCGTTTACTCAATAAAATAGAAAATGCCTCTTATGCTCTGCTTCAAATATTAAATACATCCATTGATGCGGGTCGCGCCAAGGAGTCACACCTGAGTATTCAAATGGAAGAATGTGAACTGCAATCCGTATTAGAGCGCATTACATCTACCTTCTCTTTAAATGCAGAGTTTAAAGGGGTCAGTCTCTCTTTGAGAATGGATCCTCGCTTAATTGGACGTAAGCTTTTGACCGATTGTACTCGTGTACAACAAATTCTTTCCAACCTTGTTGGTAATGCCGTTAAATTTACCGATCAGGGTGAAATCCATGTTTGGGCAACCATAAGGCAAGAGACCGACACCTCTCTGGAGCTTTTAATCATCGTTGAAGACAGCGGCGTTGGGATTGAAGAGCGGTATTTAAAATCCATCTTTGAACCGTTTGAACAAGTGGCATTGGATCAATCTGGAAGGCCCCAAGGGTCTGGATTAGGCTTATATATATGTAAAGAGTTAGCCGAATTGCTCGGTGGAGAGCTTAAGGTCAGCTCAACACCAAACGTCGGCAGTCGTTTTCAACTTAGTTTCAGTGTTGATAAGCCCGATAACAGTCGCTCAGACAACTTAATTAAATTAAGTTCTAGTGAAAAAATTGCGGTTGTGGGACCTGAAAACGTCAGTTCAGAGGTGATTATTCAACTCCTTCAAGGGTTAGAAGGCCGAGTCGACTATTTTAATTCTCTGACCCCTGAGCTGTTCGAACATAGCTATGCACTAACAATTGTCCATTCACATATGACCAAAGAGCAACCAGACCAATGGACAAAACTGCAACGGGTTAGAACGACCAATCAACTCGTGCTGCAGTGTGACGAAATGGACGTTGATTTTAAAAAACCGGAAGGCGTCCGATGCTGGTATCAACCCTACCTTCCCTCTGACTTGATTGCGTTTTGTAAAAGTGCTGGTGTGATTGAGGGGCCATTTTCAAACGCTCAATCCTTCACTAATTCAGCGGTTACTTCATTAAGACCAGAAATTTCAATTCTGTGTGTGGATGACAGCCCAACGAATTTAATTGTTTTAAATGGCGCTCTTTTAAAAGCAGGCTATTCCAACGTAACGATGGCCAAAGATGGCCAAGATGCGGTTGATAAATTTATTCAAAACAAAAAGATTGACTTAGTTTTAATGGATTACAACATGCCGAAGTTAAACGGCATCGAAGCGGCCGAAAAGATTAAAGACATTGATCCCGAAGTTAAGATTATTTGCTTGACGGCACTCTCTGCTGAAGAGGTCAGTATCGTAAAGACACGTGATGTTTTTGATTCGATTATGACCAAGCCCGCCAATGTTTTACAGATTGAGTCCCAAGTTAATGAGCTCTTCGAGCAGACAGTTTAGGAGAAAAATTATGGTAACCAATGACGTCGACTTATCGAACTGTGAGCGCGAAAAAATTCATCTTTTGGGACGCATACAGAAAGGGGGCGGACTATTAGCCTTCAGTTCAGACCTAATGTTGACTCACTTTTCAGAGAATTTGGGTGACTTTATAGCGTTTGAAATGGATCCAAAAAAACTCTTAGGAAAAGGGATAGCCGAGCTAATTTCTAGCCACGTACTCTCGCAATTATTAGACGCCGTATCGTCACTACAATTTCCGGATCAAACCGAACGCATCATGGCCATAGAACTCTTCGGAGGTGAGAATCAATTTGATGTTTCACTCCATTTCAGTGGTGATCATTTGGTGGTTGAATTTGAGCCGGTCGATGGAACAGAGAGCTCTCAAAAGTTTGAGCTCTTACGCCAGTCTTTGTCCATTTTCTCCAAAACCAGTTCCGTAGAGGAGTTGTGTCAATCCGCTGCTTCAAGTGTCGCGCAAATGACAGGGTTTGATCGCGTTATGATCTATCGTTTTCGAGACGATGATTCGGGTGAAGTAGTCGCAGAAACACGAAACGGTGAATTTGATTCGTTTTTAGGAATGCGTTTTCCAGCATCCGATATACCTTCGCAGGCACGAGCACTGTATAAGCGAAGTTTAACCCGAATTATCACTGATGTTGATCAAGATGGAAGTCTGTTATTACCCCTGGGAAATCAATTAGATCTATCAATCAGTTTGTTACGAGCGGTATCACCGATTCACCTTGAATACCTAAGAAATATGGGCGTAAAAGCCTCTTTTTCAATCAGTATTATATTAGACGGAAAACTGTGGGGCCTCATAGCCTGTCACAATTACACACCTAAACATATAGGGATAGAGACCCGTTCCTACTGCGAACTGTTTGTTGAATCATTCTCTTTAGAGCTCAACAATCGAATTCGATCGAAAAATCAAGTAATCACGGGGAAAGCCACGCAATTACAGCGTTTAATGATGGCAAGCCTCGATGTTAGCGAGACTTTATTCGACAATCTCGCCCGTAATATACGAGCGATCAAGGACCTTATCAATTGCGATGCCCTAGTGGTGTCCATGGATGGCCAATACAAGGTTGTAGGCGACAAACTGTCAGAAGAAGATATCCATTTACTTCTTAGTCAGCTGAATATGCAGGGAAGTACGCGTATTTTCCATACACAGCACTTGGCAGCGTGGCTACCTGAAGGTGCTACGGTTGGTGAGCGCTTTGCAGGTTTGTTATCTGTTCCTGTTTCAAAGCGTCCTCGTGATCAAATCATATTTCTTCGCCGAGAAGAGTCAAAAGAGGTTACTTGGGCGGGTAATCCTGAAAAGCCTGTCGAACTGGGACCAAATGGCTCACGACTGACTCCGCGGAAATCCTTTGCTGCTTGGAAACTGCTTCAGCAAGGCATATCAAAAGAGTGGACTTCAGATGAAATAGGCATTGCAAATTCCTTAAAAGAGGTGCTGCTTGAGTTGCTTGTTCGCAATTTAGACGAGCTAAATCGAATCACTCAAGAAGCGCATCAACAACAAGATATTTTGATTCACGAACTGAATCACCGTGTTCGTAATATGCTGGGTTTAATTAATAGCATTATTTCGCAAACCAAATCCGATGACAGCATTGATGTGTTTAAAGGTATATTAGAAGGTCGTATTAAGGCGTTAGCCAGTGCACAAACAGTTCTAACGGATCGAAATTGGGATGCTCCTCCTATCAAGTTACTCTTTGACAACGAGATGGATGCCTTTGTAAATGACCCGTCAAAAATTTCGCTAAATGGCATTGAATTACTGTTATCACCTAAAGCATTTACATCGCTCACACTCGTGGTTCATGAGTTGCTCACTAATGCGGTTAAGTATGGTGCGCTGAGTCAATCGGGTGGAGTTATTAACGTGGATTGGCATCTAGATCAGTACGGTGACATGCATCTTAGTTGGAATGAATCGGGTATCACCATAGATGAAAATCCCGATCGAGTTGGCTTTGGTTCAACGATTATACAAAGAACGGTGCCCTATGATTTAGGAGGAGAGGCCAAGGTATTGTTTAAACGTTCAGGTCTTCAGGCTAACTTTATCATTCCTAGCAAATTTATCGGCAAAAATGGAAATGCCGAAGTCGGTTGTCATGATATTGAATCAAACGAAATTGGCGAAAACCACACACGAGCTAATCAAACTGAGGGGCAACGGGCGCTCGTCGTTGAAGACAACATGCTGATAGCTATTGATGTTGAACAGACACTCTACTCCTATGGTTTCGAAAAGGTAGAACTCGCAATGTCCGTTTCGTCGGCATTAGACTTGATAGAGGCTAACGAATTTAACTTTGCCGTTCTTGATGTGAATTTAGGTCAAGAGACGTCCGAGGCTGTGGCATTAAAACTGCAAAAACTCAGTATTCCCTTCATTTTTGCTACGGGTTACCGAGAGAGTTTTAGTGATCTTTCAGATCGATTCAGTAGTGTAAAGTTCTTAGCCAAACCATTTAGTCAACGAGAGTTGATCGATTCTATTCACCATGGCTGAGTTTATTCCGAGGTAATGTTCCTCAATTGGGGCCTGACCCCAGGTGTTCTTAACAAGAGTGGCCTAACCTTGTGTAATCTGAGTAAGAGGGGTCTGACCTAAGGTCTGACCTCTCTTCATTTTTGCTCAAACAAACAAAAAGTTCCGAATCAGCTCTTTACCACCTTCTGTCGCGAAGGATTCTGGGTGGAACTGTATGCCGTGAATTGGGTAATCTTTGTGTTTCACACCCATAATTTCAAATGCACCACCTTGGCGAATTCGTTCGAAATTAGTGAGTTCCGCCTGTTGCAGATCACCAAACGCTGCAGTGACCTCTAAGCAATCAGGAATGGATTCTGACTCTGCAATCAAGGAGTGGTAGCGCATCACTTCTAATTGGTCCGGTACGTTGTTAAAGACACCTTCACCGTTGTGCGTGATCGGGCTAATCTTACCATGCATAGGCACTGGTGCTTTTACAACCTGACCACCAAAGCAGTGGACGATCCCTTGCATGCCAAGGCATACACCCATGAGTGGGGTCGTTTTGCCCAGTGTGGTTATAACCTCTGCACAGACACCAAAGTACTTAGGGTCATCCGGTGAACCTGGTCCTGGTGAAATAATGATTCTGTCTGGATTAGCTCGGCGAACAGCGTCAACGTTAACCTCATCATTGCGTTTTACAATAATGTCAAAGTCATCCAAATGACCGGCCAGTTGCTCGGCTTCAAGAATTTCTCCAATGAACTGGTAGAGGTTATAGGTGAACGAGTCATAGTTATCGATGATGTAAACCCTCATGTTTATGCCTCCACCATGAATTGATCCAGTACTTTTTTGGTACCGGCAAATTTACGACGAATCTCTTCGTACTCATCTTCTGGGTTGGAGTCGTAGACATTACCCCCACAGGTCTGAACGTAGGCCTGTTCACCGTTGGCAAAAACGGTACGAATGGGTATAGCAAAGGTGCAATCGCCATTAAATGAGAAGTGACCGACCGCACCGCCATAGGGACCACGACCGTCAGCCTCTAGCTCATCAATGATCGTCATGGCTTCAATTTTGGGAGCGCCCGTCAGGGTGCCGGCAGGAAAGTTGCTGGCCAACGCCGAAAACATATCGTGCTCGTCAGAGATGATGCCAACGATCTCGCTGGAGATGTGTTGAACGTGGCTGAAACGCTTGATATCCATAAGGTTTCGCACTTTCACAGTACCAAAGCGCGCCACACGACCAATGTCATTCCGGTGAAGATCAACGATCATATTGTGTTCAGCGATCTCTTTAGGATCGTTAAGCAGGGCACGTGCTAATTGCTGATCCTCAACTGAATCCGCGCCACGTTTGGTTGTGCCAGCCAGTGGGAAGGTCTCCATTTCACCTTGACGTAGGCGGAAGAGAAGTTCTGGACTGGCCCCAATTAACTTCTGCTCGCCAAACTTAACGTAATACATTTGAGGCGATGGATTCACTTCACGCAACTGTTCGTAAATGTTGATGGTGTCTCCTTCAAGACGGAAGCGCTTCTTGAAACCCACTTCGGTCTGAAAAATCTTACCGTCAATGATGTCCTGTTTAACTTTCATAACAGCATCGGCATGATCTTGCTGTGTCATGGTATCGCCGAGGTTATAGATCTTCAAAGAGCCATTGGCAGGGCAGTCTGATGCTAGAATTTCATCGACCAGTTCAATGCGACTATCCGAATAGTAGAAATAGAAAACTTCCCCCGTCATTTTGTCGAGTATCAAACCATCTTTGAAAACGCCAAACCGGAAGATATCGAACAGGTCGCTGTGTTGTAGATTCAGTGATGGCTCGAAGTAGTTCATACAGTCGTAGCCAATGTAGCCAGTCAACCCACCGGCATATTTACGTGAAATAATATTTTGCGGAACAATGTCACGCAGAAGGTAATAGGGATTTTCACTCGCATACGATTCACGATTGCCATGTCGGTCTTCAATATGAAGGAAGCCCTCATCAGCCCATAAAATCTGCTCAGGATCAAATCCGATAATTGAGTGACGTGAGATGTAACTTTCCTCACCTAAAGATTCGAGCATGACGCAGTTATCAAAGCGCTTTTCGATCTTCTTGAACAGTTGGAAAAAGTCGATGTCGGCCGCCATCTTGACGTATTGAGGTTTTCGGGGAAGCTCAATTTTAGCCGGTTTACGGTCTATCATTCGTTACCTTCTTTAGCTTTTAAAGCGCGTGAACCACGCGTCACTGTCGCAATTCCTACACCCAGCTGTTTTGCAATTTCACGTTGGGGAACGCCATCTTCTAAGAGCCTAAAAATCTGTAATCGTTTACTGATCTCTATCGCCTCGCTGGGGGTTAGTAGCTCTTGTAGCGCTATAGAAAGCGCCTCTTCACTTCGGCAAGAGAAGAGGTGAGATATGAGTTGATCAAAATGGGTAAGTGTATTCATGTACTAGTACAATAGCACAATGCTTTTCTGGTGAACAGCGCTTTTTTGGGATTGTCTGGAGAGTTCCAGAGGATTAAACTGTCGCCTCTTTTTTGAACTACTGGAGTAACTTCCCAATGGGTCGTGCGTATCAAAACCGAAAAGCCTCGATTGCTAAAACTTCTGACCAGAATGCTAAGGTCTACAGTCGTTACAGCCGTGAAATTTACATGAGTGCCAAATCTGGTGGATCCGATCCTAATGCTAACTTGTCACTTCGTAGCTTGCTGGATCGAGCTAAAAAGGATCAAGTACCTGCGCACGTTATCGACAAAGCGATCGACAAAGCGCAAGGCGGTGGCGGTGAAGACTTTGCACCTGCTCGTTATGAAGGTTACGGCCCGGGTGGCTCAATGGCGATTATTGAATGTTTAACGGATAACCCGAATCGTACCTTCGGTGATGTTCGCCAGGCCTTTACCAAAACGAAGTGTAAGATTGGTAACCAAGGTTCCGTTGCACACATGTTTGAACACGCAGCTGTCTTTGTATTTCAACATGATGATGAAGATGCTGTGCTTGAAGCTCTAATGGAAGCAGACGTCGATGTCACCGATCTGGAGAACGAAGAGGGCATGTTAACGGCTTTCGTTGTTCCAACAGACTATTTTAAAGCCAAAACGGCTCTGACTGAGATGGGTATTACCGATCTTGAAGTTGAAGAGATTCAGTGGGTGCCAAACAGCTACACGGAGATCAGTGAAGATGATCAAGTACTGTTTGATAAGTTTTTAGGTATGTTAGAAGATCTTGATGATGTTCAGCACGTCTACCACAACGTTCAGCAATAAACGCTGGCGGTAAAAGAAAGGCTCCCAAGGGAGCCTTTTTTAATGAATAAACGAGTCTTATTGGAGTCATTTCTGTAGATCTTAATCAATAGATTTAATAGTGCTGACCGAGTAAGCTGGTCCTTTAAAATTAAAAGGAAGTGACTATGCATCTCAAGATAAGCTCAAAGCTAATCACTAGTGACTTCCGACCTAGCCTGGCAATTTTAGCCTCAGTTATCGGTATAGTGGCTTTATCACCCTATTGCATTTATCACTTTTTCACTGATCGTTACGCGCTAGGCTCTGTTATCTTATTATTTGTTATTTCCCTTCTTGTAGGGCAGTACTTCCTTCGCAAGGACCCTAAATCAATTAATTCTGCAGGTTGGGTAATCGCTCCCATAATGGTTGTTGCAGCATCATTGAGTTTGCATACCCTGGGTATCATGGCTGGTTACTGGTTGTTTCCCGCCTCAATAATGCTCTTTTTGGTCATGACCGTTAAGCATGCTGCAATACTTAATACCCTTCTAGTTTTACTTGCTCTTTTTATCTTAGTTATTAATGACGCACACATAGAGACCTTAATTCGGTTCACTGTTGCATGGGTGTTAGTCAATATATTGGTTGGCATCTTCGTTCAAATAATCGATCAGCAAAGAACCTACCTCACCAATTTAGCCATAAGAGATCCATTGACAGGTCTTTTAAACAGACAAACTCTCAACAACGAATTAGAGAAAGCTCAATACAGGTGTAATAGAGGTGCAGGTCCTTCGACTTTAATGAGTTTAGACCTAGACTACTTCAAAAAGATTAATGACACCTATGGCCATCTTGAAGGAGACAATGCCCTTAAGGAGTTAGCCTATCTCCTAAAGGCTCGACTGCGTTTTAGCGACTTGGTATTCAGAGTTGGTGGCGAAGAGTTTTTGATTTTACTGGATGATACCTCCTTAGACGCAGCAGCAGTGTTAGCCGAAGAAATTAGAAGCACCATTGAGAGTAGTCATTTGATAAAGACAACCCTTAGCATTGGGTGTTCGGCATCGAGAGGCAATGATTCGGTTTCTAACTGGATGACTAGAACAGATAATGCCCTTTACAGAGCCAAAAATAATGGTCGCAACCAAGTGCAACTAATCCTTTAATTACCAGTTGCCTTCAATCCCATCACTGTATCTGCATTACAAAAGATCAGCTCAACGTTAGATGATCTAAATGTGCCCCCATAAGTGCTACACCCGCATCAGGTGAAGTTAAACAGCACACGTGGTTACTGGGCTGCAGAGCATTTAGGGGCTAGATAATGGCGGTCAGTGAGGGATTCGAACCCTCGATACGTTGCCGTATACACACTTTCCAGGCGTGCTCCTTCGACCACTCGGACAACTGACCTAATCTGATGCGTTGCACTTAAATTTAACCGTGCTTTATAACGTGTGCGCGGAGTTTAACAAAGATGGTTTAAATCACAAGGGTTTCTAGGGGGTTATGCTGTTACTGTGGTTGGTTTCGTTTAGAATACACATTCTATTGATATGTTTTTTGGGAATTGATTGATGTTGATGCCTGTTTTGGCTGTGGTTGCGGGTCTTGTTTTATTGGTTTGGAGTGCCGATCGCTTTGTGGATGGAGCGGCTGCTACCGCTAAACATTTAGGTATGCCGACTTTATTGATCGGTATGGTCATTATTGGCTTTGGTACCTCTGCACCGGAGATGGTTGTCTCTGCTTTAGCCGCTTCGCAAGGTAACCCAGGCTTAGCCATTGGTAATGGCTTTGGCTCGAATATCAC
>Ga0102948_1000442_pt1 | contig 16153 bp, 13 predicted proteins | sample SalPonA_A_H2O_MG_FD_78211 | JGI IMG/M metagenome (GOLD analysis project Ga0102948, IMG submission 78211) | Water microbial communities from South San Francisco under conditions of wetland restoration - Salt Pond MetaG R2A_A_H2O_MG | ecosystem: Environmental > Aquatic > Non-marine Saline and... | reverse complement strand
CTCGGCGACTGCTTTTGAGAGGGTCTGCAAAGCATTCGTTTTCTCGGTGTCCGTAAGTTGAATGTTTGAAGTGATTTGGATCAGTGGCATGGTTTATTTGTATTCGGATTTAAGATACGCGACAACCGAGGGGATAGCCTCGACCATTGAGTCGAGACACGCCTTGTAAGCATCGAAATCCTGGCCAAAGGGATCAGGAATCTGCTTGCTTTCACTTTTCGGCAAAAAATCCCGCAGAAGATGCAATCGCTTAGGCGAATTCGGATAGTAGTGCCGGATCACCTCGAGGTGCGATTCGGTCATTCCGAAAATGGCAAAGGCCTGATTGACCAGTTCATCGGTCAGCGGTTGGCTCCTGTGCTGACTCAGGTCCAAATTGACCCGGCGCAGTACGGCAACTGAATTTTCAGAAGCCGGATCACCGTAGCCGGAAGCGACGCCAGCTGACTTGACGACAAGTTCCCTAAGAGGGCTGCCCGCCGCCTCCAGGGCGTGTTGAAGAAGTTTCTCTGCCATCGGGCTGCGGCAGACGTTACCGGTGCAAATGGTGAGAATGAGCTTATGTTCCGGCATATAATTTCACGAATAGATTGCGGTTACTAGTTAACGGTTTAATTCGCGGTAGCCAATATCGCGACGCAGGTATTTATCCCTAAACTCGATCTGATCGCAAACGGAATAAGCGATAGCCGCCGCTTCTCCCAAAGTCGGGGCCTGTCCACTGACTCCGAGAACCCGACCTCCGGCAGTCGTAAATTCGCCCCCGGCCCAACAGGTTCCTGCATGAACGATGGCGGCGCCCGGTGGAAGAGACTGCGGAAGCGTGATACGGTCTCCCTTTGCGTAACTTGCAGGATAGCCACCGGCTGCCAGAACAACGACAATAGCAGCCCCTTCGTAGAGCTCAACAGACTTTGCAAGTGGGCCGCCCCGGGCGGCTGCCAGAAGCAGGGGAACAAGATCAGCCTTAATCATGGGTAGAAGAACCTGCGTCTCAGGATCTCCAAAGCGGACATTATATTCGAGTATTTTGACACCCGACTCAGTGATCATAATACCCGCGTAAAGCGTGCCACGGTAATCGATACCATCTGCCTTCAAGCCGCCAAGAGTGGGGCGTATAATCTTTTCTTCGATCTCGGCCTGAATAGCAGGGGTTACTTTACTGGTTGGCGTGTAAGCCCCCATTCCTCCTGTATTTAATCCCTTATCACCTTCGCCTGCGCGCTTGTGGTCCTGGCTGGGAGGCAGGCAGACAAAATCCTCACCCGATGCGATCACGTGGATGGATGCCTCTTCGCCGTAGAGCATTTCCTCAATTACGATCTCACTCCCGCTCGAACCGAAGGCATTCCCTTCGAGCATATCTTTGACCGCTGCGACCGCCTCTTCCTGGGTTTCGGCGAGAATGACCCCCTTTCCAGCAGCCAGACCGCTGGCCTTGATAACGATCGGCGCAGGATGCTCCTCCAAATAGGCGAGGGCGGGGCCTACCTCGGTAAAGGTGGCATAAGCGGCGGTCGGGATCGAGTGACGGGCGAAGAATTCTTTACAGAAGGACTTGCTCGACTCCAGTTGAGCTCCGGCCTGTGAGGGCCCGTAGGCTGGGATCCCCACCTCGTTTAAGGCATCGACCAACCCGAGACTCAGCGGCACCTCCGGTCCGACGACGACCAGGCCGACCGAGTGCTCGCGCGCCAGGTCGACCATCCCGGGAATGTCCTCCACTGCCACGTTGTAGCAATCCACCTCAGCGGCCATCCCCCCGTTTCCGGGGGCTGCTATAACACGGGCAGCAAGAGGGCTTTGCAGGCATTTCTGCACGATTGCGTGCTCGCGGCCGCCGGAGCCGACGACAAGAATGTTAATTCGGGAGAAATCTGACATCGCGGAAAACGATTCCAGAACGGTTCGATAAGGTAAAGTGCTTTTAGAAGAAGGTTGAACTTTTCGAACACCCCGTGATTTTAGCGCGTTTACTCTATATGACCGATCTCAAGCACACGCGTAACTTCTGCATCATCGCACACGTCGACCACGGAAAGACGACTCTTTCCGACCGTATCCTCGAACTGACACGGACGGTCGAGATGCGAAATATGAAAGAACAGCTGCTCGACTCAATGGATCTGGAGCGCGAGCGGGGTATCACGATCAAAAGCCACCCGGTATCGATGGTTTACAGGGCAAGAGACGGAAAGGACTACCATTTCAACCTGATCGACACGCCCGGACACGTCGATTTCTCCTACGAAGTATCCCGCAGCCTCGCGGCCTGCGAAGGTGCGATGCTCCTGATCGATGCGGCACAGGGCATTGAGGCGCAAACAGTTGCCAATGCGCATCTGGCGATGGAGCAGGGTTTGGAAATAATCCCGGTAATCAATAAAGTCGACTTGCCGAGCGCGGATGTGCCTGCAATCCAACAGCAACTTGAAGACGTGCTCGCGATTCCGGCCGATGAAGCGGTTTTGACCAGTGGCAAGAGTGGAATCGGGGTTGAAGATTTACTGGAAGCTGCGATTTCACGCGTGCCGCCACCACGTTGGGCAGAGGTCGACGGGTTGCGCGTCCTTATTTTCGATTGCATATACGATGCGTATAAAGGGGTGATTTGTTATGTTCGCGTCTTTTCCGGAAGTGTGAGGATGAACGATCAAATCATTACCATGAGCGACGGGATGAAAGCGCAGGTCAAAGAGGTCGGAAAATTTTCGCCCGCCATGAAAAAGCAGGATGTTCTCGAAGCGGGCGATGTTGGCTATATCGTCACCAATATCCGGGATGTGGCTGAAATTAAATTGGGAGACACTATCACAATGGCCAATGCCCCGGCCTCCGAAATGTTGCCCGGCTACAAAGAGGTCAGCCCCATGGTCTTCAGCGGCATCTATCCGATCGATACAAGCGATTACAATAAGCTGAAGGCGAGTATGGCGAAGCTTCGCCTCAACGACGCGGCTTTCGTCTACCAGTCCGAAAATTCGGTGGCTCTCGGATTTGGGTTCCGGTGCGGTTTCCTCGGGCTTTTGCATATGGAAATCGTGCAGGAACGCATTCGCCGCGAATATGATCTTGATGTAATTTCGACCTACCCGAGCGTGGTTTACCACGTGACAAAGACCGACGGTGAAGAAATCGAGGTGCACAATCCGGTCCACCTGCCGGATCCCTCCGAGATCGGGCATATCGAGGAGCCGATGATTACTGCTTCAATCCATATTCCAAGCGATGCGATCGGCGATGTGCTCGCGCTGGTCTCCGAAAAACGCGGTATTTGCGAACATACGGAGACGATTGACGCAAGCCGCGTGATGCTCGTCTGCCGCCTGCCTTTAAATGAAATTCTGGTCGACTTTAACGACCGCCTGAAAAGTATCACCCACGGTTATGGTTCGATGGATTACGAGATGGCTGGCTACGAGATCGCCAAACTGTGCCGACTGGATATTATGGTAAACGGTGAGTCGGTCGATGCCTTCTCATCGATCGTGCACAAAGAGAAAGCCGAGGGGCGGGGAAGGGCACTTTGTAAGCGGCTGAAAGAAATTCTACCGCGGCAAATGTTTAAAATTGCTATTCAAGCCAGTGTTGGAGGGCAAGTTATCGCCCGAGAAACGATCAGTGCCTACCGCAAGGATGTGACTGCGAAGTGCTACGGCGGCGACATTTCGCGCAAGCGGAAGCTTCTGGAGAAGCAAAAAGAGGGCAAGAAGCGAATGAAAAACATAGGCAGCGTTTCCATCCCTCAGGATGCTTTTATAAAAATCCTAAAAACCTCGGACGGAGGGTCTTAGAAATAAATACGCATAAAAATTAGCGAAGAGCACAGGACTGCGGTCTGATAGGTTTCGCTTAATGTAGCAAAAGCGCTACGGATCTCACCGACCAAATAGAAAGTTGATGAAAAAGTTAAAAAAAGTCGCCAAAGAACTCCTTCAATCAGCCAGCAAGATTTATCACTACCGGAAGGACGTGATCTCTGAAGGTCGACTCGCGGAGCTGGAAAAAGCGGTGCAGGAGGTGCACACTCAGCTGAAGGCGAGCGATGAGGTCCGGCTGAACGCGGCGCTCGGGCGCTTGGACGGGTTGCTCAAAAAAATCGGTGGCAAGATGTATCCAAAAACTTTTTGGAACGACAACATTGAGGTCGCACTGGTCGCTGCGATTATCGTGATAGGCATCCGCACTTTTTTCTTTCAGCCATTCATCATTCCGACCAATTCGATGTATCCGACTTACAGCGGGATGAACGCGGTTATTTATGAGCCGGAGGCCGGCGCGCCGGGTCTGTTGAACCGAATTTTTGGCGTCGTAACTTCGGGGGCACGCCACCGTGCCGTCACGGCCGAAACAAGTGGGGATCTGCGCATTCCGATGGACGGCTCGCTACGGTTTTTCTATGAACCGGTTCAGGGGCGAAAATTTCTGCTTTTTCCTACGATTCGACACAAATACACCTTTTTCGTCGGTGACCGGGCGCACGAGCTCGTGGTTCCAGCCGAGTTCGATATGGAACGCACGCTTCGAAAGGTTTTCAACCGAAATACAGGAACGGTTCTCGATCTGGGTAATCGATTCGTCTTCGAATCAAAAAAACCGGTTGTGGCCGGTGAGGATATCCTCCGATTCGATATAACCCTCGGCGATGCACTTTTTGTGGATCGCTTAAGCTATCACTTTGTAGAGCCCAAAGTAGGTGATCCGTTTGTTTTTCGAACAGATGCAATCCAGCAGGAGATCGGGCGCTTCAGCAACGATTTTACGAACAAATACTACATTAAGCGGCTGGCGGGTGTCGGTGGAGAAACCTTGGAAATCCGCGACGGCACCTTGCTGGTCGATGGCAAACCGAGGGATGAAGTCGAGGCCTTTGGTCGAAACGAAAGACGCGAAGGTGAATACGGCGGCTATGTGAACACGAACTTGCTCCGCAAAGGATACACAATGCAAGTTCCCGAAGACACCTTTGTCGCCTTGGGTGATAATTCCGCCAACAGTCTGGACAGTCGGTATTGGGGATTTGTCCCGGAAGAATCCGTCATCGGGAAGGCTTTTTTCATCTATTTTCCATTTACCGAACGCTGGGGAATCGCCGAATGACCGGAAGCGTTTGATTATGCGAACAAAGGTTTAAGAGAACCCCGCGCCCACCTGAAATTACGCACAATATATATTATGTCTAATTATGGTTTTGTTGCACCGGGGTCTATTTTCAAAACATTCCGGCTTTCGAGTTGATCCTTTCGAAGCTCTAGCCCTATCCTCGCAGTTGTATGCCTGATTCCGAGAAGCCCCTCTACAATTGGTTGAACGAAAGGTCCGCCGGGGCGCTCCTCCATGTGAGCTCACTGCCTTCGGCTACGGGGATCGGAAATTTTGGCGAGCCGGCCTACCGCTTTGTCGATTTTCTGCATCAGTGCGGTCTTAGGACCTGGCAGATTTGTCCACTCGGCCCCACCGGTTACGGCGACTCCCCTTACCAGTGTTTCTCTGCGTTTGCGGGAAATCCTTATTTTATTGATTTAGCGCCACTGGTCCAAGCCGGCTTGCTGACCGAGGCCGACTGCGCGCCACTGCGTGAACTGCCCACCGATCATGTTGATTACGGTTGGCTCTATTCCGCGTTTTGGCCGATCCTCGAGCTTGCCAGCAAGAATTTCCGCTCAACCGGATTGGACGCCATTCAGGATTACGGCAGTCTCGCCAACTTTCGTGAAGAACAATCCTTCTGGCTCGAGGATTACGCCCTCTTTATGGGTTTAAAGTCTCAGAACAAGGGCGCGTGCTGGTTGGACTGGCCTGAAGCGCATAGAAATTACAGTAAGGCGGCGAAGCAAAAAATAACTCCGCCGCTTCAGGCCGCTATCGACGCGCAAATCTTCTACCAGTATATTTTTTATGGGCAGCTTAGAAACCTGCGCCAGTATGCCACGGCCCAAAGTATTGAGATACTGGGCGATGTGCCGATCTTTGTCGCCCTCGATAGCGCAGATGTCTGGTCCCACCCCGAACTTTTTCAGTTGGACCAGCAACTGAAGCCAACCGCAGTGGCCGGTGTGCCCCCCGACTATTTTTCGGCTGACGGGCAGCTTTGGGGTAACCCTCTCTACGCCTGGCAAGTCCACCAGCAAACCGGCTTTAACTGGTGGATCCGCCGAATGCTTTCGAATCTCGCATTTTACGACATCGTCCGGATCGACCACTTTCGTGGCTTCGAATCCTTCTGGTCGGTTCCGGCTGGAGAAAAAACCGCTCGCAACGGAACCTGGATCAAGAGTCCCGGCCTGGAGCTTTTCCAGGCCATCAAAAGCGCCTGCCCAGAGGCAAAGATCGTAGCCGAAGATCTGGGAATCATTACCCCGGAGGTGGAGGCTTTGCGAAAAAAAACGGGCCTTCCCGGAATGGCCGTGCTTCAGTTTGCCTTCGGCGGTGATGATACAAACGCTTACCTTCCCCACAACATCACCAAGAATACAGTCGTTTACACGGGCACCCACGATAATGATACGACGATCGGTTGGTATCAGGCTCAGAACGAAGCGCTTCGGGATCATGTTCGCCGTTATCTTGGCGTTTCCGGAAAGGATATCGCCTACGACCTGGTCCGTGGCGCAATTAAAACTACGGCAAACCTGGCAGTGGTCCCGCTGCAGGACTTAATGCGGCTCGACAGCGGTGCGCGCTTGAATACGCCGGGCTCACCGAATGGCAACTGGCAATGGCGCTTTCAGGACGGACAACTGCAGGAGTTGACCCGAAAAAGCGGTCATGAAATCCGTGAGTTACTGGCCCACTATGGGCGTTAATTGCCGCCCGAGCGAGAATCAGAGCTACCCATGTGTTTAGGGGTTCGACGCCGCAGGATGATCTCCTTTAATTCCTGTAGGTCATCGAATTTCGTCGCAGCAAGCGCGCCAAAATAGACAAGTGCGCCGAAAACGATGCCGCAAGCCAGAAGGAGCGCACCAAACATCTTCTCCATCTCGAAATTAAAGAGGCTCAAGCCGAATTGAACCCCGATGACGGCTGCTGTCATGCAAAGAGCCGCAGCGAGGATTTTGAGAATCGGGATGCCCAGTTTTTGAAGGATAATAACTTCTCTGGCCCGACAAATTGAATGCAAAAGAATTATGGACTGCAAAACAGCAGCCAGAACGTTACCCAGGGCGAGGCCAGCGGCTCCATAGAATTGCATCAGGAAGTAGCCGAGCACCGCATTAACGACCAGGCAAAGGAAAGCTGCCCGAACCGGACTGATCATGTCCTTACGCGCGTGAAGCGCACGGGTAGCAAACGTGGCAATGGAGTAAAAAGGCAACCCGATGGCATAGATCGCGAGTAAAGGGACAGTGGCGGAAACATCGGTAGCCGAAAAATTTCCCCAGTTGAAAAGCACCTCAAGTATAGGCTCGGCAAGAAGAAACAAACCGATGCCGGCTGGAACGGAGATGGCGAAAATCAGGCGCAGGCCCTGACTGAATGCTTCCGCGAAGGCCGCCCTGTCCTTTCCGGAAGCAGCCGTTGCCAACAGCGGAAAAAATACTGTTACAACTGCAATCGAAAACACTCCGAGCGGAAGTTCCATCAGACGGCTAGCCAGGTAAAGGACGCTGACTGACGATTCATCCAAAGTGAAGGCCAGAAGTCGTGAGACGAGAATGTTAATCTGCAATATCGCAGCGCCCAGCAACCCGGGAATGAAAAGCGCCCAAACCTGCTCCATCGCATCGGAGGACTCGGTTGAAAATTTGGGGCGCCAACCCTGCCGCATCAAATCCAAGGCTGGAACTGCCAATTGGAGGACCCCTCCGAACAAGACGCCCCCACATAGTAAATAGACGATCTCCTTTTGATCCTTTTGCAGCAGCCAGCCAGCCGCCAGGACAGCGATCATGGCACTATTTAAAAGAATCGGAGTCAGCGCAGCAGCGGCGAACCGCCCCATAACGTTGAGCCCGGCCGAGACCACCGCTGCCAAACAAATAAAAAACATATAAGGCAGCAGGAACACGGAAAGATCGGCACCCAGAACCCATCGACCACCGACAAAACCGAAACTGTTAAGACAGGCAAGAGCCACAATGCCCCCTGAAACCGTCGCAAGTAAAATCACGGATACCCTCAGCAAAACCTGATTGAAAAAGTCAAAAGCCAGCTCCCGGCCTTGCTTTTGCAAAACATCGCTGAAAACGGGGACCACGGCGGAGGTTAATGCCCCCTCGCCCAAAAGCCGCCGAAACAGGTTGGGCAAAGTAAACGCCAATATAAATGCTGAATTCCAGACACTTGTCCCAAGAGCCGCAAAAATCATAACGTCGCGGATCAAACCGAGAATTCGCGAACCAACGGTGGAAATGCTGACGACAGCGATGTTTCGATATTTTGCGAACATAGAACTCTGGGGCGGGCCTAAAAACTATCTAGATTAAAATTTTGGCAATTGTATATTTTCGGGTCATTGTTTCTGATTAACTATTCCCATGTAGCCAAACCCTTGCCTGATATTCTGCAAAACTCTTTTTATCAACATTTTACAAATGCCACTCATCGCCAAACTTACCGAACGCCTTAAGCGCCACCCGAAACGAATCGTCTTTCCGGAAGGCAGTGACCCGCGTATTCTTCAAGCAGCCCGCAAATTTGCGACTAGAGACCTCGGGATTCCGATTTTACTCGGTGACCGTGCAAAAATTAAATCCAACGCTGAAAAACTCGATATTTCCCTCGATCGGATCCGTATTATTGAGCCGCGACGAAGCGATGAGTGGGCAGGCTTCGTGCAAAAATTCCAAGGTCTGCGCCGCTTTAAGAATTTGAGAGACAAAGAAGCCGAATCCTATTTGGAGAACACAAACTATTTCGCCACCATGATGCTTGCGCTGTCCCAGGCAGATGCAATCGTTTCGGGAGCAACGACCTCGGCCTCCAGCGCCCTTCGCCCTCTGCTGCAAATCATACCGCTGCAGGAAAACATCTCAACGGTCTCCTCTTTGAACATTTTCGACATGGAAGACCCCGAGACAGGCAAAGATCGCGAGCTTTTTCTTGCTGACTGCGCCGTTGTTCCCGAACCGAATACCGATCAACTCCGGGATATAACGATTACAACGGCCGCCCTCGCCTACCACCTTACAAATTCCGCCCCGAGAGTCGCCCTGTTGAGTTATTCCAGCAAAAGTAAGACCAGTAATAACGCAACGGTCGCAAAAATGAAAGCCGCAACCAGTCTCGCCCGTCAAAAGGCACTTGAACTCGGTATACCCATGGAAATTGACGGCGAGTTACAGGTCGACGCGGCATTGGACAGCACCGTAGCGCAAGCCAAGGGGATCGAGGGGCCTGTTGCGGGCGCCGCGAATGTTTTGATCTTCCCGGATCTGCATGCCGCAAACATCGCATCGAAACTGGTTGACGTGCTCACGCGCACGCGAAATTACGGGCCGATCCTTACCGGGCTCAGCAAGCCCGCTGCCGAAATTAGCCGGGGTGCGACCGCCAGTGACATTTTCGGAACGGCAGTCATGGTTGCCTCCCAAGCTATTGATCATAAGTTACTTTACCCGACTGAGCAGGACGACCTGAATGAAGATGTGACTCAAATCGACTGAATCAGTCCGAGGGCCCACTCGGAAATCTGCGATCCAACAAGAAATGTCTGCCGGAAACAAAAAGGACCCTTCCCTGCTAACCGCCCCGCTTAACGATTCGACCAAGCGTATCTTCATTGCGGCGACTCGCATGAACGACGGCAAGACGACCACCTCGCTCGCTCTCTTTGCTGCACTCCGAACCGTCTCTAAAAAAATCGGATTCATAAAGCCCGTAGGACAACGCTTCGTCGATTTCGATGGCTTTCAAATCGACGAGGATTCGGTTCTCCTGAATCAAACCTTCAAAGTAGAGGTGCCCATTCAGGCGATGAGTCCTATCGCGATCCACGCCAACTTCACTAGAGAGTATCTGGACAATCCCGAGGCCGCCAATGCCGAATTGGTTGATCGGATGTGCCGCGCTTTCGATCGTGCGGCTTACCTCAATGATTACATAATTATCGAAGGGACCGGGCATGCTGGCGTGGGTTCGGTTTTCGACCTTTCCAATGCAGATGTTGCCAAGCTTCTGGACGCAAAAGTTATCATTGTGGCAAAAGGCGGAATCGGTCGCCCCATCGATGAAATAGCCCTGAACAAGGCACTCTTCGAAAAGGCGGGTGTTGAGGTAATCGGAGCCATCATCAATAAAGTTCTTCCTGAAAAACTCGAAGATGTGCACACCTACTGCCAAAAGGCACTCGCCCGAATGGGCATCCCTCTGCTCGGCTGCATACCCGTTGAAAAGCGGCTGAGTCGTCCCAGCCTGAATCAGATCGTCAAGGTAATTAAAGGGCGATGGGTCAACGGGGAAACGCAGGGTAAGCGCGAACGCATCGATAAGGTCATCATTGGTGCTATGACAGCGAAGGGCCTGCTCGATCTTTTCAGCCGCGGGACACTGATTATCACCCCCGGTGACCGCGAAGATATTATTCTTTCCGCGATAGCTGCTGAGGGATTAACAGAAGAGCGTATTATCTCCGGGATCATCCTTACCCGCGATGTCCTCCCCCATCCAAAACTTATGGAAATGCTGGCCAAAACAGAGATTCCCGTTGTTGTTTGCAGTGACGAGAGCTTCACCGTTGCTTCCCTCGTAAACAACATGACTGTAAAAACCCAGCCTGATGACGACGACAAGATTCCGATTATAAAAAATTTAATCAAAAAACACATTGATATGAAGGCTATTCAGGATGCTTTCCAGCCTGCTGCGGGAGCCTGAACCGGCGTCGTCAAAATTCAAAAATGTCAAAAACATCCAAACCCACCTTCGAGACCTCTGTCGCACGCCTCGAGTCAATTATTGAAGCGATGGAAAGCGGCAGCGCGCCACTGGCCGAACTGGTTGCAAAATTCGAAGAGGGTTCTAAACTTTTGAAAGTTTGTCAGGAAGAATTGAAAGCGGCCGAATTAAAAATTGAAAAACTTAATCCTAAAACCGGTGAGACGGACCACTTTGACTTGAGTAACTCCGGGGAATAGCCCGTCCCTCTTGTTCCACTATGGCATTGCTTGATCAAATCAAAGGCCCGGACGATGTTAAACGTCTGAATCCCGGGGAGCTACCCCTCTTGGCTCAGGAAATACGCGAACGTATAATAGAAACAACGGCGCGGAATGGAGGGCACGTGGGCCCAAATCTCGGTGTGGTCGAGCTCACGATCAGCCTACACCGCATCTTCAATACACCGTCGGATAAGTTTATTTTCGATGTTTCCCACCAAGGATATGTCCACAAGCTGCTCACCGGCCGAAATGGCAAGGAATTCGATCGGATCCGGCTCACTGATGGAGTAAGTGGGTTTTTAAATCGCGCCGAAAGTCCGCATGACGCCTTTGGAGCCGGGCACGCCGGAACCGCCCTTTCCGCGGCACTTGGTATGGCCAAGGCCCGCGACCTCCGTGGAAGCAGTGAGCACGTTGTCGCTGTCTGTGGAGACGCGGCATTTACTTGCGGGATTACGATGGAAGCGCTGAATAACGTGGCAGGAACCACAAAGAAGTTAATCATCATCCTCAACGATAACAAATGGTCGATTGCCAAGAATGTTGGAGCGCTGCCTCGCTATTTCAATGAACTGATTACGAACCCGGTCTATAACCGGTTGAATGATGATATCGAGAGCCTCCTTCAGAAAGTCCCCGGGGGTAATTCGCTGATCAACTTTGGCTCCAAATGGAAAAAAGAAACAAAGGACTTCTTTGTTTCCTCCTCACTTTTTGAAAAGTTCGATGTGCGGTATATCGGCCCGATTGACGGGCATGACTTGAAGCAATTGGAGCACTATCTCGAATTTGCGAAAGGTGCTGAACAACCGGTCCTTCTTCATGTGCTGACAACAAAGGGCAAGGGTTATGATGTCGCCCTCGATAACCCGGAGCGTTTCCATGGAGCCAGCCCTTATGATGTTCGCACCGGCAAGTCCACGTCACAAGCAACAGAGTCACCTCCCAAGTATCAGGATGTGATGGGTCATACTCTGGTTAAATTGGCCCGAGTATCAGAAAAAATCGTGGGGATCACCGCAGCTATGCCCTCGGGCACCGGACTCAATATTCTGGAGGAGGAACTTCCCGCTCAATTTATGGACGTCGGCATTGCAGAAGAGCATGCCGCTCTGGTTGCTGCCGGAATGGCGACAGAGGGTTTTCATCCCGTCTGTGCCATCTACTCCACCTTTTTGCAACGCGCCTACGATCAACTCATTCACGATATAGCGCTGCAAAAACTTCCGGTCCTCTTTTGTATGGACCGTTCCGGGTTGTCGCCCAATGACGGGGCGACACACCACGGCTTATTTGATATCTCCTACCTGCGGTGTATCCCAAATGTCGTCATCATGGCTCCTGCAAACGAGGATGAACTCGCAGATATGATGAAAACCGGGACCGAAATCGACGGACCTGCCTTCATTCGTTATCCCAGAGGAAGCGCTGCGGGCGTCCCGATGAAGCACTTCCCCGAAGCAATCGAAATAGGTAAAGGAAAACGGCTTCAGATGGGGCACGACGTCGACATTTGGGCAATTGGTTCCATGTTACAGGACGCTGAGAAAGTCGCCGCACGGCTCAGCGAACACGGTATCTCAGCTGGTGTGGTCAACGCGAGATTTGCGAAACCCCTGGATCGGGAACTTCTTCAAGCATCGGTCAAAAGCAGCAAGCTCATCGTTACTATGGAAGACCATGTTGTCAGCGGCGGCTTTGGCTCTTGCGTGAACGATGTGCTTCAGGAACTCGGGCTACTGTCTCCTGTTCTCAAAGTCGGCTGGCCGGATGAATTTATTGAGCATGGGTCCTCTGTTTCCAGTCTAAGGGAAACCTTTGGTTTGAGCAACGAAGCCATCACGGACCAGATCATGAAGAAGTTAGAGGGGATTGAGGCCGGCAGGGTCAAGCTGTCGGACTAACCAACCACCTTCCCCTATTATTTGAATGGCATGGATTCGTCTTCGAATCGCGTGCTACTCGATTCCCATTTTTTTTCGGCCCGCATCGGATATCATATGAGGCGTCCATGGTGGATCCCAGACAATATCGACCTGTGCCTCGGAAACTCCGCTCAAGGCTTCGATATTCCTTTTAACGTCATCAGCGATAACCGGACCCATTCCACAGCCTTGTGCGGTAAGGGTCATTTTTACTTCCACGCTGTGGGCTTCCGGCCTCGCTTCCGATTTTTTTATCTGTAAGTCATAGATAAGGCCCAGGTCGACCACGTTGACTGGGATTTCGGGATCGAAACAACGTTTCATTGCCTCCCATACCTGGTCCTCGCTAAAGGGTTGCTCCGAGTCAACGGTGCCGACCACGTGACGCTCCTCTGTCCTCATTTTTTGAGTAAACGACTCCCCTAGCGTATCAAGATCTGCGTTGGCGATCCGATAGAGACCCTGCTCGGTCCGTATGGTCACTGAGCCGCCAAGTGCTTGAGTGACAACCGCTTTTGTGCCCGCGGCCAGCATGTGCTCTTCGCCCGCAGGGACGATCGTAGCCTTCGTGTCGCGAGCCAATTGTATTTCTTCGTTTAAAGCCATGCTGCAAACATCTCCTGTTCCTGAATTCTGTCAATCTCGCGACTGGCTGGCCCGTCCTTCCTTCCTCCACTCAAAGACGAGCAAAAAACGGATTATTCTCTATTTCGAAGCCGACTGTGGTCAAAGGCCCGTGACCCGGACACAAAATTGTTTCATGAGGCAGGCTAAGAAGCCTGTCACGAATACAATCGAGTGCTTCGCGGAACCCATTTTTTATCCGACCCACCGAGCCTCAAAAAATCGCATCCCCAACAAAAGCCACCGGAGTTTCAGCCCCTAACAATAAATACGTCATGCCCCCGACTGAGTGACCGGGTGTGGCTATTGCTTGAACTCGAAGAGGGCCAAATTCGAAATAGTCTCCATCCTCAATTTCAGCGCAGTAGGCAAAAGGCTCGTGCCGTGAGACATGGGCCGAAGTCAGGAAAGGCGCCCAACGATCAAAATCCGCCACGTGGTCAGCGTGCGTATGAGTCAAAAAAAGATTTGCGCGCGGCACATCACCACTCTCTCCCTGTTCTACGCAAACTGCCTCCTGAAAAGAGCCGGTAGCATCAATCAAAATTGACGCATTGTGCTGCCCTGCCAAAGCGAAGGAATAGGTGTTCACCGTCATCTCAGTATACCCGGAAACGGGAAAAGGCGTAGTCTGCCGTCTCAGACCCTTTGGCAGAAGGATAGCAGGTGGAGTCAGCCCTAAGGCAAGACGTGACAAGCACGGGCTGTTAAGGCCAAGCAGCGCACACACCCTGCTTGAAAGCTCCTCGCAAAAATCACCCTCCAGAAAGGTCTTAACAATTGAGCGCGGCACCTGCAACCGCTCCGCTAGCGTTGTAGGATCGAAGCTTGCGCCTGCCATCGACTTATTCAATACATCCGTGTAATCATCCTCAAGCATAGGAAATGGACCCTTGCTCCCTGGCAGCGACCCGAGCGACTCGGAGAGAGGTGAAAATCGAGGTGGTCAGAAGCGCGATGGTCAGAAGCGCGATGGTCAGAAGCGCGATGGTCAGAAGCGAGGTGGTGGTCAAGGCGGGACTTGAACCCGCACGCCTTTCGGCACTACATCCTTAATGTAGCGTGTCTGCCATTCCACCACTCGACCGAATGCTTACTTAAAACAACAGAACGTGTATGTGATAAGACGACTTACCCTGAGTTCAACATAAATATTGAATTTTATTCACGCCGAAAAATTTGGTCGCTTAACACAGCGTGAGCGTTCTTACTCGGGGCCTTATAGAATTTACTCCACGGGCTCAACTCCTACGATTCCGTTGTTTTCCAAAGAATTATGGCTGACAAAACAGCATCATCCTCGCCCAAAGCGCCTAAAGCAGCGCTGGATTTGAATTCCCTGTCCGGTCTGGATTTCGGTCCCAACTGGACCGAAAGTAAGCCTTCAGGTTCAAACAAGTTTGAAGAGCGCGGGCACCGCAAAAGCAAGAAGAGTTCGTCCTCCAGTCCCCGCGACCGCAGAGGATCCGGCGCGCCACGCGCCCGGTCGGGAGACGAGGGCCGGTTGGATCGCGGTCGCGCACAACACGGCAAGCCGGGACGGCACGAATTTAAGGATAATTTCGTGCCTACGGTGGAGGTGAATATCTATCCGCAGGATGAGGCCTTCGAAGCTTTGGTGAAGCGCCTGCGATCGAGCGCCCGCACTTACCAACTATTCGAGATTGCTCACCTGCTACTCGAAAAACCGGAACGCTATGTTCTTCTCGTTTCTCCGAAAAAATCCCCCGCGGCTTCTGCTGAGAAAACCTCCCTGCTTTATTACTCAATACCAGGCCATCTCCCATTCGAGACAGAAGCGCAGGCCGTCGAGTATGTCATGAAAGAGCATATCGACCAGTTCTTCGAGGTAGAGGAAATTGAAACCGACCCGCCCTCCGGCAATTTTCAAATGGTCAACCGATGCGGGATCACCGGGGAGTTGCTCGGCCCTCCCAATTATCACCGCTATCAGGAATTCGTGCAGCGGCACTTTGCGACCCGGATCGACGGAATGCCATTCGAACGCTTTCAGCGAAAGATCGAAGCAGTTAAGGAAAAAGAAACAATCGATGCGTGGCTGGATTCCATGAAGCGGACGAATCGCTATAAGTTGAAGGAACCCCGGGATGAAGAACCAAGCCACTTCGATTCTCTCGATGAGGCACGGCGCTTCCTCCTGACCTACCGCAAAGATCAGGTATTCGGATGCGGCGATAGCGTTCGCTTCGCGGGTCGCGACATCGAGCGGATGCCGCGGGGAGATTTGCGCCGTTCGGTAGAGCTGTATATCGAACAACAGAAGAAGTTCCCGCTCGACACAGCCAACAACATTCGTGGCAGACTCCGTCGCCACAAGTTCGCGGTCTATAAGAAAGGCAGTAAGGGCGTTTCTTATGTTTGCGCCGTCAAACGCAAGTTCCGCGACAACAAAACTGTTTTTACAGATTCTATCCGCAATTTAATCGAGTTTATCGAAACGCATCCGGAAATTCCGGCTTCGAAACTTTCCAGGGAATT
>Ga0102948_1000441_pt1 | contig 16189 bp, 5 predicted proteins | sample SalPonA_A_H2O_MG_FD_78211 | JGI IMG/M metagenome (GOLD analysis project Ga0102948, IMG submission 78211) | Water microbial communities from South San Francisco under conditions of wetland restoration - Salt Pond MetaG R2A_A_H2O_MG | ecosystem: Environmental > Aquatic > Non-marine Saline and... | reverse complement strand
CATAGCGACGACGTTTTCCGGAAGGCGTGTAATCAGACATCTAGGTGCCCACTTAGCAGTTAGGTGGGCACCTAGGTTAGCGGTCTATCTGGACAGCAAAAGATGTGATCGCCGGACGCTTACATTCGTTCGATAATTCGAAGTGTTGATTCCAACTAGTTTATGTTCACGCTTCCAGGTTCTTTTGGTAGTCTTAAACCTATTTTTTCATGAGCTTAGCCGGTGCGTTGAGATTTCTAACTGGCATTAAAGAAGGTGTTTATGGTGTGTAGGATTTTTGTTCAAGTTTGGTTTTTATCTGTATTTCTTATACTTTCTTCTTTTTCCAATTCTAGTGTCGTTTTTGCTGCAGGAAAGGATTTACTGAGTTTAGAGGAGCTTATCGGCAAAGCATTGAATAACAATACAAATGTTAAGTCGCAGTCCACATCTACAGAAGCTTTCTTGCAGGATATTGAGGCAGAAAGAAAGGGCTGGTACCCCGCACTGAATGTGCAATCTAGCCTAGATTCCTCCTCAACCGGGGGCTCTGAGATCTCAATTGATCAGCCTCTATGGTCACCTTCTATTCAAGCGGCTATTTCTCTATCAGAAGCAGAATTGAGTGAGCAAATGGCGAAAGAGGATGAGGTTAAATTCGCTCTTGTGCAGGATATAGTCGATGTATATTTCGAGGTGCTTAAGCTGCAAGAAAGGCATCAAATCGCGCTTGATAGTGAGTCTTGGCATTCTACTTTCTTGGCTCAAATTAACCGATTGAAAAAGGCTGAAATTAGTGTGCGATCGGACGTGTTGCTAGTGGATAGTAGGTATCGCCAAGCACAGAGAGAGGCTATCTTGGCTCGTCAGGAGCTTAGAAGTAAGTTGGCAGAGTTAGAGCGTTTGGTAAATCTAAAGGTTCCGGCAGTTTCGGCAGGATTCACTTGTACCAACGTTTCAACGAGTTTGGGTGTTTTTGAAGGTGTTGCAATAGCGAACAATCCCGGGGTTAAGAGAGCTGGTGCTACAGTTTTTAAGCTTCGTGAATTCGCCGAGCAAGAGCGTTCGAATTTGTATCCAAGGCTTTCGGTAGGTGTTAGGACTAGAGATGATGGTGATGGCTTCAGAGATGCAACGGCCTTCCTTTCATTTAGCTATAGCACTGGATCGGGGCTCGCATCACTGGATAAAGCTGAGGCAGCAAATGTCAGGCTGTCAGCTGCTGAATTTGAATTGGATAGCGAACGCTCTGCTATCAAACTCAAAGTTGCCCAGCTAATGGATAGCTATCTCAGCTATGGAAGTCAAATGGATACCTTGGTTGGGTTGAAAAAGGCAGCAGAAGACTACGTTCAATCAACAAAGAGCCAATTCGATGTCGGAAAAAGGTCGTGGATGGACTTGTTGAATTCCAATCGCGAAAAGAAAGAGACTCTCTACACCTATGTTGATAGCTTTTATGGCTTCAAGAAGGTAGGCAGGCAGATCAATATTATGATGACTTGGCCTAATTACAAAGAATGTTACTAGGTCGAGCGAGGAAAAAGAATGTTAGAGAGTGTGGCTGATCAACTAGTAGTTCTTGCGCGCCTGCACGGTGTTTCTGTACCTGCCTATCGATTTTCAGTAGAAGAGCTTCAAGAGTCATCTTTGGAGATGTCTCGCTTGGCTTTTGAAGCCTGGCATGTCCGGTTTCCGGAGGGTGGGCGCGAAATAGTCGATGAAAGTAGGATACAAAAAGGTTCGTTTCCTTTGCTGTGGATTGATGATAATTCGCACAAGATAAAGGTAGTTAAGTCTAAGCTGGCCAGCAAGGACTATCTTGTTGAAGAAGACGGAGGCGTCGAATCTGTGCTTCGTCGTACTGAGGCTAAATCCGGGCAGTTTTACAAATTTAGTACTGGTTATGTTGAAGAGCACTCAGAGAGTAAGCCCAAAAGCGCTTCCCAGTGGTTCTGGTACGAAATTAAAAGCAGGAGGTTGGTCTTCACTGAGGCCGTCGGTGCCACCTTTCTGATGAATATACTTGGTTTGTTTACTGCAATGTACACCATGCAAGTTTACGATAGGGTAATTCCGACTCAGGGTTTTTCGACGTTGTGGGTGTTAACAGTTGGGGTCGGCTTGTCGATATTGTTCGAGTTCGGTATGCGTCAACTTCGATCTATAATGACTGAAAGAGCTGCAAAGTCTATTGATTTAGATCTTTCAGGCGTGTTTTTTTCCAAGGCGCTTAGTATTCGCATGGATGCTAGGCCTCCTACAGTTGGTACATTCGCGTCTCAAATACGACACTTTGAGTCTGTTCGGTCTTTCATGACTTCGGCAGTACTCTTTGTGCTGGCTGATGTACCATTCGCCGTGCTATTTATAGCCGTCGTTGGGCTCATCGGTGGCTATCTCGCAGTCGTGCCAATGATTACGGTTCCCCTGGCTATAATGGTCTCGATGCTATTCAGGGGAAGAATTGAGCGACTGACCGCTGAACATATGAAGGAGTCAAACGAGAAGAACGGACTGCTTATTGAGGCCGTGGATGGTATCGAATCTATCAAGGCGACTGGCAGCGAGTGGAAGATCCAGAACCTATACATGTCTCTGACTCGCTCCATTGCATCAAGTGAATTGAAGCTCAAGCTTACAAGTGCAAAGGCTTCTCATTTATCGATGCTCATTCAGCAAGGAAATTACGTCGCGTTGATCGCCGTTGGTGCATATGCGATAAGTGAGGGGGAGCTTTCAATGGGTGCGCTAATTGCATCGTCGATTATTATGGGAAGGATATTTAACCCGCTCGCTCAGATCCCTAATCTTGTCGTGCAATGGAAACACGCGCAGATTGCGCTTAAGTCGCTGGATCAAATTATGTCTATGCCATCTGATAGGGGGGCTGGCGGTCGGCAAGTAGTTCCAACCCAGATTCATGGTGAGATTAAATTAGATCAGGTTTCGTTTCGATACTCAGAGAAAGCTCCTATATTCAATGTTTCCTCTCTCTGTTTCCGTCCGGGTGAAAAGGTGGCGATAATCGGACCGGTCGGTTCCGGTAAATCAACCCTGCTCAAATTGGTGTCGGGCCTTTATGCACCGCAGCAAGGAAATGTCCTTTTGGATGGATGCGACATGCAACAGATCTCTCCAGATTTTATGCGAGAGAAAGTGGGTTATCTTCCTCAGGAAGTGCGCCTATTCAATGGTAGTTTACGGAGTAATTTGACGCTGGGTTTGCCGACTCCAAGTGATGAGAAAATTCTCTCGGCTTGTGAGTCAACCGGCCTCATAAGTTTGATGCAAAGTCGTCCTGAAGGGCTTGAATTACCGATATCAGAGGGCGGGCGTGGTTTGTCTGGTGGGCAGAAACAGCTAGTGGGTCTGACAAGATTACTCATCATGTCACCGAGAATTATGTTGCTTGACGAGCCCACGGCCTCAATGGATTCCGAGCTGGAGATCCGTGTTATGAATGAGATATTTAAGTCACAGGATTCTGATACTCTGACTATCGTTGTGACACACAAAAAGGCCGTTTTGTCTCAAGTTGATCGTATTGTAGTAGTTAGTGGTGGTTCTGTTGCAATGGACGGCCCGCGAGACGCTGTCCTAGCAAAAATAGCAGAGATGTCTAGAGCAGCTAAAGCGCCTAATAGTCGCCCGGGAGAGGCTTAAATTGAAATATCAATACAAGGATAGGACTGCTCATTCAGAATTTGACACGCATCGTCATGGCTGGGTGTTGTTGGCCGCTTTGGCTGTGTTGACGATCTTTTCAGTATGGGCATATTACTCAAAGATTGATGAGGTTAGTCGTGCGATGGGGACTGTTATTGCCAGTTCAAGAACTCAAGTGGTGCAGTCACAGGATGGAGGCACTTTGGACGAGCTCTTTGTGAGCGAAGGAGATGAGGTCGTTGCAGGTCAATTGCTTGCACGTGTCGATAAAACTAGGGCAGAGGCGTCTTACCTGGAAACTCGCTCGCAGGTAGCAGCACTATCTGCAAAGTCGTCTAGGTTGCAAGCCGAGTTGTTCGATTCAGTACCGAAATATGAGCCGATTACCGAGCAGTATCCAGAGTTCGTTGATAACCAAAACAAGCTCCTCTTCATTCGTAAAAAAGCTCTGGAAGATGAGCTTTCCGCAATTCTGAAAATCGAGGAGATTGCTAGGAAAGAGCTAGAGATTAACATGCCCCTTGCGCTTGTAGGCGATGTTAGTAAGACCGATATTTTGCGACTTGAGCGGCAGGTGGCTGATCTTGAAGCGCAAAGAACGATCAAAAGGAACGAATATTTCAGGGAGCTGCAAGACCAACTGAGTCAGACGAATGAGGAACTTACCGCAATGAAGGAGCTGCTTGGCCAGCGCGAGCACATACTCCGGCAAACAGAAATAAGATCTCCCTCAAATGGCATAGTCAAGAACGTGAACGTAACCACACTATATGGGGTCATAAAGCCTGGCGAAGAGATAATGCAGATTGTTCCAATCGAAGACGACCTGCTGGTTGAAGCTAAATTGTCCCCAGTTGATATCGGTTTTGTATCTGTTGGTATGAAAGTTGCTTTAAAAATTGATGCTTATGATTCGAGTATCTACGGAACCTTGCCTGGCGAGCTTGTTTTTATAAGTGCAGATACGATAAGCGAAGGTCTAAAGCAGGGTGAGACGGCCTATTATCGTATAAGGATTAAATCGCTTGGCAGGCAGTTCAGTGCGAAACCGGATCTTGATCTAGCCATACAGCCTGGCATGACTGCTACCGCTGAGATTAAGACTGGGGAGCGCACAGTCCTTCAGTATTTGACAAAGCCGATTATCAAAACGCTTAGCGGCTCTATGGGTGAAAGGTAGTTACAAAACTGTCTAATTTTGATACAAATTTATAAACTTAACCTAAATAAAGCGGCCATGTCGCTACAATTATAAAACGGTACATTATTTTGAATACTCAAAACCTTCTTTTTGTAATCACTAAAGCTGATGGATCGCAGGAAGTGCTCTCATTGGCTGAGCTTCAAACTGCCCAGATCCCCTCTGGAGCGAAGATCACGTTGCTAGAGAGCAACAAGCGAGTTGATGCTGGTGAGTTAAAGCTAGAGATCCGAGGTGATGATCTTCTTCTTGTACAAGGTGATGAAGTCGCAGTTGTCGAAGGAGTTCTAAAAGGAGTAGTTGACGTGGAGGTGGTGGCTTTGGAGCAGCTATCCCCCGCGGTGCAGGGCTCTCTTGCGTCTCTGCTAGCAGAGGAAGGTTATAGCGTTTCGGAGTATGGTTTCACTGGAGAAGCAGTTGGGATATCGCCGGTGTTCGCCCTCGGAGGTGCCTTAGCGCTATTCGGATCCGGGGGAGGTAGCAGCACCCCTACGTCTACCCCCATCCCCACCGCTGCAGTTACCATTACTCAATCTGTTGATGATAGCGGTTCAGACGACGTTATCACCCTAACGTTCACATTTGATGAAGACGTAACCGGTTTCGACGCGTCTGATGTTGCTATAACAGGGGGCACGAAGGGGGTATTCACTGCGGTCAGTGCATCGTCTTACACACTCGAAGTAACTTCCACTTCTGCTGACACTGCTATCAGTTTCTCTGTAGCTCAAGGTGCTGCAACTACTTTGGCGGATGGGACTGCATCGGCTGCAGCTTCGGGCTCGTTTGATTTAGCGGCTCCAGCACTACAGAGTGTCGCAACAAGCGCAGCAGATCAAACGATCACCTTGACCTTCGACGAAGCCATGGGCGATGTTTCTGCGTCAGCCTTTGCTGTGGGATTCGACGGGGGTGCAGCGATTGCGCCGACTTCCGCTGTCGCAAGTGGGAGTACAATCGTACTTACATTCGCTCCGGGCTCCTTCGCCGCGGGTGACGCTATCAGTATCGGTTTTACTGCGGCAGATGGAGCGCTTGAGGACTCTGCAGGCAACGATGCAGAATCGTTCAATATTACTAGTGGCTTGACTGCTGATGGTTACATAAAAGCCGCAAATATCTACCTGGAGCTTGAAGACGGCTCTAGAGTCAATACCGGTATGGTTACAGACGCTATTGGTAATTTCTTTGTAACGGATGAGGTTCAGTCGTTAATTGATGGTATCTCAGGCGATTATTCGTTGGTTGCTATTGGAGGTTACAACGTCGATACGGGGTTGCCGAACACTCAAGAGATGCGAGCGCCGGAGGGTTCAACCGTAATTAACCCTCTGACTACATTAATTGATCAAGCCTACCAACAGACGAAGGCTAGTGGTGGTACTTTAGCCGAAGCTCAGGCATTGGTTAAATTCAGTTTAAACATCACCACTGCGGAAGACTTGACCACCTATGATCCGATTTCTGGTGCGGATAGTGCTGATACTGACGAGGCTGCGCTTGCGCTAGAAGCGCAGCAGGCTGCTGCTCAGGTGGCAACAATCATTGCTTACGCTGAAGCTGGGTCAGGCGATTCCACTACCTCCGAAGCGGTTGTTGACGCTATGGTGGCAAAAATTGTTGCTGCTGAGACGATCGATCTAACAAGTACCGCGGTTATCACCGAGTTAACTGGTGAGACAGACGCAGATAAGCTTCTTGAAGTTACAACGACTACAACTGATATAAGCACCGCATCTGTAGATGGAATATCGACTCTGCAAGCAGCACTGTTAGATGAAATTGCCCCTGCTGTGGGTGCTGTCTCCTTGACGGTCGCAAGTGACACCGGCTCGAGCTCAAACGATGGGTTGGTCAATACCAGTGCAGTAGACGTCAAGGTCGCGCTTGAGGTGGCGGCATCAGATGGTACTTCAGTCGCGCTTGGGGACACTGTCTCCTTATTTGTCGATGGCGCTGGCTCGCCACTAGCTACGCTGACTGTAACCGACTCGCAGCTCTCTAAAGGGTTCGCGATATTTACCGGTGTTACTCTCTCTAGTGAAACAACAAGTTTCACTGCAAAAGTAACTGATAAGGCGGGTAACGAATCTGCTTTGAGCGATGCTTACTCAGTTACCTTAGACCAAACTGCGCCCGTCGCAGCGTTAACGTCTCCAATATCTGAAGGCTATATAAATGCCGCTGAAGACGATGTCGCGCTGATTATCGAAGGAACAGCGGTGGGTGCTGAAGCGGGGCAGAAAGTTACCCTTACACTGGTAAGCAATCCGATCACCGATCCGATCACCGATCCGATTTCGGTCACCAAATCCGGCCTAGTTACAGCTGAAGCTTTCTCAATCAAAGTGTCCGCTTATGATCTTCAGAAACTATTGGAGGGTACTGTTACTGTTACAGCGACTGTGGTGGACGCGGCTGGGAACAGTGACTCTGCGTCCGCAAGTTACGTTTATGATAAAAGCGCCCCTGCGGCACCGGGCAATTTGGTGCTTTCAACAGACTCGGGGAACGATTCTGCTGATAGCATCTCGACGTCACTCGAGATTCAGGCGATCACGGGCGTTGAAACTACGGCAACTGCAGAGTACCGCGTTAACGGCGGTGCTTGGAGTGAAACTTACACCGCACCTACCATCGACGGCGAATACACTATCGAGGCGCGTCAAACGGATGCGGCTGGAAACGTCTCTCCACTAGCGTCACTAGATGCGGTGCTAGACACCACCGCTCCTACTATCACGTCTGCTGATGCAGCAAAGGTAGCTGAAAATAGTTCCACTGATAGTGTTGTCTATACAGCTACATCGTCGGATGCCAATGGCGTACTTTACAGTTTGGCTAGTGGTTCAGATGCTGCGCTAATTATCAATGAAGTAACCGGGGAGGTCAGACTTACTACGTCACCTGACTTGAGCTCACAGACTTCGTACGAATTCATCGTTGTATCGACTGACGCTGCTGGCAATTCCTCACAGAAAACGGTGACACTGGAGGTCACTAACGTAAATGAAGAACCAGCCGTTGCGCAAGACGGTATCCCCGATTTTACCGCCGTGACTCGTCAATCTCTCTCGAAGGATCTTTCAGTTTACTTCACTGATGCTGATATCGAGGAGGTCGGGGATTCATTGACCTTCTCATTGCAAGGCGAGTTGCCACCCGGGCTTGTCTTCGATCCTAAAACCGGTGTTATTTCAGGTAAAGCCACCGACACCCAAGTTAGTACAAAATATACGGTAACAGCCACAGACGAGAGTGCGAAGTCTGCCTCGGCAACTTTCAATATTGTGGCGGTAGAGCGCCCGGTGATCAGTTCTGTCGACATTAAGGTTACCGCCGATGACTCGATATACGCCGCCGAAGGCGAGGCTTTAACTGTTACAGTAGTATTTAGTGAGAATCTTGTACTTAGCGGTAATTTGGATGGCTCCACGATCGATTTGGGAACGCTTGGCACGGCAACATTCGTTTCGTTTGATTCAAACAAGACAATGGTGTTTACAATCAGCAGCGCTCCTGCACTGAATCTTGAGGATATCACTATTACAAGTGTGACTCTTGCTGAAGGCGTTACATTAACGGGTCTTCCCGTTGCGGACGACGGGAGTGGTCAGGAGTTTCTTGCTAATCAATTCGGTGACGTTACCCCGGACCTTGAGTTCGTGCTTGATAATTTAGCTCCAAAATTTACCTCACAAGCTTCTGCCGTAAATGAGGGTGTTGGGGAAAATCAGGTTATCTACACTGCTGCAACGGACGATACCACGCCTGTTTTATACACTAAGAAATTGGGGCTTAGTGATGATGCATCTTCAGTTGAGGTAGACCTCAACACTGGTGAGGTTACTCTGTCTGAGAATCCTGATTATGAAACCAAAACATCGTATTCGTTCACTGTTGTAGCAACTGATGGTGCTGGCAATGTTTCAGAGAAGGCGGTTACTGTGGGTGTCAATGATATCGACGAAGTTGCCCCTACTATCACTTCTGCAGATTCAGCTAGCGCTATAAATGAAAATAGCGGTGCGGGGCAGGTTGTGTATACCGTCACTTCGGATGACAGTGCTGATACCTCGGAAGGGGTCACATACAGCCTCAAGGATGGGAATGATGCGGCCCTGTTTAGCATCGATGAGGTAAGCGGCGAAGTGACACTTGCCGGTAAGCCTGATGCCGAAACAAAGGCACTCTACACCTTTGTGGTGGTAGCTGATGACGGTGTAACAACGCCGACAGAGAAAACAGTCACGTTAGCGATCAATGACTTGGATGAGGTTGCTCCTACCATCACCTCAGCCGAAACGGCAACCTCGCTTGACGAGAATAGTGGCGCGGGACAAGTTGTCTATACCGTTACGTCGGATGACAGTGCTGATATTTCAGCAGGCGTAACCTATGACCTTTCAGGAACGGACGCCACACTCTTCTCTATCAATCAGACAACTGGCGTGGTCAGTTTAACCGGTGACCCTGACGCTGAAACAAAGGCATCTTACTCATTTGTGGTCGTAGCCGATGATGGTGTAACTACGCCGACAGAGAAAACAGTCACGTTAGCGATCAATGACTTGGATGAGGTTGCTCCAATTATCACCTCGGACGCAACGGCAACCTCGCTTGACGAGAATAGTGACGCGGGACAAGTTGTCTATACCGTTACGTCGGATGACAGCGCTGATATTTCAGCAGGGGTCACATACAGCCTCAAGGTTGCGAATGATGCAGCTCTGTTTAGTATCGATGAGGTAAGCGGTGAGGTAACACTTACCGGTAAACCTGATGCCGAAACAAAGGCACTATACACCTTTGTGGTGGTAGCTGATGACGGTGTGACGACGCCGGTAGAGAAAACTGTCACATTAAACATCAATGACTTAGATGAAGTTGCGCCTACCATAACTTCAAGTGCAGTCGGCTCCGTGGTAGACAATAGTGGTGCAGGTAAGGTCGTGTACACGGTAACTTCTGACGATACAAAGGATATCTCAGCAGGAGTGACATATGACATTAAAGGAACTGACGCCTCGCTTTTCACTATCGATAAAACGACCGGGAAGGTCACTTTAACCGATAATCCGGATATTGACATAAAGTCGCAGTACACCTTTACAGTGGTTGCCAGCGATGGAGTTAATCCTGATGTTGAGCAGGTTGTTACACTTGATGTCGTGAGCGCTCCTGTTTTAACCACCACGCTTGAGGGAGTGACCAATTTCGATCCACGAAGCGATATTGTATTTTCAATATCTGAAGCGGTGAGTTGGGGTGCTGATGGCACATATCATATCACTATCACAAACGAGTCGAACGACGCTACTAAACCGGGATTCCAAGGTGAGAACGTAATCAACACTCAAACAATTAGTGTGACGGTGTCGGAGGGCGTTGCATCATTCTCTGGAGGTTCGGTCTCATTCGATAACACGACGAAGCTTCTAATTATTAATCCTGAGTTCGATCTAGATTTGGCAAACAATTACTCCATCTCTATCGATCCCGGAATGTTTGTTGGCAATTCGTCGAGCCTCGCTTCAATTTCTGTTACCGATATTAACTTCTCTACAGTAACACCCAGCGAAGCCGTCGCTATCGATGGTTTGTCTAAGTACTTTAGTGGACTATCAGCTGATCTCTCTGATAGTTCCTTATGGGTAGATGGAAACCAAGGGGCAAAGACTGCTAACAATCCGACTCAAGTAGCACTCGATGTTTCGGCAGAAGAGGTGGCGATAGCTTTCGGTATTAATAGTCTTGGACAGACATCAGATGCATATTTGGTGGTTTCAGGCTTCACCGCTGATGATGCTATCTATTTGGATAATTTAGGTGATAACGAGCTTGTGAACTTGGACGGTATTGACAGTTCAACCTCTACTCAAGAAGCGACATTCACAAAAGATTTTGCGGCGGTCAGTGGAAGCGAAGGGGCGCAGGCACGTTTGGTGATTACTGATATAGCAGCTGACAAATACTTTGTTCTGGAAGAGATGCAAAGTGATAATCTTCTATTTATTGGATAAGGGCTGAATATGTCGATTTTAGAGGGTGCGTTTCCAGTTCGCTACTTCATACAAGAAGCTTCAGGTATGTTTTTAGAGTGGGATACACCAATAGATGAACTCTCGTTGATTGGCCAAACTTACTACATAGAAGGTAATGCCGGACCGGAGTCTTTGTTTATTGGGAACGGAGTTGTAGTTGACGCAACTAATCTAAACTCCGGTGCTAACGCGATTTATTTGCAGGGTAGCTTTGCTGACTATTCGATTACATCCTACGGTAACGGTGTTTATTTACTCGAGGGGATCGGTGATAGAACTGAGAAGGTAGAAGTAAAATACAGTTTCTCAGATAAAACAGGGAGCTCGCCTGAGTTAGAGAATCAGCTGGTATTCGCAGACGGTGCATTGAGTCTTGGTTATTTATCGCTTCGAGTTGATGGGCAGTGGCAAGAACTCTCAGATTTAACGTTGAATACAAATTCTGTAACGCCGAGTTACCCTGTTCAAAATCTTGGGCTTCAGGGTATTGGCGAAACAAAAGTCTTTATTGCTGATGCGAACGGTTCGAAAATAACACCTTTCAAGCCTGGTGCTGTTGTAGAGGTCCAAGGTAACGCTGGAGACGATATCGTTTACGTCGGTAACGGTACCGTTGTAGATGCTACGGCCCTTAACTCTGGTGTAAACGTAGTTTATTTAGAGGGGCGTTTCGGCGACTACGACATTGTATCTAATGCAGGAGTATATACCCTAACGGGCGCTCGCAACGGCCGCTCTGAGGAAGTATCTGTAAAGTACAGTTATTCGGATAAAACAGGTGAAGCACCTGAACTCGAAACACAACTCTACTTCTATGATGGCCATATCAGCTTGGGCTACAAGCAGTTGAGACCTGATGGTGTTTGGTTGGATCTTGATAAGACAATGCTTGCGAGCGGAGGCACACCCCTCGCCGGCCCTATAGTTCAATCTATCGATGTCGCTACGGGTACCACGAAGATTGTAATCAACCTTAGCGAAATTGTGACAGGTGCACCGGATCTGTCCGATTTTGTGCTGACTGACGGTCTTGAATCAACAAGTAACATCATCGCCATCAATGCAGTTTCTGTAGCGACTAATGCGCCACAAATAACCCTGTCTGTAAGCGACCCTGTCACAATCACGGATGAACTCTATCTTCGCTATACTCCCAGCGCAGATTTTGCGAAGCAACTAAAGGGTGCCGATGGTGCTCAGTTATACCGCTTCTCTGGGCGAGAGATAAATATTGCCGCAGATAGCCAACCACCTGTAATCAGTCGAGTGGAGGCCGTTGATGATAGTGTGGTCTATGCTGCAGGCGATGAGGTACTGATTGCCGTTACCTTTTCAGAGTCCGTTAATGTTGTAGATACTGGTGGTACGCCTAGATTCTTATTGAATATTGGCACTGGAAACGTATACGCAAATTATGTCTCGGGCACCGGCACTAAAGTACTAGTGTTTAGTTACACGCCAGAGGCAGGTCATGTTACTACTGATCTTGGCAGCAAAACCGGTACGAGTATCGACCTCAATGGGGGTACGATAAAGGACCTGTCGGGCAACTCTGCACAACTTACTTTGCCTACAGATGCTACTAAGACTCTGCTCGGTACGTCTGATCTAAAAGTTGATGCTGTCGCTCCTGTTATTAAGTCTAATACGCTACAAGTAGCTACAAATCTGGCGATAAACGCCGGTACGAAAACAGTCAAGCTTGTAACTTCCGAGATCGTTGAGTTAGCGGGCGAGGGTTCTCTGCAGGCCGATGACTTCCTTGTGAAAGTTGGCGGAATGACGAATATCGTTGCATCTGCGAAACTCGGGTCAGACGGCAAGTCGATTGAACTCACTTTAACTGATGCAGTAGTTAACGATGCGGATGTTACGGTTGAATACAGCTATTCAGTTGGCCCACAGGTTGTAGATAACGCCGGTAACCCACTTGCATCGTTGCAGGCAACGACGGTAACTGTTGTAAACGATACCACTAAAGCAGTAGTTCAGCGCGTCGTTGCTGGATCGGGTTTCGATAATCTAACTTATGCTGCCGGTGATCCTGTAGAGATAGAACTGCAGTTTTCCGAGGCAGTAAAAGTCACTGGAATACCGGAGCTATTACTGGACGCTAGCACGAGTGCCAAAGCCACATATGTTTCTGGAAGCGGCAGCACCGTATTGACCTTTGAGTATGTAGTATCAGCAGACGATAATTCGATAGATCTAAATTACAGATCTACCGGATCTCTGCAGCTTGCTGGAGGCACTATAACAGACCTCTCCGGCTTAGCTGTTACAACTACGCTACCTGGTATAACTACCGCCAACTCACTGAAAGGTAATTCGAACCTGATTATTGATGGTGTGGCGCCTGTTATCGACGTGGATACGGATGCCGAAAATGCTCTAGCAAAAGCTGGTTCGAACGTTGTTGTGCTGACACTCTCCGAATCTATTAAAGATATCGTTCTGACGGCCACTGACTTTGTAGTGCTTGTTAATGATACCGCCTCAACTATTGAGTCGGCCGTAATCGGGTCGGATCTACAGACCATCAAGCTGACGTTGGGTATTGATGTCCAAAACGATGATACAGTCAGCGTAGCTTTCACTAGCACGGGTACTAGTATCGAAGATGTAAATGGCAACGTTTTGGCTGATTTTGTCGCCAAAGATGTTGTTGTAGTCCAAGACATAGTTGCGCCTCGAGTTACGAATATAGAGGCATTAAGTGCGGACGGTTTATACGGGATCGGAGACACTATTCAGATAGCGGTTAGTTTCGATGAAGACGTAGAGGTTACAGGTACACCGAGTCTCAGTCTAAACCTCGGAGCACCTCGCAGTGCTTTGTATGTTGAAGGATCCGGGACGAATCAGTTAGTTTTTGAGTATACAATCCAGAGTTCGGACATTTCGCAGGATTTGTCGTATACATCAAGCTCAGCGCTGGCATTGAATGGTGGGTCTATCCTAGACTTGGTAGGTAATTCCGCAATTCGAGACCTGCCCTTAGTTGGCCAAGCGGGGTCTATTTCTGCAGTTTCACAGATTGTTGTAGATGGCGTTAGACCAGTTTTCACAGCCAATTCCGATGCTGTGGTGTATCACTCTGCCAGTTCTGGAACCAGTGAGGTATTACTGACTCTAAGTGAGCCGGTGAGCTTCACTGACGTTTCATCCAGCGGTGGGTTTACCGTGACTATGAATGGTGCCGACAATCCAGTGACGGCAGTTTCTCTGGCCGAAGATGAGGTATCACTTACGCTTTCATTAACGGACGTTATCACTCCGAATGCGACAATCGCGGTAGGATACTCGGCGGTTGCTGAGAGCCCGATTGAGGACTCAGCTGGAAATTCGGTCACCACATTTAGTGGTTTGTCTGTCAAGGTCTCGACGGATAGTGCGCCTGAAATCCTATCTGTCAAATCGGCAAGTGCCGACGGCGCGTATGGCATTGGTGAAGTCATTTCAATAGAGGTGGCGTTTAATGAGGTCGTCGTTGTCAGCGGTACGCCTCGACTAGAATTGTCGTTAGGAAACGGCTTATCTAGATTTGCTACTTATGTTAGTGGCTCGTCAAGCAAAGTCCTTTCATTTAGTTATACTGTGCAGGCTGGTGACAACAGTGCAGACCTTGGATACAAAGCGGTTGGCGCCTTAACCCTTAATGGTGGCGCAATTAAGGATGTAACTGGGCAGGATGCAATTTTGACTCTACCTAGCCCTTCAACGGAAGGATCTTTGGCTAGTAACAGCGCAGTAGTGGTAGACACGCTGGCACCTACAATTGACTCTCTCCAGGCTGCTGCTGGGACCAACAAGATAGTACTTGGTTTGAGTGAGGTCGTTTCAGCTCAGTCTTCCCTCACAGTAGCAGATTTTACAGTCGTAGTTGGCGATCAAGAAAAGTTGATCACTTCGGTTGATCTATCTGAGGGATCGGATTCTTTGGTACTTACCGTAGACCATATCATTCAGAATACGGATCAAATAAGTGTGGGATACGTTAAGCCCTCGGAGGGCGTCGTTGAGGACAGCGCCGCGAATACATTAAATGACTTCACGGATTTAGGCGTTGTTATTACAAAAGATCAGTTGGCACCGACTGTGGTTGAATTCTTTACAAACACGGCAGCTGGTTTCTTCAAAGAGGGCGACGAAATTGATGTTAGCGTACTCATGTCTGAAGGGATCAAGGCGGGCACTTCTATGAAAGTACAGCTCAAAGGTCTGCAGGCGGGTGAAGATTTTGTTGAATTGTTTGCCGATGGTTCCAGTGTTTTGAGTGGTGTGTACATTGTTAAAGCATCTGACAATGAAACTAGCGTAGAAGTTAGCAGCTTGAATCCAAACACGGTTAAGGACCTTGTCGGCAACTCTATGGTTGATGCAAGTCTGCCTGCTAGCAAATCCCTGACTGGGATCGTTCTGGATACGAAAAGTCCTTTTGTGAAATCATCTATAGTAAGTGATACTGATTCATCTACCACAATCACAGCTGGTGATAAGCTGACAGTTGAGTTTCTAGAAGCCATAGCTAACAAGGATGAGGTAGAGCTCTTTTTAGAAAGTGATTCTCTCTTTGGTTCTTCCTCCGCTGCAGCGTGGGTAAACGATACGACTGTGGAAGTTATCCTAGGTGATGGTACGTCTTTAGTTGACGGTCAAGTTTCGACCGCAACATCTATTGATGTTCAAGACCTAGCGGGCAACATTACAAATGACTTGAGTTTTATTCCAGTCATATAAGCGGGTAATTGAATATTAAAGTTCACACGAGCAGTTTTTTAGACTAGATTTGTATAAAATCTGATCACAGCCAAGCATTAGTGTTGAGGTTAACATGGCTATTACATTGATATACGAGACGTTCCTCCCAGTAACGGATGGAGATGGTTTGGTAACGGGCTATGAATATCAGAAGAGCTATTCATACTCGTACGACGGACAGACTTACGATGCACTAGTCAAAGCTCAATACGATGTGGAGTTTAACTGGTTGAGTGAGAGCTTTGATGATGGTCGAGGCACGCTCTCCTATAAAGAAATAACTGCCTCCACAGCAGATAGTTACACAGAGAGCGGTGGTTGGATCTACTACAGTTCGGGAACTGTAGGTGAGGGCGATATTACTCAGGAAGAGAGTTACTCTTTTAACTATTCGCGATCAAATGATGCTTTCTTGGGCGGGTCGACAACAGATTCAGAGGGCCTTACTACGGTTTATGACCAACTCTGGAATGTTGTGTCAGCGACGCGTGATGTAACCGGATTCGAGCAACTGACCGAGGCTGCGGACCCACTT
>Ga0102948_1000440_pt1 | contig 16200 bp, 14 predicted proteins | sample SalPonA_A_H2O_MG_FD_78211 | JGI IMG/M metagenome (GOLD analysis project Ga0102948, IMG submission 78211) | Water microbial communities from South San Francisco under conditions of wetland restoration - Salt Pond MetaG R2A_A_H2O_MG | ecosystem: Environmental > Aquatic > Non-marine Saline and... | reverse complement strand
TGTGCTGGCAAAGAGAATCGTGTGATTTGGGAAGGATGCTTGGATATTGCCTTGCACTCCATAGCCATTAATCATAACGACAATGACGGCATCGCTCGCTAACTGGTGTTCAACACTCTTAATGGCATTAAGCGCATCGAATGCCTTAGTGGTAATCAATAAATGAGTGATTGAGGGTGAAAGATCGTCTGCCAGCGTGGCTGTGCATTGAAAGGTCGTCAACTTTTTATCAAGGGTCTCAATACGAATTGATTTCTCGTTACGAGTAAAATTATTGAGCTGTTCAGTGGAACGCAGCACTAAAGTAATCGCTTCGCCTTGTCGATGTAATCGATCAGCCCAAAGGCTGCCAATCGCACCTGCACCAATAATATGCCAAGTCACTCGTACTACTCCTCATGAAAAAAGGTATTATATCGACCATTCATTTGTTTTAAGAGAGGAGAGGGCGATGCCATCGTTCGATATTGTTTCTGAAGTAGATTCTCATGAAGTGGCCAATGCGGTCGATCAAGCGAATCGTGAAATCTCAACACGCTTTGACTTTAAGGGAGTGGACGCCAGTTTTGAGTTAGACGGTGAGTCGGTTAAAGCGGTTGCCGAAGCGGATTTCCAATTAAAGCAGATGATCGACGTGCTTCGTGCAAAGCTCGTTAATCGCAAGATCGACCCAAACTGCATGGATATTCAAAAAGCTGAGCAGAATGGTAAACAGGCACGTCAGACGATTCTTCTAAAGCAAGGTCTAGATCAGGCGGCTAACAAGAAGCTAGGTAAATTGATTAAAGACTCTAAACTGAAAGTTCAGACTCAAGTTCAAGGCGAACAGCTTCGTGTTACCGGTAAGAAACGTGATGATCTTCAAGCGGTCATGTCACTCCTACGCGAGTCAGATTTTGAACTGCCTTTGCAGTACAAAAATTTCCGAGATTAGAACTCTCGCTCAATAAAAAAAGCGACGTCTGAAGAGAGGTCGCTTTTTTATTGAGCCGTCTAACGATCAGTTTTGCTCTCGTTGATTCTGTTCTAATGTTTTAGCTTGAGCTAATTCAAGTTTGTCGCGCAGAACCCACAGCATGACCAGAGATGGGATGACCATCAAGAAAGTGATGACAAAGAACAGTGACCAGTTTCCATTTAGCCCATCAACCATCGTACCACTGAAACTAGCCAGCGTTGTGCGGCCTAAATTACCCAAAGATGCGAGTAGGGCGTATTGAGTCGCACTGAACGCCCGTCCTGTGAGTGCTGTTAAAAAGGCCACAAAGGCTACGGTTGAGAAGGCCGTTGTAAAATTGTCGACTATAATCGTTGCAGCGAATAGCCACTCTACCGGCCCAACCTGTGCAATCAGTGCAAACATCAAATTTGATGCGCCCATTGCAATACCGCCAATCATGAGGCCTTTCAAAACACCAAAGCGCACATTGATGGCACTGCCGATCAGCGTGAAGACGACGGTGGCAATCCAGCCCAGCATTTTGGTGTATTCACCAATCTGCTCGTTAGTGAAGCCTACCTCTTTATAGAAGACCACTGACATTCGACCTAAGAAGGCTTCACCAATCTTAAACATGAATATAAAAGCGATTAATGTAATGGCGACCGACAGTCCGTTTCGGCGAATAAAGTCTGCAAAGGGTTCAATCACCGTGACAGCAAACCAGCTGGCAAAACGCCCTAAACCAAAGCGGTTTTGGTAGTTTTCCTCAAGTTTACTTTGTAGGTTTGATCGGCGATCGACTGGCTCCCCTACTAGTAGGGTGAAGATCATCAATAGACCCATAATGACGGCCATAACACCGTAAACACCGTTCCAACCCATAGAGTCAGCATTGACGAATGCCAAGTAGCCTGGGAGTGAGTACCCTGTCCACCACCCGACAACAGCCATAGCTGAAGCAGGCGGCATCTTTGTTGTTTCGTTGATATCAAACTGGTCGATACGAAAAGCGTCAATAGCAATATCTTGTGTGGCAGACGCGATAGCAATCATTAACGCGATGAGCGAGATGTAGAGCATGCCCGGTACTTTGCCAGACTCAGTAGTGGGTTCTCCCATCGCTGAATAGGCACTGCTTGGATCTGCTTGAGTGATCAACAGAATCATAAATAGCATGATCCCCTGGCACAGGAATATCCAAGAACGACGCTGTCCCATACGACTTAAAACCGGTAGGCGAACACGATCGACTAAGGGTGCCCACAAAAAGTTAAATGCATAGACGGCAAAGATAGAGCCAAAGAATCCGATGGCGGTTCTAGATAGGCCCTCATCTTTCAGCCAACCGCTCATGTTGGAGCCAATCAAAACCCAAGGGAAGCCGGAGCTACATCCCATTAAGAATACCCAAAGTAGACGCCTGTCTTTATATACCCGGAGGGTTTCGATCCAATTTGTTTGCACTATTGCTATTACCTGAAAAATCTTTACTGGATGGTACCAATTTGAGTATGAACGGCAAATGAAGCAATAAAAAAGCCGGCAGTTGCCGGCTTTCTATGAGAGATTTCGAATTAGATTCGAAGACCGCCATCCACTTCAAAACAACGTCCAGATACATAGTCGTTTTCAAGAATGAATGAAACAGTATGAGCGATCTCTTCAGGCTTACCAAGGCGCTTGGCTGGAATGCCTGCAGCGATTTTCTCGCGTGCTTCCTCTTTCATTGCCATAACCATTTCAGTACCAATGTAGCCTGGTGCAATGGATGCAGCACGGATTCCGTAGCGGGCAAGTTCTTTCGCCCAAGTAACGGCCATCGCCTCAACACCTGCTTTAGTTGCAGTGTAGTTGGTTTGACCCATGTTACCGCTGCGAGAGATAGAGGAGATGTTGATGATGCAGCCTTGTTGCTTGTTTTTGATCATTTGTGCTGCAGCTTCGCGAGCACATAGGAAGGTTCCGGTTAGGTTGACATCCATGACCAAGTTCCACTGATCCATACTCATCTTAGAGACGATTTCCCCATCTTTTACTTTGATGAATAGACCGTCACGTGTAATACCCGCATTGTTAACAAGACCGTTCAAACCACCCATATCGGTAACAACCGATTCGAATAGAGCTTCAACTTCAGCTTCTTTAGAAACGTTACATACGTAAGTGCGACCATCACTGCCAGCCGCTTTTACTTGATTGAGAGTCTCATCAAGGTCGTCTTGGTTAAGATCTACCAGTGCAAGACGTGCCCCTTTGTTAGCTAGCTCAAGTGCCATTGCACGGCCAAGGCCACGACCACCACCTGTGATCACTACTACTTTATCTTTTAGATCCATGTCCGGACTCCTACCAACAATCTAATTTTTTTCAGCGCTTAGGGCTGATTGCTGCCTCTTTTATTTTGGCGTTGCAGCTAGTGCACTGCACAAATTAAGCTTTCTGCGGTGCAAAATCCATAGCGTTTTAGGAGTTTTTCTCAAATTAAAAAAAATGGTTTAAAAGAAGTCTCTCTCAACGCCTTTTTGTGCATTTAAGTCTTTGAATTTAATGTTTATTCTATTTGGTTATGCCTGTGATTGAGGGTATTAGACATAGGTAAAAGATCTCTGCACAAAAGCGTTATTGCATTGCAAAAGTTAGTTGTTATAAATGTAAATTTAAGTGAAACAGCCAGCTGTCCACTTTCGATTTCTTCTCAGCCTTGATAGCCTTGGTCAAAACTCAGTGAGAACAGCATGCCAATACTCTTTATCATTTTTGTCGTCATCCCGGTCATTGAAATCACTATTCTTATTAAAGTCGGTCAGGCGATTGGCGGCTGGTATACCGTGGGTTTGGTTCTACTCTCGGCTTTTATTGGGGTCAATATGTTGCGTTATCAAGGTGTGACGACCCTACTAAGAGCGCGCAGTCGTATCGAAAGTGGTGAAATACCGCTGTCTGAAATGCGAGATGGAATATTAATAGCCATAGGTGGCGCTCTATTAGTCACTCCTGGTTTTGTGACCGATGTGATAGGTTTCTCGTGCCTATTGCCATTTACGCGTGGCCTTTTCTTCAATCTTTTCGGTCGACGTATCAGTGAAGCGTTTACTAAAAGCGGGGGTGAAACTCGCTTTTACTCTGGGAGCAAGCACTCTCAAGATCCTTTTACATCGGATAGAAGCGATATCATTGATGGTGATTATGTAGAGGTAGATGACCCCTCAAACAATCACGACGACAAACGCCTACATTAATCCGTGGCTTCCTGAAGTTGAAAATTGAATTTTTTTTCAACTTGGGTGTTGAAATCTTTTCCCCTCTCCCCAATTAAATATTTCACCTAAGAATTGTCGGTGAATTATTGATCCACCGGCTTTAAACAAAAAACCAACATCGTATTGGATCCTAGATTCAGGAGAAGAACCAGATGAAAATTCGTCCACTTCATGACCGTGTAGTAGTTCGTCGTAGCGAAGAAGAGGCTACTTCGGCTGGCGGTATCGTATTGCCAGGTGCAGCTGCAGAGAAACCAAACCAAGGTGAGGTTGTCGCTGTAGGCGCTGGTCGTGTCACTAATGATGGTCAGGTTGTAGAGCTGTCTGTCAAAGTCGGTGACAAAGTGATCTTTGGTCAGTACGCAGGCACCAACACTATTAAAGTTGATGGTGAAGAGCTGCTGATCATGCAAGAGAGCGAAATTTACGGCGTACTAGAAGCCTAATTCGTTTTACTGGTAAAGAATTGAATAACTTTAAAGGATTCTAAGAAATGTCTGCTAAAGAAGTACTCTTTGGAAATGATGCTCGTCAGGGCATGCTTGCTGGCGTAAACGTACTAGCAAATGCGGTAAAAACAACCCTAGGACCTAAAGGTCGTAACGTTGTACTAGAAAAGTCTTTTGGTGCACCAACTGTCACTAAAGATGGTGTCTCTGTCGCTAAAGAGATCGAACTTAAAGATAAGTTTGAAAACATGGGCGCACAGATGGTTAAAGAAGTTGCTTCCAAAGCTAACGACGTTGCAGGTGACGGTACTACCACTGCGACTGTACTAGCTCAAGCGATTGTTAACGAAGGTCTTAAGTCGGTTGCTGCGGGTATGAACCCAATGGATCTTAAGCGCGGTATCGATAAAGCGGCTGCAGCCGTTGTCGCTCAGCTTGCTGAAATGGCTGTGCCTTGTGCCGACTCTAAAGCCATTGCGCAGGTAGGTACTATCTCGGCAAACTCTGATGCTGAAGTGGGTAACATCATTGCGGAAGCGATGGAGCGCGTTAGCCAAGACGGTGTTATCACTGTTGAAGAGGGTTCTGGTTTCGAAAACGAACTAGACGTCGTAGAGGGTATGCAGTTCGATCGTGGTTACCTATCCCCTTACTTCGTTACTAACCAAGACTCGATGGTAGCTGAGCTAGACGATCCATACATTCTTCTAGTTGATAAAAAGATTTCGAACATCCGAGAGCTACTTCCAGCACTTGAGGGTGTTGCTAAATCATCACGTCCACTGCTTATCGTAGCGGAAGACGTTGAAGGTGAAGCACTAGCGACTCTGGTTGTTAATACGATGCGTGGCATTGTGAAAGTATGTGCTGTTAAAGCGCCAGGTTTTGGTGATCGTCGTAAAGCTATGCTTGAAGATATCGCTGTTCTAACCGGCGGTCAGGTCATCTCTGAAGAAGTTGGTCTAAGCCTAGACGCAGTTGAACTTGAGCAACTTGGCCAAGCTAAACGCGTTGAGATCAGCAAAGAGAATACAACAATTGTTGACGGTGCTGGCGCTAAAGCCAACATCGATGCCCGCGTCCAAGCGATCCGCGTTCAGATGGAAGATACCACTTCTGAATACGACAAAGAGAAGATGCAGGAACGTGTTGCCAAGCTGGCAGGCGGTGTTGCGGTTATTAAAGTTGGTGCTGCAACAGAAGTTGAAATGAAAGAGAAGAAAGCTCGTGTTGATGATGCACTTCATGCAACACGTGCAGCAGTCGAAGAGGGTATCGTTCCTGGCGGTGGCGTTGCTCTGATCCGTGCACTTCAGGTGGTAGAAAGCCTAGAGGGTGATAACCACGACCAGACGATCGGTATCCAGCTAGCACTGCGTGCAATGGAAGCTCCACTTCGTCAAATCGTTGCAAACGCTGGTGGTGAGCCTTCAGTCGTCGTCAATGAAGTCCGTAACGGTAAAGGTAACTTCGGCTATAATGCTGGTACAGAAGTTTACGGCGACATGCTTGAAATGGGTATCATTGATCCTGTTAAAGTGACTCGTTCGTCACTTCAAGCAGCAGCATCAATTGCGGGTCTAATGATCACAACTGAAGCGATGGTTGCTGAAGTGCAAGAAGATAAGCCAGCTATGGGTGCACCTGATATGGGTGGCATGGGTGGTATGGGCGGCATGATGTAATCATCCCCCTACAAACGAAACCCCGAGTGGTCCTCCACTTGGGGTTTTTTTATGTCTGAGATACCGTCATTAAAATGATTCTATATACCGCTAAGTTTTTGTATTTACGATAATATTTTATTTTGGTTATAGGTGAGTTGGTAATTTCATATCTTGAAAGAAATTCCCTAGTACATTGGTCTAAATCAACCTTTAGTAGGGTAGTCACTCACTATCTACTCTAGTAACTTGCAGTTTCCGATTGTAATAAAAACAAACCCAACAACGGAGTTACAAAGTAATGACTGATAAGACTCAAGGCGTTTCACGCCGTACGGTTCTGAAAGGCACTGCAGCTTCTGCAGCGGCTATCGCAGTACCAAGCTTCTACATTCCAACTGCTTCTGCTGCAGGTTCGTTCCGTAACGACCCTAAAGCGTCTGGTAAGTGTGTCCTAGGTTTTAACGTACCTCAATCAGGCGCATACGCAGATGAGGGTGCAGACGAACTACGCGCATTCAAACTTGCTGTTAAACACCTTAACGGTGAAGGCGATGGCGGCATGATGCAGACCATGAAACCTATGAACCTAAAAGGTAACGGTATTCTTGGTATGAAAGTTGAGTACGTAACTGGTGATACTCAGACTAAGTCTGACGCAGCACGTGCATCAGCTAAGCGTATGATCGAGAAAGATGGTGTCATCATGTTCTCTGGTGGTTCATCATCAGGTGTTGCTATCGCTGTTCAGGCACTGGCTGAAGAGATGGGTACCATCTTCATGACAGGTCTAACGCACTCGAACGACACTACGGGTAAAGACCGTCGTCGTCACGGTTTCCGCCACATGTTCAACTGTCACCAGTCAGCATTGGCTCTTCGTCCAGTGCTTAAAAACGAGTACGGCTCAGAGCGTCAGGTTTACCACCTAACCGCTGACTACACTTGGGGTTGGTCTCAGCAGGACTCTATCGAGAAGGGTATGGCTGAGGAAGCAAACTGGAACACAGTTGCTAACGTTAAAACACCAGTCGGTGCAGGTGACTTCTCACAGTACATCACACCAATTCTTAACTCTGGTGCAGATACTCTAATCCTTAACCACTACGGCGGTGACATGGTTAACTCTTTGACTCAGGCGATTCAGTTCGGTCTGAAGGATAAGCAGGTTAACGGTAAGGACTTCCAGATCATCGTTCCTCTATTCTCTCGTCTAATGGCGAAAGGTGCAGGCGACAACATGAAGGGCATCCTAGGTTCTACTAACTGGAACTGGAAGCTAACTGACGAAGGCTCTAAAGCATTCGTTAAGTCGTTCGGTCAGGAGTACGGTTTCCCACCATCACAGGCAGCTCACACATGTTACGTTCAGACGATGCTTTACGCAGATGCTGTTGAACGTGCAGGTACTTTCGATCCTCAAGCGGTTATTGTTGCTCTTGAAGATCACGAGTTCGATGGCATGGGTAACGGTGCTTCTCTATACCGTAAAGCGGACCACCAGGTAATGAAAAACGGCCTAGTAGTGCGCGGTAACATGAACCCAACATCTGACTTCGACCGTCTTGAAGTATTGGATGTGGTTTCTCGTGAGAAGCTTACTTACGATCCAAACGAAGGCCCATTCGCCGGCGGCGCTCAGTGGTCTTAATCCAAGTGTAATTGTTATTACACCTTGGCACGCGAAGGGGTCCAAGGGACCCCTTCGTTTTTTATTAGCTTTTTTGGAGATTCATAGCTGTGGATGCAATAATCCTCCAGATCTTGAACGGTCTAGATAAGGGTGGTGCTTACGCACTGATTGCCCTAGGTCTAACGTTGATTTTCGGTACCTTAGGTGTCGTGAACTTTGCTCACGGTGCACTTTTTATGTTGGGTGCTTTCGTCGCAGTTTCAGTTCGCGAAGTGCTTACAATTTCAACAAAAGTAAAAGACGAGTCGGTCACTTTCTTTGAAGCGTTCAAAGAGATCCCATACCTTGAGCTCTGGCTCGGTGATACGGGTAGAGCCATAATCGACTGGTCCGTTCCTATATCCATTTTAATCGCTATCCCCGTCATGCTTTTGATCGGCTTGGTGATGGAACGTGGCCTAATTCGTCACTTCTACCGTCGTGCACACGCTGATCAGATTCTTGTAACCTTCGGTCTTGCGATCGTTATTCAAGAGATCATTAAAGCGATCTACGGTGCAAACCCCATTCCACAGCCTGCACCAGAAATGTTTGAGGGTACAGCGAACGTCGGCGCACTCTTAGGTTTAGGTGATAATATTGTCTACCCGAAATGGCGTCTTGTTTACTTAGGCTTCGCCGCGTTAATCATCGCTGCCGTATTTGCCTTCTTGCAGTTTACAACCTTCGGTATGGTGGTTCGTGCCGGTATGGCTGATCGCCAAACGGTACAGCTTTTGGGTATTAATATTACTAAACGCTTCAGTATCGTCTTTGGTATGGCTGCCGTTGTCGCAGGTCTGGCAGGTTTGATGTATACACCCATTCTATCTCCTAACTACCATATGGGTATGGACTTCCTGGTTCTGTCATTCGTCGTTGTCGTCGTTGGGGGGATGGGGTCACTACCAGGAGCGGTAGCGGCAGGCTTCCTACTCGGTATCCTCCAATCGTTCGCCTCAATGAACGAAATCAAACAAATCATCCCAGGTATCGACCAGGTAATTATCTACCTAGTTGCAATGATCGTACTGCTCGTTCGTCCACGTGGTCTAATGGGTCGCAAGGGTGTAATGGAGGACTAAGATGCATATTGATAAATTTACACCTAAATCGGACATGATGATGCTGCTGGGTTTTGCAGCAGCCGTCTTGCTTATGCCACTTTGGCTTCAGCCATTTGGCGCAGCCTACCCAGACTTAATGCAGCGTTTCGCTATCTTTGGTCTGTTCGCAATTGGCTTTAACATTCTATTTGGTCAGACAGGTTACCTGTCGTTTGGTCACGCAGCCTTCATCGGTGTGGGGTCTTACACGACAGTTTGGATCTTCAAACTGTTCACACTGAACATCCTTCCAGCAATGGTTGCCGGTGTTCTAATGTCAGGTATCTTTGCCCTAATCATCGGCTTCATCTGTCTTCGCCGTACAGGTATCTACTTCTCGATCCTGACACTGGCGCTGGCTCAGATGAGTTACAACCTTGCATACTCTGTTCTAACACCGATCACGATGGGTGAGACAGGTCTTCAGGTTGAAGCAGCTGACCCACGTGCATGGGATGCCCCCCTTGCTGAAGGTGCAGTACCACGTACAAACCTCTTTGGCATCGAAATGACAGATTTTGGTGGCCTTGCTGGCTTCTACATCTGTGCTGTCATCCTTATTGTTGGTTTTTACATCGCCCTGCGTATCACTCGTTCACCGTTTGGTTCGATGCTTCGTGGCCTTAAGACTAACCAAAACCGTATGTCATACACTGGTTTAAACACTCGTCCGTATGCTTTGGCCGCGTTCGTAATATCAGGTATGTATGCTGGTCTTGCAGGAAGCTTAATGGCGGCTATGGACCCTCTAGCGGGTGCTGAGCGTATGCAGTGGACTGCATCGGGTGAGGTTGTTCTTATGACCATTCTCGGTGGTGTTGGTACCTTGATTGGCCCATTCCTAGGTGCCGTTGCGATCAAATACTTTGAGAATATCTTCTCAGCGATTGATGGGGCCGTTTTGACCAGTGCGCTAGATTTCCTCCCAGACTTCTTGGTCTCTGGCATTGTTCCAGTTCTGTCTTTGTTCGTGGGTAAGGGTTGGCACCTAACACTGGGTCTCATCTTTATGCTAGTGGTTATCTTCCTGCCTGGTGGCATTATGGAAGGTTACCGTCGAATCAAAGCTCGCTTTTCGAAGTCGGGCCAAGAGTAACTCAAGCTAACAGGATATTTATATGTCAGTACTAGAAATCTCTGGCGTAAACAAAACATTCGGTGGTTTGAGAGCACTGGATGACGTCAACTTAAAAATTGAAGAGAAAACGGTTCACGCGGTTATAGGACCAAACGGTGCAGGTAAATCAACACTACTGAACGCAGTTATCGGTAAGTTGATCCCAGATAACGGTACTATTTCGTTCTCTGGTAATAGCATGATTGGTCTTAAACCACACAAGATTAACCAGCTGGGTATCTCTCGCGTGTTCCAGACTCCTGAGATCTTTGCCGATCTTACGATCATGGAAAATATGATGATCCCACTATTGGCTCACCGTGATGGCGAATTTAAATTAAATGCTTGGAAACGTTCAGATCAGGATGCTGATCTACAGGAGAAAGCAGCTAAATACCTTGAGTATGTCAATATGCTGGGTAAATCTGATTCTCACGCGGGCAGTATGAGCCGAGGTGATAAGCGCCGTCTTGAGTTGGCAATGTGTCTCTCTCAAGAGCCAAAACTACTTCTTCTTGATGAGCCTACTGCGGGTATGGCGCGTGCCGATACCAATAACACTATTGATCTACTTAAGAAGATCAAAGCCGATGGTATGACGATGGTTATCATCGAGCACGATATGCACGTAGTGTTTTCACTTGCTGATAAAGTAAGCGTCATGGCGGCTGGTCACGTGATCGTTGAAGGTTCTCCAGACGAAATTAAAGTGAATCCTAAAGTTCGTGAAGCATACCTAGGAGGAGCGGAAGTATGACCAATACATTGGCAACTGAAGCCGTTAGAACTCAAAATTTGGGTACACCGGTTACCTACTGTTCTATCCACGATATTCATGGTTATTACGGCGAGTCTTACATTGTCCAGGGTGTGAGTTTCAACATCCATGAGGGTGAGATTCTGGCCCTTCTTGGCCGTAATGGTGCGGGTAAAACCTCTACTTTGCGCACCATTGCGCGCTGTGATGATCCGGTGTTGAAAAGTGGTGAAATTTGGTTGGATCACCAAAACATCCATGAAATGACAGCGTATGAAGCGTCACAAGCGGGCATTGCGTTGGTTCCTGAAGATCGCTGTATCATTCCGGGTTTGACAGTAGAAGAGAACCTTCAACTGGCTCAAATTGCGCCTCCTAAAGGCTGGAATATCGAACGTATCTACGAACTATTCCCACGCCTTGGTGAGCGCCGTAACCAAGAGGGTATCACTCTTTCTGGTGGTGAGCAGCAGATGCTGGCGATCGGTCGCGCTTTATGTCGTGATATCAAAGTACTGCTGTTGGATGAGCCTTATGAAGGTTTGGCGCCCGTTATTGTTCAAGAGATTGAACGTACGCTGCGTGAGATCAAAGAGCTTGGTATCACTACCGTGATCGTTGAGCAGAACGCAATTGCTGCACTGAAGCTTGCAGATCGCGCAGTGATTCTTGATACCGGTAACGTTGTATTCGATGGCACCGCTCAAGAAGTGCTTAATAACGAAGAGCTTCGTAACGAGTACTTAGCAATCTGATCGTTATCTTATACTTGCTCCACCTGTGCCCAGCTTTGCTGGGCACTCTTTTTTGGGGGGGATAAAACTGGTACTGTATCCCTTTCAAATTTAGTAAGAACTTTCTTCAATGTCTGAACGTCGCGAACCAGGATTCAATTTAGATCAATTGGCCGAGCCAGTCCCTACCCTTGAGCCTGAAAAGCAAACACCTCATGTGCCTAAGCCGTCCCCTAATTCAACGGTTAATCCCCCTAATAAAAGTGGTGGTTTAGGGGCCGGTATCGCAGTCATTGCTCTGTTGGTTGCTGTCGGTATGGCGGTATGGAATTACCAGCTGACGCAAAAGATGGATCAACAATCTGTTTTACTTGAACAGATGAACTTATGGCTTGAGAGTACCGATGCGACATTGACTAAGACAACAACGTCAGCTTCTCAATCAGGTGAAACTCTCTCTTCTCGTCTAGAACAGCTTAACGGCCGAGTTGAGGACCGAATCAAACATTTTGACTCTGAGATAGCTAAACTGTGGACCGTCTCGTACCAACGCAATAAGCCTCAACTCGAGAAACAGGGTGAAACAATCGAAGCTCAAGCGAAACTGATTCAATCTCAAACCGATTCAATTAAAAGTATTCAGTCTGGGTTGGAGCAAATACAAGAACAAGCTAAAAAGAGCAATGATTCGGTTGTTACGCTATCTAAATCAGTTTCAGAATTTGAAAATAGTCTTAAAAAGCGTGATCAACAGCTATCAAAATTGAATGATTTGTTCGCCAGTAAAGATAAGCAAATCGTTCAATTGAATGAACGTGTGGCTCAACTCAACAGTGATCTTGAGTTTCAGCTCTCCATCGAACGTGACGAAAGAGCAAGACTTTCAGAGCAACTTGATCAAGTTAAATCCGGTTCGAGTTCCAGCGATATTGACGGTCGTATAGCGACGATTGAAGAGCGACTTCGCTCAATTGACTCGAGCCGCCAATCGGTCAATGCAGAACTGCTTAATATCAAGCAACAGCTCAATACGCTGCTACTTGAGGGAGCTATTCGTTAGTTGAATAATTCACAGCCGATCAATACTTGTTCAAACCCTTTTCAATGGGCACAATACGCGCCGCACGAGATGAGGGTTAGTTAAGAGGTGAAGCTTAGAACTTTTTTTGCCCTTCGCATTCCTGACAGAACTGCTCGAGAGTTGGCCAATTTATCGGATGAGTTGTGCCAGTTTGATTTAGGGTTGGACGCTACTTGGTTCGATTCATCTGGTTATCATTTGACCCTCTGTTTTTTGGGTGATGTCTCTCTAGAACAAGTTGAACAGCTTGAAAAACGGGCCAACCAAATCGATTTTGGTAACCGTTTCATCGTTCATTTAGATCAAATCAGTTACTACGCGGTCAATCCTAGACTCTCTCTGATCGCTGCGATGAGTGCACACAATGATCGTCTTACGACGATTCATGAACAGTTAGTGTCACTATCAGTAGAAGTTGGCATAGTCCGTAAAGATCAAAACTTTATGCCTCATGTCACTTTGGCTCGTCTTCCAGCCGATAATCGATTTGCGGTGGATAGAGAGTTGCCGCATATTGATCATAGCCTTCCAGCTGACTCGATAGTGTTACTTCAGAGCACTGAGAGTGATCACGGCAGTGTCTATAAGCCGCTTTTTGAAGTGCCACTAACACGCTAAACCGTTAAACCAATTTTGAGAACATGATGCGAAAACCCGAGCTTTTGTCCCCTGCAGGGACCTTGCGAAATATGAAGTATGCTTTTGCCTATGGCGCTGATGCGGTCTATGCCGGACAACCTCGCTATAGCCTTCGCGTGCGTAACAACGACTTTACTCTTCAGAATCTTGAAGAGGGGATCAATATTGCGCACCAATTGGGTAAGAAGTTTTTTGTAGCGAGTAACATTCTTCCGCATAACTCAAAGTTGGGTACCTACATGAAGGATATTGATCCTGTTGTAGCGATGAAACCTGATGCAATGATCATGTCTGATCCAGGCTTGATTATGATGGTCAAAGATAAGTATCCCGATCTCCCGATCCACCTGTCCGTTCAATCGAACACGATGAACTGGGCCGCAGTTAAATTCTGGGAGCGCGCAGGCATTGAACGCATCATTCTGTCACGTGAGCTTTCGTTAGATGAAGTGGCTGAAATTCGTCAACAGTGCCCGGATATTGAGCTTGAAGTCTTTGTTCATGGTTCACTCTGTATTGCATATTCAGGTCGCTGTCTGCTTTCAGGCTATATTAACCACCGAGACCCGAACCAAGGTACTTGTACCAATGCTTGTCGTTGGAAATACGATGCTCATGAGGCACAAGAGGATGAATCTGGTGATGTGGTTCCTGTTCAAAGTTTTGATCCAAATGAAGAGAAACAGCCTGCTCTAGGTGAAGGTAAACCTTCAGATCAGATCTACTTGCTGCAAGAGGAGACGCGTCCGGGTGAATACATGCCGGCATTTGAAGATGAGCACGGAACCTACATCATGAACTCTAAAGATCTGCGTGCGATTCAGCATGTGCATCGCTTGACCGAGATGGGTGTCGACTCTTTAAAAATAGAAGGGCGAACTAAATCACACTATTACGTTGCTCGTACGGCTCAGGCTTACCGTCAAACCATCGATGATGCAGCTGCCGGTCGCCCATTCGATAAAGGGTTGATGGATGTCCTTGAGAACCTAGCTAACCGAGGTTACACAGAAGGTTTCTATCGACGTCATGTCCATGACGAATACCAAAACTATGAAACTGGTAACTCTGTGGGCGTGCATCAGCAGTTTGTCGGTGAAGTGGTTGAACGTGATGCTAACTCTGGAAAGCTGGTTATCGATGTTAAGAATAAGTTCGAGGTTGGTGACACGCTTGAGTTGATGACACCTCAAGGTAACCGCCGCTTTAAACTCGATGAGCTCTTCGATAAGAAGGGAGCTCGAGTCCATGTGGCACCCGGTTCAGGTCACCGTGTCACACTGCCACTCGAATTTGATACTGACATGGAATACGCGTTGCTGATGCGTGATCTGCCAAACGCTCCTGAAAGAGCGTAAACGAAAGCCGGCTAACCAGCCGGTTTTTTTATGTTTGCAGATTCTGCCTAGTTAGACAAAGTGTGGTCATCCGATCTCGATTGGATGATGTATAATCTGGCAACACGGCAGGGGTGGAGCCCCGTGATCATCACTATAAATGGAGTTTTCCAATGAGCGTTATTCGCCAAGACGACCTTATTGATAGCGTTGCTGATGCGCTACAGTTCATCTCTTACTACCATCCGATTGACTTTATTGAAGGTGTGCACGAAGCCTACCTGAAAGAGGAGAACCCAGCCGCTAAAGATGCGATGGCTCAGATCCTCATCAACTCACGTATGTGTGCGGAAGGTAAGCGTCCGATCTGCCAGGACACAGGTATTGTGACCGTATTTCTTAAGGTGGGTATGAACGTTCAGTGGGATGCTTCAATGAGCGTGACGGATATGGTGAATGAGGGTGTTCGTCGTGCTTACATGCACCCAGACAACGTTCTACGCGCCTCGATTCTTGCGGATCCTGCAGGCAAGCGTCAGAACACTAAAGACAATACCCCAGCGGTCATCCACTATGAAATTGTAGAAGGCGATGAAGTAGACGTTCATGTTGCCGCTAAAGGCGGTGGATCAGAGAATAAATCGAAGATGGTGATGTTGAACCCATCTGACAGCATCGTGGATTGGGTGGTTAAAACGGTACCCACTATGGGCGCAGGTTGGTGTCCACCTGGCATGCTGGGTATCGGTATCGGTGGTACTGCTGAAAAAGCTGCGGTAATGGCTAAAGAGTCTTTGATGGATCCAATCGACATTCATGAGCTGCGTGAGCGTGGACCACAGAATCGTGTTGAAGAGCTTCGTTTAGAGATCATGGATGCGGTCAATGAGCTCGGCATTGGTGCTCAGGGGCTTGGCGGTCTGACAACGATTCTAGACGTTAAGATCATGGACTACCCAACGCATGCGGCCTCTCTTCCTGTCTGTATGATTCCGAACTGTGCTGCAACGCGTCATACACACTTTACTCTGAAAGGTGACGGCCCAGCTGTATTAACGCCACCAAGCCTTGATCAGTGGCCTGAAGTGACCTTTGAGGTAGGTGCCAATACACGCCGTGTTAATCTTGATGAGATCACGCCTGAGTCAGTTAAAGAGTGGAAGGTGGGTGAGACCATTTTGCTCAACGGCAAGATGTTGACTGGTCGTGATGCTGCTCACAAACGCATGGTGGAGATGCTCAATAAGGGTGAAGAGTTGCCGGTGGACCTTAAAGGTCGTTTCATCTATTACGTGGGTCCTGTTGATCCAGTTCGTGACGAGGTGGTGGGCCCTGCTGGTCCAACAACGTCAACACGTATGGATAAGTTCACACGTCAAATTCTAGAGTCCACAGGGCTTTTGGGTATGATCGGTAAATCTGAACGTGGCCCAATCGCTAT
>Ga0102948_1000439_pt1 | contig 16202 bp, 17 predicted proteins | sample SalPonA_A_H2O_MG_FD_78211 | JGI IMG/M metagenome (GOLD analysis project Ga0102948, IMG submission 78211) | Water microbial communities from South San Francisco under conditions of wetland restoration - Salt Pond MetaG R2A_A_H2O_MG | ecosystem: Environmental > Aquatic > Non-marine Saline and... | reverse complement strand
ACCGGTGCTACACGTGGTATCGGCAAAGCGATTGCCGAAAATTTGGCCGCACAGGGTGCAGTTGTTCTTGGAACGGCCACCAGTGAGAAGGGCGCGGCAGCGATATCGGAGTATCTGAACGCTGCAGGTAATTCAGGTAAAGGCTACGTACTGAATGTTTCTGATGCTGAGTCAATTGAGACCTGTCTTAAGCAGATCCAAGATGAGTTTGGTGCGGTGACCATCCTGGTAAATAATGCTGGTATTACTCGTGACAACCTCATGATGCGCATGAAAGACGATGAGTGGGATGGGGTGATTAACACCAACTTGAACTCAGTCTACCGGATGGTTAGAGCGGTGATCCGCGGTATGACCAAAGCACGTTGGGGCCGTATTGTCAGTGTTAGTTCCGTAGTTGCCTCTATGGGTAATGCTGGCCAGACTAACTATGCGGCTGCCAAGGCGGGTATGGAAGGTTTCACCCGTGCACTGGCGCGCGAAGTCGGTAGCCGTAATGTGACGGCCAACTGTGTCGCTCCTGGTTTTATCGATACGGATATGACAGCGGAGCTCCCAGAAGCACATAAAGAGATGTTGCAGTCACAAATTTCACTGTCACGCTTGGGTCAGCCTGAAGAGGTTGCGGCTGTTGTTGGTTTCCTCTGCAGCGAAGCGGGTGGTTACGTTACGGGTGAAACGGTTCACGTCAATGGTGGCATGTACATGGGTTAATCCTTCTAGGGGCGATTGCTAGAATTCCGCATCTAAAGATTGTAATTTTCGTTAGATTCAGGATAATTGCCTCCAGTTGAAAAACGACGCCGCTTGTTTGTTTCTTTGCAAGCGAGGTTAACGGCAAGAATTATCAATCTCAGCTTCAACTGAGATTCGATGAGACAAGTAATACTATAGGAATCGATATGAGCAATATTGAAGATCGCGTTAAGAAAATTATCGCTGAACAGCTGGGCGTAAAAGAGGAAGAAGTAACCAACGAAGCTTCTTTCGTTGAAGATCTTGGCGCTGACTCTCTGGACACCGTAGAGCTAGTAATGGCTCTGGAAGAGGAATTTGAAACCGAAATTCCTGACGAAGAAGCAGAGAAGATCACAACTGTTCAGCTGGCTATCGATTACGTAAACGCTAATCAGTAATCGAACCGCTCTGACTGGTTCTGAAGCCGCAATTGCTTAGTGTAGTTGCGGCTTTTCTGTTTTAAGGCGTGATGGAGGATCGCTGATGACTCGTAAGAGAGTCGTTGTCACTGGATTGGGTCTACTGACCCCCGTCGGTAATAACGTAGAAGATACATGGAAGAACATTCTTGCTGGCAAGAGTGGTGCGGCTGAAATTAGCCACTTCGATGCATCGACCTTTGGTACTCGTTTCTCATCGTCTGTAAAAGACTTTTCGCTTGAGCCTTACCTCAACCCGAAAGAGGCCCGCAAGATGGACCTCTTCATCCAGTACGGAATGGTTGCAGCGATCCAGGCGGTTGAAGATGCAAAGTTAGAGGTGACCGAGGAGAATGCTCCGCGAATAGGTTGTGCGATCGGTTCCGGTATTGGTGGGCTTCCGATGATTGAGGCAACGCATAACACCCTCAACAGCTCAGGTCCGCGCCGCATATCGCCTTTCTTTGTTCCCGGTAGCATTATCAATATGATCGCGGGTAATTTGGCGATCAAATACGGTTTCCGCGGCCCGAACATCGCAATCACAACTGCCTGTACTACCGGCACACACAATATCGGTCATGCGATGCGTATGATTCAATACGGTGATGCTGACGTGATGGTTGCTGGCGGTGCCGAAATGGCTACCACGCCGCTCGGTTTAGGCGGCTTTTCGGCGGCCAGAGCGCTCTCCACTCGCAATGACAATCCGCAGGCGGCGAGCCGTCCGTGGGACCGTGATCGTGATGGATTTGTACTCGGTGACGGAGCGGGCATGTTGGTTCTAGAGTCCTATGAGCATGCCAAGGCCCGAGGTGCTCATATCTACTGTGAACTCAGTGGTTTCGGTATGAGTGATGATGCCTTCCATATGACGGCCCCCCCAGAGGATGGTACCGGTGCGGCACTCTCAATGAGCAATGCGATCAAAGACTCAGGCCTCAACGTCGAGCAGATCGGGTATATCAATGCCCACGGTACCTCGACACCTGCCGGAGATATCGCCGAATCTAACGCAGCGAAACGTGTTTTGGGTGACGCAGCGCGTTCAGTGCGTATGAGTTCAACGAAATCGATGATCGGTCATCTGCTGGGTGCGGCTGGCTCGGTCGAGGCGGCTTTCTGTGTCTTGGCTTTGCGAGATCAAGTGGCGCCACCGACCATCAACTTGGATAACCCATCCGAAGGGTGTGATCTCAACTATGTTGCACATGAAGCGCAGCAGGTGAAGCTTGAGGCGGCGATCTCTAACTCCTTTGGCTTCGGCGGCACCAACGGCACGTTGGTCTTCAACCGCATCTAAGCGCAGGGTGGGGCTTGAACTTTGGTTCAGCCCCACTGCCTAAATTATGCAACCTTTTACACTGATAAACGGAAGCGCCACGCGTACGTTAGCCTCATCAGACCGAGGTTTTAACTTTGGGCAAGGTGTCAGTACCCGAATTAAAGTGGTCGACGGCAAACCTCAGTTATGGACTGAGCACATGGAGATACTCCAGCAGGGTTGTCGCGCGCTCGGATTCGGCATTAATGCCGTTGAAAAACTGGTCAAACGCGACCTCGGGTTGATCCCCAAGGCGGATCTGAGCCTGCGTGTTACTCTGACGGCGGGTCTGGGCTGTGCCACACTCGTCACACCGACGGAATTTGTTCCAACTCGAATTTTGCAAGTTGAACCGAGCACCTATCCACAACCTTCAACCGATGGCGTTGAGGTGAGACTCTGTCAGATGCGTTTGGGAATTCAGCCACGCCTTGCAGGGATAAAACAGCTTAACCGTATGGAACAGCTGCTGGCTCGGGCTGAGTGGCGTGACTCGAGTGTCTTTGACGGCATTATGCTTGATACCGAGGGGATGCTGGTTGGCGGGACCTGCTCAAATCTTTTTTGGGTGTCACAGGGCGTGCTCTATACCCCGTCGCTAGAGTATGCCGGGATTCGCGGTGCTATGAGAACGGCTATCCTGGGTCTGGCACAACGCCTGGGTGTTCCGTATCAAGAGGTGCGTCAGGGGCCCGAGGCTCTGTATGGTGCACAGGAGGTCTTCCTCTGCAGTTCGGCGATTGGAATTTTACCGGTTAAAGCTTTGCAGCAAACCCAGTATGCTGTAGGTGGCGATGGACTAACCGCGCAACTACAAGCCGCTTTGGCTCAGGTTCTCTATGCTTAGAAAAATATTAACCCTACTCCTGCTGCTCACACTCTGTGCAGGCGCCTTAGCTTACTGGGGTTACCAACGCACCCTTGGGATTGCTGATCAGCCGTTGGGTAACAAGGTTGAGACTCAAATTAGGGTCGAGCGAGGCACCACGGCGAACCAACTAGCACTGGATCTAGAGCAGCGTGGCTGGGTCGAGGACTCTCGCTGGTTGCGAGCCCTCTTCAAATTAAGGCCCGAGCTGACAGCGCTCAAAGCAGGTGAGTATGCGGTCTATGAGGGTGATCGCCTCAGTGACCTGTTAGAGCGGATCAATAAGGGCGACTCTATCCAGTATCGGTTTACGCTGATCGAAGGTAACACGGTTGGGCAGATGTTGGCTCGGCTGCGAGAGGAGTCCCGGTTAATACACGAGCTGAAGGCGAGCACTGCAGTTGAACTCGCGCAGGAACTGGATCTGGAATACAGCTCGGCCGAAGGGCTCTTTCTGGCAGAAACCTACCAGTTTGAGCGCGGTATGAGTGATCGTGATCTGCTCCTAAGAGCCCACAAGATGTTGCTTGAGGTGCTTGAGCAGCAGTGGAGTGCCCGCGACTCAAGCCTGCCGCTAAAGAGCGCCTATGAGGCGCTGACGCTTGCCTCTATTATCGAAAAAGAGACCGGCTTGAGTCGCGAGCGACCAGATATAGCCGGCGTGTTTATTCGCCGTCTCAACAAAGGGATGCGCTTACAGACTGACCCTACGGTGATCTATGGTATGGGCGAGCGCTACCAAGGTAATTTGACCCGCAAAGATCTCAGAGAACCGACCCCTTTTAATACCTACGTTATCAAAGGATTACCGCCTACACCGATTGCGGCTGTTGGTGTTGAGGCGATTGCGGCTGCGTTGAATCCAGCCGAGGGTACGGCGCTCTACTTTGTAGCTAAGGGTGATGGTTCGCATCAGTTTTCTGATACGCTTGATGCCCATAACCGTGCGGTCCGCGAGTACCAGCTCAAACGGCGCAAAGATTACCGCTCAACACCAGAGGCGAATTGATGAGAGGCAAGCTAATCACCCTAGAAGGGGGTGAGGGTGTCGGTAAGTCGACGAACCTAGCATTTGTAAAACAGTATCTAGAGTCTGCCGGCGTTGAGCTGGTAGTTACCCGAGAGCCGGGTGGCACCGAGGTGGCGGAAAAAATACGACAGCTGTTACTAACGCCATCCGATGAGCCAATTACCGAGCTAGCCGAGCTATTACTGGTATTCGCGGCGCGAGCACAGCATGTTGAGCAGCTGATCAAACCGGCGCTCGAGCGTGGTGCCTGGGTGCTGTGCGATCGCTTTATCGATGCCACCTATGCCTATCAGGGTGGTGGTCGAGCGATGGACCTTGGTGTGATCGCGACACTCGATCGATTGGTGTTGGCCGATATTTGTGCCGACTTAACCTTGTTGCTGGATCTGCCTGTAGAGATTGGCATGGCACGCGCGAGTGCTCGGGCTGCGTTGGATCGGTTTGAACAGGAGCAGTTGAGCTTCTTTGAAGCGGTTCGTCACACCTACCTTGCCCGTGCAAAAGCTGAGCCCGACCGGGTGGCTATAATCGATGCCTCGCCCGCCTTGGACCAGGTGCAGGCGCAGATTGAACAAGCACTGAAAGCCTTGGGAGTGAGCGCTTGAACGCCGTATTACCCTGGCAGAGCTCGCTCTGGAGTCGGCTACAGAAACAGCATGCTGAAGGACGACTCCCGCATGCGATGCTCTTTGCCGGTGCCAAGGGAATTGGCAAGCTAGAATTTGCACTCGCACTCGGTGCCGGTCTGCTGTGCCATGCGCCGCAAGCGGGTGCCGCCTGTGGTCATTGTAAATCCTGTGAGTTAATCAAAGGTGGCAGCCACCCAGATCTATTGAGACTCTCGCCGGAAGAGGAGGGGAAAGTCATTCGCGTCGATCCAGTACGCGAGATGATCGACCGTCTGCATAGTACGGCACAGCAGGGGGGCTATCGTATTCTGGTTATTTATCCGGCTGAAGAGATGAATATCGCCGCGGCGAATGCGATCTTAAAGACACTCGAGGAGCCCGGTGACGCAACGCTAATTATGTTGGTGGTCGATCAGCTCGGTAAAGTGATGCCAACTATCCGCAGTCGTTGTCAGCGAATCGATTTTCCACCACCGAGTACAGATCAAGCGAGTGCTTGGCTGGCTCAAGAGGCTGAGGTCAGTGAGGCCGAGGCGGCCAAGTTCCTCGCACTGGCACAGGGCTCCCCGTTGTTGGCTCGTGATTGGAAACTCTCGGGCGTCAAAGATTTGCGTGCAAAATTTTTGACCGGTTTAGCCGACTTGTTACGTAACCGTCAAAGCCCACTGACTCTCGCGGAGCAACTTCAGAAAGAGGATGTTGCACTGATGCTTAGTTGGTGGAGCACACTGCTCAGTGACGTTGTGCAGGTGCAACTTGCTGGCGCTGATGGCCCAAGAACTAACCTAGATATGGCGAAATTAGTTGCGGCCTTAGCGAAACGGGTTGAATCTGATGCTATCTTTAAACTGAATGATGAGATACATCGGGAGAGGGCAGCCTTGCTGTACCATCAGAATCCCAATAAACAGCTGATGCTCGAGACGCTGTTTATGGATTGGAAGCGTTTGACTCAGACGGATTAAATTTATGGCCATAATGCCAAGGATCAGTCACGGTATATTGTCGTTGACGGTCAGTACTAAGGAAGACCTGTACCGCGCCTACATGCCGTTCATCGGCAGCGGCGGGCTGTTCATTCCCACGACACGCTCCTACCAGTTGGGCGAGGAGGTGTTCATGCTGCTGACGTTGATGGAAGAGCCAGATAAGATCCCGGTTGCTGGAAAGGTTATCTGGGTCACGCCGAAAGGTGCGCAGGGTGGGAAGACGCCTGGTATCGGGATACAACTCTCTAGCGATGATGCAGCACTTGTAGGTAAAATTGAGACTTATCTTGCCGGAGCACTAGCCTCCGGACGTCGCACCAATACACTCTAATCCACCTTAACTGGCCTCTATGTTTATCGACTCTCACTGTCACCTCGACCGACTCGACCTATCGAAGCACGATAACTCGCTCAATAATCTGCTGAACGATGCTCGCAGTCGCGGTGTTGATAAAATGCTCTGTGTTGGCATCGACCTGAATTTGTATCCGGATATGTTGGCTGCGATCTCCGGGCAGGCAGATGTCTTCGCCTCTGTCGGTGTTCACCCCTGTCATGTGGTTGAGAGTCCCTGGAATGAAGAGTTTGTGCGCCAGGCTGTGGCTGAAAACTCCCGGGTTGTTGCCCTAGGTGAAACAGGATTGGACTTCTACTATACGGCCGAGACGCGCGAGCAACAGATTGATAGCTTCAGTCGTCACCTGCGTTTGGGGAGTGAGTTGGATCTCCCGGTTATTATTCATACGCGGGATGCGCGTGAAGAGACATTGCAAGTTATGGCCCAACATGCCGATCCCAAGAGTGCGGGTGTGATGCACTGTTTTACCGAGACCCACGAGATGGCGATGCGCTCAATTGAGATGGGCTTTATGATCTCTTTCTCCGGTATTATCACCTTCAAAAATGCAGCTGAACTTAGAGAGGTGGTTAAGGCAGTGCCCATGGAGAGCCTGCTGATAGAGACCGATTCCCCTTATCTGGCACCCATACCTTACCGCGGCAAGCCGAATCAGCCTGGTTATGTGGCTGAAGTAGCCGAGTGTGTTGCGCAACTTAAAGGTATCTCGGTCGAGGAGGTAGCTGAGCAGACCGCGGCCAACTTCCATCGTCTATTTAAGCGCGCTGCTTAGCTGATAACTCCGCAACCCCGGCTTGCAGGGACCGGGGTGCCCTCGCAGCTGAGGGCTTGGTACACGCCCGTACTCTGCTCTTAAGCCCTCAAGCCCTCAAGCTGTCCAGTTTCTGTGATCTCCTCTACGTTCGCATCGAATCCTTCTGGCCTGTTATTCAGATCCTTTTTTAGTAGCGCCGCCAACTCTTTAATTAGTCCGGCTGCCGACTTTTGCTCTTCTGAAAGCTCAGGCTGTTTGTGTAAAGCCCAGGCTATATTGATCTCTGTGTTCGCTCGTCGCTGACGGGGTTCTGATCGAGCTTGGCGGTCTGAAAATTTAGGGTTGCCATGCGAATATTTGCTAAGTATTATTGGTTCTATCGTTATAACTTATGTCCTTGGGCGTTGGTTACGAAGCGAGTTTAGGTTAGTAGTGCGAAAGCACTCGTCCTTACCAGTGTTGTTCTCCCCGCAAGGGGCTTTTGGAGGCGGTCTTTTGACCGCCTTTTTTTATGCACAACTACTCGAGCACGGATTCAGAGCGTCGCTGGTCGCTTGTTCTATAAAATCGGCTCCACAACTTGCTAACGACTCGATTTCATTAGGCTAGATCTTCAGCGATCTGGCGAAGTGAATCGACCTTTTCAGCGCAATGACTCCGCTTTTGGGATAGTGAGCCTATGGCTTTGAAGCTTACTGGGCTTTGAGAGAGGTTTGAGCCGACCTCCTTGGGAGTCGGTCGGCATCAAATTCAGGCAGTTTTTGGCTTAGCTGACTCTTAATTAGTCGATCTGCTGCAGTGACTCGGCGAGGGTGGATACAATCCGTTCGATCTCAGCCGACTCAATCTGAAAGGGGAGGCCGAATTGCAGGGTATCTCCGCCCCAGCGGACGTAGACACCACGTCGCCAACACTCGAGTGCAACTTGGTATGGCCGCAAAGTTGGATCGCCCGCTTTAGGAGCTAGCGTAATTCCGGCGGCAAAACCAAAGTTGCGAATATCTACTATGTGAGGTGCCCCTTTGAGCGCGTGTATTTTGGTCTCAAATTCGGGCGCTTTGCTGGCTACGCGTTGAATCAACTGCTCGGACTCTAATATGTCCAGGGTTGCCATCGCTGCGGCACAGGCGACGGGATGGCCCGAGTAGGTGAAGCCGTGCGGCAGCTCAATAGCATGGTCCGCGCCACCCTTGGCCATAAAGGCGTCGTAAATCTCCTGTCGCAGAAGTACGCCGCCCAAAGGAATAGCTCCATTGGTAACCTGCTTCGCGAAGGTGAGCATGTCGGGTGTGACGCCAAAAGCATCCGCGCCCCAGGTAGCTCCCGAGCGACCTAAGCCTGATATCACCTCATCAAATATGAGCAAAATATTGTGTTTGCTGCAGATCGCTCGTAACCGCTGAAGATAGCCTTTGGGTGGAACGATTACACCACCGGATCCAGAGAAGGGTTCGACCAGTACGGCTGCAATATTGGACGCATCATGCAGTGCAATTAAGTTCTCTAGTTCATCTGCAAACTCTGCTCCCTGTTCGGGCATCCCTTTGGAAAATACGGCATCTGGACGCCAGGTGTGGTTCAGCAGATCGCTCTCCATTCCTTGACCCCAGAGCTTGCGGTTTGCAGGTATACCGCCAAAGCTGATTCCTCCCCAAGTCGCGCCGTGATATCCCTTCTGGCGTGCCAAGATCTTTGTCTTGCTGGCATGACCACACTGGCGCCAGTAGGCGCGGGCTATTTTGGTGGCGGTATCGGCGGCTTCTGAGCCCGAGTTGGTGAAACAGACCCGGTTGAGGCCCTCGGGTGCCAAAGAGGTTAGGCGCTCTGCAAGTTGAAAAGCGAGAGGGTGGCCGAATTGAAATCCTGGCGCGTAATCTAACTGGTTAAGCTGGCGGTGGACCGCATCGGCGATCTCGGGTCGGCTGTGGCCGGCTCCGCAGGTCCATAGACCGGAGAGACTGTCGAGTATTTCGCGCCCATCTGCATCGGTCAGGTAGCTCCCCTTGGCCGAGGTAATGATGCGGGGGTCAGCTTTAAACTCACGATTACCGGTATAGGGCATCCAGTAGCTATCGAGCTGCTGCTGGCTGATACCAGCGCGTTCTGCTTGGTTCATCAAGAAGGGTCTCTATCAGAGGTGAATGGATAGAGTTAGAGTATTAAAAAATTGCAGAGGTGGCGAGTGCGCTGATCGCTACTTAGGTCGCAGCGCAATCTTTATCGACTAGTCGTCAGTCTCCGGCGTTATGCTGATCAGCATCTTGGCAAGGTCAAGCAAGATGATAAGCACTTTGTTGTGGTAACAGACGCCTTGGACGAAACGACGAGTTGATTCATCGTTAACCACCGCACTGGGGGCGCGATCGACCTCGTTTTGCGGTAGGTTAATCACCTCATCGACAGAGTCGACGACCAGACCAATCACCTCATGTTCATTCAATTCAACCACGATCACGCGGGTTGCGTCATCGGGCTCGCGAAGACCCAAGTGGAAAAGGGTTCGTGTATCGATCACGGTTACTACGTTACCGCGCAGATTCAGAATGCCAAGAATAGAGCGGTCGGACCCCGGTACTGGAGTAATATCGGAGTAGCGCAGCACCTCCTTGACCCGCATCACGTCGATACCGTAGCGCTCATTATCGACCCGAAAGGTGGCCCACTGGTGGTAAACGATCTCCTCTTGCTGAGATTTACGCTTGCGTTCATCCTCAGTGCGCTGATGGACCGCCTCCATCATGCGTAGCTCTTCAGCTGCCGCTTCCAGACCCATAACTACTACCTCGTGTTTGAACGACTGGCCAAGGGTTGGCCGTTTCTAGTAGTCAAAGTATAGAACTGAATTGGCGTTTTCGCCGCAATCCAAGGTTTTTGTTAGAGGCAGTTATCCGGCTTGGGTAGGCCTGCGATTCGGGCGAGTCGTTTTGGCGGGCTGCCCGTCTGGGTATTGGGCGGCAAAAGCTGCATCAGATAGAGGCTGCGTCCCTTCTCTGGTCCAAGTTGTTGCGCCATGAATTTCACCAACGGGCGCATCGCCGGTGAGTGATCAAATTGGCGATAGAATTGTCGGATCAGCTCAATTAGTTCCCAGTGTGCGTCTGTAAGATCAACGCTTTCGTCTGCCGCAATGGCTTGCGCTACGGCCGGCCGCCAATCTTCGGGGTTTGCTAGATAGCCCTCTGGGTCGAGTCGGATCGGTTGACCCTCGACGAAGATCTCTTCCATCAGCACCAGCTAACCGACCGGCGATGGGTTACGCAGAGGTCGACAAAGTCGGCATCGTCAATGACGTTAACCTGATCGTGTTTGACGCCGCGCGCCAAAGCATCAATACCCATTACATAAGGCCTCTGTTCGCCAAAACATTCGATCAGCGATGAGCTTGCCCAGTAGACACCGTCCTCAATTAGCACAACAGCATCACCGGGAGCCAAAGCGTCCAGAAGATGTTGTAGCAGCTCCGCCTGGTTGGGACCTCGATTGAGGATGTGCACTGTGGTTTCAGACATTGATAATCGCCTCGTAATCGCGCATTACCTCAGCCAGGGCCGTGGGTGAGACGAGCTCCACCTTCAGCGAGAGCTCATCTGGCTGGATACCGCGCGATGCTAAACTTCTACTACAGACGTAGATGGTTTCAATATCGTAGAGCGACAATGACTGTTGCATAGCGCTAAGATTTTTCTGTCCGATTTCGGCCGGTTGATGGTCTGGAAGGAGCTGATAGACCGCGTCGTCCAATAAGAGCAGGGCAACTTCACGATCAAAAAGGGCACAGGCGAGCGCTAACTCAAGGGCTTCGCGAGCGGCGGCGCTGCCGTAGGGCGCTTGGCGTGAAATGATAAGAAAGCGATTCACAGACCGCCTCCAAAGGTAACCACTCGATCTGAGACTGCGCAGGCCGCAACCAGTTGCCCAAGTCCAGAGAGTTCGGCCCCGGGTAGTAGGTTTTCGCCATCGGACCCATATCTCGCTGTTTCCGCCGCGTTAACCACGCCGCGTCGAATGGCCGCTGCAATACAGACCACAGCATCGAGCTGGTGAGTCTCTATTAAGTTCTGCCACTGCGTCGGAATATTAGCTTCATCTTGCGGGGCGAGTGCCAGCCGGTTGGCGCTCTGCACACCCGAACGGTAAAAGAAAATGCGCTCGATCTGGTGACCCTTAGCGAGAAGGGCATGCGCAAACCGCAAGGCGGTGGCGCTGCTCTGTGCGTCAACGGGTGCAGACTGTATTAATAGGGTAAATTTCATTGCTCAATAGTAACAAAGCTCGCCGTTGCAGACATAAAAAATCCCCACCGAGGTGAGGATTTTTTGGTTGGACCCAGGCCGCTTCAAGAGCTACCCGGGATGTAAACGACTTAGATCAATTAATCGTCGTTGAATGCACCGATCAGGCTCATGAGGTGCACGAACAGGTTGTAGATGCTCAGGTACAACCCGATTGTCGCCATGATGTAGTTGGTGTGCGTACCGTTAACAATCAAGCTTGTGTCGTAGAGCAGGAAGCCAACCATCAGTACGACGACAGCGGCTGAAAACGCCAGCTGCAGCCCAGAGATGTTTACACCAAACATCGGCAGTACGAAGAGCGCCAGCATCGATACCAGCAATACCATTGAGCCTGCAGCCAGGAAACCGCCCATGAAGCTGAAATCCTTACGAGTGCTCATGACGTAAGCTGTCAGACCAAAGAAAGTGAATGCTGTCATGCCGAGCGCCGTCATAACAACCTGGCCACCATTAGGGATCGCCAGATAGTGATTTAACAGAGGCCCGATGCCAAAGCCCATCAACCCAGTGAATAGGAAGGTTAGGGGTAGTGCGGACGCAGAGTTCTGTTTTTTGTTGATGACGAAAAGGAGTACAAAGCTCGCAATGATACTGCCCAGGTAAACCATGAACGGGGGGTTCATCGCCATGGATACGGCTGCCATGATAGCGCTAAATACCATCGTCATTGCTAGCAGCGTGTAGGTGTTGCGAATCACCTTGTTGACATCGCGTGAAGATGCCGTTGAAGCAGGTGTCACGTGATTATAGGTTGCCATAACTTACCTCGATTCCTCGTTTGTTTGGTGTAGCCCACCGGCACTGGTTTCATCCAAGAATGATCTAAGAACCGGTATTACCCCTCTATAGTGGGGCAATTTTATTAAATTTCAAGCCAGCTTGCAGTCTTAACGCTATTTCTGACGCACAGCTGAAAACGGTGAAAAGATACAGAGTCGGCCGAAGTGCGTATGGCGATGTTAGTCGCTACAATAGAGCGCAGATAAATCGAAAACTTTCGCGATAAAAACAACCGCTTTTACCGACCTAAGGTGTTCTGCTAAATGACCGCAATAAATGCACATGCAAGTTTTGAATTTCTTCGCTCCGAATCGATTGCATCGCTCGGGGTTGAGATTGCCGAGTATCAACATCGTGGTACAGGTGCAAAACATTTTCATATGCACAGCGATTACGATGAGAATGTGTTTTTGGTGGCGCTGCGTACCATGCCACAAGATTCGACCGGTGTGGCTCATATTCTAGAACACACTGCGCTCTGTGGTAGTGAGCGTTTTCCGGTGCGTGATCCCTTCTTTATGATGACGCGCCGCTCGCTGAATACCTTTATGAACGCCTTCACCAGCAGTGATTGGACCGCTTACCCCTTTGCCAGTCAGAATGTTAAAGACTTCTACAATCTGCTGGACGTCTATCTGGATGCGGTCTTCTTCCCCCGCTTGGATCCTCTCGATTTTGCTCAAGAGGGACATCGGATCGAGTTCGCTCAACCTGGCGACACCAGTTCTGAACTGGTCTACAAGGGCGTAGTGTTCAACGAGATGAAGGGGGCGATGAGCTCAACCTCATCAGTTCTTTGGCAGACGCTGACTAAGTATCTCTTTCCGACAACGACTTACCACCATAACTCTGGTGGGGAGCCGATGCAGATCCCAGATCTAAGTTATGAAGAGTTAGTGGAGTTTCATCGCACCCACTACCATCCAACCAACGCTATCTTTATGACCTTTGGCAATCAGCCGGTTGAAGAGCTGCAGGCCCGTTTTGATGCCCAAGCACTGAGCCGTTTCGAGCGCTCTGACATTGAGCTCAGTGTGCCAGATGAGCAGCGTTATTTTGCACCGGTCCGGGTTGAGGAGGCTTATGCCCTGGACAGTGACGAGCTCGAAGGTCAAACCCACCATGTGATGGGCTGGCTCCTGCCGCGCTCGATTGATTTAGAGGCGGAGCTGAAGGCGCAGCTTCTGTCTCGAGTTTTATTAGATAACTCCAGTTCTCCGCTGCGGGCCGTACTTGAGTCCACCGAGTTGGGTGCCGCTCCCTCGCCGCTGTGCGGCATTGAGGACTCCAACCGCGAAATGAGCTTTATGTGTGGCATTGAGGGAAGTGATCCGGAGCAGGCCGGTGCGTTCGAGTCACTCGTGATGGATACGCTTCAACAGATTGTCGAGCAGGGTGTTGACCAAGAGATGGTGGCTGCGCAGCTTCATCAGCTGGAGCTGCAGCAGCGCGAAATCACCGGAGATCACTACCCATTTGGGATGTCGTTGATTTTAGCGTCTCTCTCAAATGCGATTCATCGCGGTGATGCCATCGCAAGTTTAAATATCGATGCTGTCCTCGAGCGGATGCGCACCGATATTGCCGATCCAGACTATATTCCCAACTTAGTGCGTGAGTGGTTGATCGACAACCCTCACCGTGTGCGGTTGACGCTGCGTCCCGATGCACAACTCTCTGCCCGTAAAGAGTCTGCCGAAGCTGCGCGTTTAGCCGAGATCAAAGCCCAGCTCGATGCAGAAAAGGCGAATGAGCTGGTTAAACAGGCAGAGGCGCTCGAAGCACGCCAAGCGCAGCAGGATGACCCGGAGGTTCTTCCTCGGGTGACACTCGAGGATGTCTCTGCCCAGATGCATCTTCCAAGTGGCGAGCGCGTTAGCGATACGCCCGAAGTACACTGGTTCGAAGCTGGCACTAACGGTCTGGTCTATCAGCAAGTTGTCATAAATTTGCCACACCTTAGCCAACGCGAGCAGGCGCTGATTCCACTTTACACACAGTGTTTGTCTGAGCTTGGGTCGGCCGGACGTACTTATAAAGAGCATCAAGCGCTAGAGAGTGCGATCACCGGCGGGATCAGCGCCTATGTGAGCAGTCGCGGCCAGGTCGATGATGCTCGCCAACTGCAGGCGCTCTTGGTGCTTTCGGGCAAAGCTTTGGCACCGAACCAGGCGGCTATGTCTGCACTGATGTTCGATATGCTCGACTCCCCTCGATTTGATGAGCAGAGCCGTATTCGTGAGCTGGTTGCCCACTCCTTGTCGCGTAAAGAGCAGAGTGTCTCTGGTCAGGGTCACATGTTGGCCATGCTTGCCGCTAGCGCAGGACTTGCAGCCGGCGCGAGTCTCTCTTCACTATCGCGCGGACTCCCCTCTATTGAGTCGACCCGCACATTGAAGGCGCAGATCGCCTCAGAAGAGGGGATCGCTGCGCTGACTCAAGAACTGCTGGCGATGCACTCCAAAGTGATGCAGATGCCCCGAATCGGACTTATCGTGGGTGAGGCTGAACACAAGAGTGAGTACCAGCAGGCGATGATCAAACTACTGGCTGAGTTACCAGCCGCGGAATCTCAGGAGAGTTTCAGCGCAGAGATTCTCGCTGGTGAGCAGGCGCAGGTGTGGGTGGCTAATCCCTAGGTCAGCTTCTGTGCCAAGGTCTATCCCACTGTGCCGGTCGGTCATCCGGATTCAGCAGCACTGACCGTTCTCGGGGAGTTGCTACGCAATGGCTACTTACACCGGGCGATTCGTGAGAAGGGTGGAGCCTACGGCAGCGGTGCGAGTCAAGATAGCGGCGATGCGATTTTCCGCTTCTACTCCTACCGTGATCCGCGCTCGCTCGAGACGTTGGAAGACTTTGACCGCTCAATCCATTGGCTGTTGGACGGCGGTGCCGATGAGTTGCAGCTAGAAGAGGCTATTCTCGGAGTCGTTAGTTCAATCGATAAGCCGGGATCGCCAGCTGGTGAGGCTAAAGCGACGTTCTTGAACACCCTGTTTGGTCGCACACCTGAGCAGCGCTCAGCCTTCCGTCAGGCCATACTGGAGGTATCGCTGGCCGATATTGTGCGGGTGGCGGACACCTATCTGACTGATTCAGATAAAGCTAATGTGGCAGTTCTAACACACGCGAAGGCGGCTGATGCGCTGCCGTCAAACTTTGCGCGCTTCAAGGTCTAATGTGATTGAGTAGTGTGCCAAGCGAACGCCCGCTGCTGGGCGTTTCGCTCATTATCTCGGCAGAAGCGATTCTGGTTATTACGGGTATTCTGATCCGACTGCTAGGTACTGACATCGGTGTCGCCCAGCTGGTCTTTCTGCGTAACATTATCGGCCTGTTCTATATGTCGGTGTTAATCACGCTGCAGGGCAATCTAAGTCTGCGAACCTCTCGACTCCACCTGCACTTTATGCGGGCTTCGATCGGCGTCAGTGCAATGGCCTGTCTCTATTATGGTTGGACGCATCTACCGCTCGGGACAGCCGCTTTGCTAAAGCAGACTGCTCCCCTGTTTATGCCGCTTCTGGGTCTTTGGATGCTGGGTGAACGGATACATCCGATCTTGCGCTGGTCGTTGCCTATCGGCTTTGCGGGCGTTGCCTTAGTGCTGCAGCCATCCAGCGCCACGATCCAGCTGGCTGTGATAGCGGGTCTTTTTGGTGCACTTTTAAGCGCGCTGGCGAAGATCTATATCCGCAGGATGAAAGCGACAGAACCGTCGCGGCGAATCGTATTCTACTTCGCGCTATTTGCCACCCTGATTAGTGCCCCTTTTGCCCTCTCTGAGTGGGTACCCTTAACCTGGCAGCAATGGGGAGGCGTCGCGGCTATTGGTGCGCTCTCGACCTTGGCGCAGTTGGCTATGACGCGGGCCTATCACAATGCACCGGCTGGCTATCTAGGACCTTTTACCTACTCGTCGGTTATCATTGCAACACTTCTGGGTTGGATGATCTGGGATGAGTCTTTGCGTGCTCTTACCCTTATGGGTATGGCGCTTATTTTGATCGGCGGT
>Ga0102948_1000438_pt1 | contig 16217 bp, 17 predicted proteins | sample SalPonA_A_H2O_MG_FD_78211 | JGI IMG/M metagenome (GOLD analysis project Ga0102948, IMG submission 78211) | Water microbial communities from South San Francisco under conditions of wetland restoration - Salt Pond MetaG R2A_A_H2O_MG | ecosystem: Environmental > Aquatic > Non-marine Saline and... | reverse complement strand
TGGCCAAAGTGCTGTCCCGCAACTGTCTGACGGTTTAGCTCGCCAGGTGGTATATCATCTCCCATCCCATCGACCTGGTTGTCAGTCCACCAGAGCTCGCCGGTGACTGGGTGGAAGTCATGACCCACTGAGTTACGAACGCCATAGGTGTAGACTTCTCTATTAGAGCCGTCGCGATCCATACGAATGATGCCGCCTATACCGGTTTCTGCGTAAAGATCGAGTTTCTCGGGCGGAGCAACGTTAAATGGCTGACCAAGAGAGATATATAGTTTATTGTCTGGCCCAATCTTTACTACGCGAGCAGTATGGTTATAGCTCTCTTCTGAGGTTGGAATCAGTTCGCCTTTCGGAACTATATCTACCGCCACGACATCCGGACCCTCGTAGAAAAACTCTGCTGCTGGGAACATGCGCACTTGGTTGGTTTCGGCAATGTAGAGGAAACCATCTTTACTGAACGCCATGCCATTAGGGACGTTGAACTCAAGTGACGGAGCGAAATCCTTCACTTCATCGGCTACGCCGTTGCGGTCGCGATCTGAAACAACCCACACTTTGTCCTTGCGTGTGCCAACAAACAGAACAGTACCCTGTGGTGCCATTGCCATATGACGTGCATCCGGCACAACAGCATACAATTCAATCTTGAAACCTTCAGGGAGTTTTATATTCTTGAGTATCTCTCGGAGGTTAGCGGCCTTTTCGCCATCCTGTTCGATAAAGGTATGATCTCCAATTCCTTTACCTGACTTGCCGAAAATACCCACGTCGGCGACGGCCGCGCCAGCTAGGAGAGTACTGGCGATACAGGCCGCAATAAGTTTCTTCTTCATGGTGTTGCCTCTTTGTTGTTTTTTTATAAGGTCGCGTGTCAGGGCTAGTGTGCACATCGACTGGCGTCGCAGCGGGTGAGGTTCGACCGGCCTATCTGGCCGGTTTTTTCGCCCAGTAATGACGCTTTTCGCGATACAGAAATCCTATTCCGTAGAATTTCTGTTATAAGAAACTACCGGGAGGTATCCTGTAACGGAAATAAATATCCGAAAGATCCATAATAAGAATTATTGATAAGGGTGTTTCAATGCTGCGTTTGAGAGGTGTAGACCTTAATCTTCTGGTGGTGTTTCGTTTGTTATACGAGCATCGAAACACCGGTGTTGTGGCCGAAAAGCTTGGGATTACTCAGCCCGCGGTTAGCAATTGCCTGGCTAGGTTACGCAAGCAACTTAAAGATGAGCTGTTTGAGCGTACACAGACCGGTCTCACACCCACGCCCTACGCGGATCGCATTTTTGAGGTGGTTCAGTTTGGCTTGATGAAATTAGAAGAGGGGTTGGGCGAAACTGAAAAATTCGACCCGCGGACTAGCGACAGAATTTTTACGGTCGCTATGTCAGAGATGAAAGAGGCTGAAATTCTACCCTCACTCTACTCCTACATTTGCAAACACGCGCCAAACGTTGGGATCAAGTGTATCGGTGATGTAGGCCTAGAATTAAAGACAGGGTTGGAGAGTGGCGAAATCGACCTTGCTATAGGTTATTTCCCTCAACTACAGGCCGGCTTTTATCAAAGGCGGCTTTATGAAGAACCTTATGTGTGTCTGATGCGCACCGATCATCAAATGTTAAATGGTCCTCTTACCCCTCATCGGCTTGCAGGATTCGACCATCTTATTATCGAAGCACCCTCAACCGGTCATAGTCATGTCGAAAAAATGCTTCGTGAAGCCGGCATTTTTCACACCCGAGGGATACATATTCCTAACTTTTTGAGCGCGCCCTACATTGTTCGGGAGTCTGACTTAATAGTGTCTCTACCTCAGCGCTTTGCCCTAATGGCTGCAAATGCATTGGGTCTCGCGACGATTCCTCACCCGGTACTCATAGAACCGTCTTGGGTCAGGCTTTTTTGGCATCGGCGTTTTCATAAAGATGAAGGCTTGGCTTGGCTCCGTAGTGTGATGGTGGAACTTCGGGGTGATGAGGTAGCTGTTTCAGATAGTCTGGGAACGCGGCAGGCTGATTTGGCAGTCCTAAACAGCCACTGATATGACCGGCGACCTCTGTATGTTTTGCCATATTATGAAAAAAATAATTCTTGACGGTCTCTTCACTACTTGGGAATTGAAGCATATATTGGATTGGGTGGTTGGGTAAGATCCTGCCTAACGACGTTTGACGATTAATCCTAAAACAAAAAAGTGAGAGCATTATGTGGACTAAACCAGCATACAAAGATCTGCGCATCGGCTTCGAAGTGACAATGTACTTCGCTAATCGCTAATATCTCTATTGTCGGTGTCAGGCGACTGGCACCGACTCCATTTTGAGTCAATTCACACTTATCGCTTCAGCGCAACGTATGTTGGCATGTCGACTCAGGTTGGTCCTCACCTAAGGTGTCCGTGTAGTGCGTAGGGTGCAAAAATTTTGGCATCGGTGCGATATCAGAAACGTAGTTTTCAGTAGCAAGCAGTATAGGTTGACGCATTTGGTGGTTCCAGTACCTGAATGAACCCCGTGTTCCCTTGTACAGGTCGACCCTAGATTCTTTATCCTCAAATAATGATCGTAGGTTTAGTCCATCCCCCGTCAAATGGGTTGGGTTAAGACTATTCGCAACAAATTTAACCGATGCCCAGGCGGCAAATTCTCGATCGGTCATAGCCAGCCTTGCACTTGACTCTGTCGATCCTAAATTTCTATAACGTTCGTTGAGCTGCGGTGCGCCATATCGTTCTAATGCGTAGTGCCAGGCTTTGGGTACAAGCCCAACGTCGCCAACAACTGGGCGAGGACGGCGCGTACTGAATTGTATGCGTCGGCCGAAATCGAGTTCGGAATCAATTACTGCCACGACATCATAGGAGCTGCGTCCCGTCAGGAATTCTGGCTTGTTTCGATCGCGATCGTCGGGATGGTGAGACAGAGTAAATATTCGTTCATCAGAAATACTACCGCCAAAACGCTCGATTGATTCGGCCAAAATCGTTTTACGTTCCATATCTCGCTCACTCGATCCGTGAACAAGCAATACCTTCAGCCAGCCACTGTGGACCAAGAACTGCGCGAGCGCATCGAAATACATTCGATCTGATGGAATGGCATGGTAAACACCGGACAAACATAAGTCGCTTCGCAACGATTGCTCCGAGGCACTGGTATTGATTGCCACAGCGCCAAGTTTATCGGCGTAATTTGCGGCCGTTTTGAGAAGGTTTGCCGGGAGGTCCAGTAATAGCAGATGATTTGCGTCTAGATCTGACAGCTGCTGCTCTATGGGTTGAGCCGTGTCGATCTCTATAGTCTTAAGTTGCGGTTCAATACCGTACAAGTCGAATTTAAGTTTCGCCTCATCAAGTGCGAGCTGTATGGCCCGTTCAAGAGCTCGGCGCTCCTCCACAACAATACCCGAGAAAGATGTTAGGTCCTCACGCTGTTGTGGTGTTGAAACAATTGTTAGGTGCAAGCTCTCTGCTTGTACAGCACCTGCAAGCAGAAGACTCAAAAGTGCTATCTTGAGTTTGGTCACTGGAGTACCTCCACAGCACGGGGGACAAGCCCTGTTCGAACTGATGCTACGGGTCGGCGGCTATCAAGGTCGATTATTGTCATATCATCTGAGAGGCCGTTCAGAACGTAGAGTCTGTCCTCGTTTGGCGAGAGGGCTAGCCCCCAAGCACGGCGCCCAACAAGGATATATTTGAGAATCTCTCGTGTTTGACGGTCAATTATAGCGATATGATTTGCCGCTCCCAGGGCAACGTAGGCAAAGCGAGTGTCTGTGGAGAAGATAATATCCACGGGTGTGAGTTGCTCGCTTCTGAGACCTCTTGGAGCAAAGATTATCTCATCTACTTTTTTCAGTGTTTGTATGTCAAAGATCTCTACCCGACTACCCATCTCAGTAGAGACCCAGAGTTCAGACTCCGCTATTGCCAGGCCCCTTGGCCTCAGGTTAGTCAGAATCTTTGCCTCTTCACTGTAGTCCTGAGTTGAAAACACATGGACTAGGCCTGCGTTCTCTGAGGCGACAAAAATGCGCTTGTGATCAACAGAGATTGCAACACCATCAGGTTCATATCCTGTTGGAAGTGTAGCTAACAGCTTACCTTCTGGAAGTTCGATCACAGATGCTGTTGATGCTCGCTCATTACTGACGACGAGCAAATTCTCTTCATTCATTGCAAGGGTAGATGCGCCATCCAAACCCGTGATTGTTTGAAGAATTTCGCCATCTTCGACACTAACTCTGACTACCTGATTTTGCTCAGCGCATGCTATCCAGAGCGAGTTTGTTTCACCACTGTAATGCAAATCGCGCGGGCGCTCGCAGCGAAAAAGAGTGCGCAATACCTTGCCTCGCTCGTCATGAATCAATACTTCATCCGATCTTTCGTTGCTCACTGCAAGCTCGAACCCGACTGCGCTTAACGAGGTCAGGAGTCCCGCGAGGAGAGTAGCGATCCTATAAGGTTGCACAGGCGTCAAAAGGGATTTACATAAGATCATAAGTGGGCTCTAAGCATTAGGTTTGTATACGAGGGGTACAATATAACTGAGCAAAATCACTCCCATTACTATTCCTAAGAGGGACATGAGGTCAAACTGAGAGTAGATGGCAAAACGGACGCTCTCTACCAGATGCGTAAAGGGGTTGAGCACGCTGATCCAATAAAGTAGCTCGCTTGACTCCTGTAGCTGCCACAGCGGATAGAGCGAGCTGGACAGGAAAAGTGCTGGAAAAATAACAAAGTTCATAACACCCGCAAAGTTTTCCATCCCATTCACGGTACTTGCCAGTAGCAAACCAATCAGTGCAAGCGCGTAAGCGATCAAAAAAACCACTGGCACAGCGATCAGAAGACCAATCAACGGAAGATGTACATCAAAAAGAAGGGCGATCGCCAGCATGAGGTAGGCCTGTATCGTTGAGACTGTGGCTGCTGCCAGCAGTTTAAACACCAATAGCTTTCGCCGACTGATAGGCGCTGTCATCAGTACCTTCATTGAGCCCGCCTCCCGATCGAAGGCCATAGCCAAAGATGACTGCATACCATTGAACAGGCAGACCATGCCGATGAGTCCGGGAATTATATAGACATCATAGGTAGTGTAAGTGCTGTAAGGCGCTTGGGTTGCTATACCAAGTGTGCTCTTGAAACCGGCCGCAAAGACAAGAAGCCAAAATAGGGGTCTGACCAATGCCGAGAGTAGTCGCGTACGCTGTCGAATAAAGCGAGAAAACTCGCGTGTCATGATTGCTTGAAATGCGTAAAAGGATCTAGTCATGGTGATTCGCTATTCCTTTGTAGGTCTCAAGAAGGGTTGTCTGATCCCCGCATTGCCCGCGGTGTTTGACCTCTCCACGTGACACGATCAACAGTTGATCCTCCTCACGCAGCTCATCTGTTATGTGAGTACACCAGAGCACGCCAATACCCTCCTGCTGAGCTAGTTCGTGAATATCGCTGGAAAGCTGTAAGCGACTGTCGATGTCCAGGCCGACACTGGGTTCGTCTAGCAGCAGCCAATTAGGGCGGTGAAGAAGTGCCCTTCCTATCTCGATCCGACGGCGCTCGCCACCGCTGAGAGTCATCGGTTTGCGCGCAAGTAGATGCTCAAGGTTGAGCAGCTGCGATACCCATTTGATTCGCTCTCGGCGTGTGCTTGGGTTCAATCCGTGCAATCCGGCGGCGTACTCTAAATTCGCCAGGCCAGACCTCATGCCGTCTAAAGCAGGCTCTTGAAATACGAATCCGAACGAGGCGAGATCGCGCGGTTCGATGCGCCGCTTCGTTTCACCCTCAATCTCAAATTCGCCCTGCTGGCAGGAAAGTAGTCCCGCAAGAATTTTTATTAAGGTTGATTTGCCGGCACCGTTAGGACCCAGTAAGGCGGTGACAGTGGACGCGTCAAGCGTAAAAGAGAGGTTGTTCAGCGCAACCTGATTGCCGTATCGGTGACTGAGATTTCGAATAGCAAGTGGCATGGTACCTCTGCACTTTTTTATTATTAGATGTTGAGCAGTTTCTCTGGGCATTGTCATAAATACTGCACAGTATACCGATGATAGGACGTTGTCAGCCGGAGTGGAACCGTTGTTAGCTTCACTTTTGACAAAGCACTCTGCCAGGATGCAGTCTAAGTTGCAGTATGTGAAAAGAGGGTAGTACTGGGTTACTACCCGTTCTTACGGAAAGCAAATAGAGTGCGAGATGTCCTTTCGGACAACGGGAACTGATGATATTAATATCATCGGACTTAGCATAATAACAATGAGGATAAGAGTATGTGGACTAAACCAGCATACACCGATCTGCGTATCGGCTTCGAAGTAACTATGTACTTCGCAAACCGCTAAGCGGTCTTGAGCACTGGCTCAGCCAGTGCTCGTTTGAGTGTTAAGCCATACGATAAATACAACAGGCTCGTTACTTAGATGAAAATTCATGTCTTGGGATCAGCCGCTGGTGGCGGCTTTCCCCAGTGGAACTGCAACTGCGAGATGTGCGCGGGTTATAGAGCGAATCGCATACGTGCGACAGCGCGTACACAGTCATCCATCGCTTTAAGCATCGATGGAATCAGTTGGATTCTATTCAATACCTCCCCCGATATTCGCCAGCAAATTGCAGATTTTCCTGCCCTTCAGCCTAACCGTGAACTGAGGGATACGGGGATATCTCAGATCATATTCATGGATAGTCAGATAGACCATACAACGGGTCTACTGATGTTGCGCGAAGGTTGCCCCCACAGTATCTGGTGCACGGAGCCCGTGCAGAGAGATTTGAGTGAAAATTTTCCGATACTGACAATGCTGCAGCATTGGGGTGGGAACAGGATCAATACGATTCCCGTTGATGGATACGAACCATCGAGCTTCAAAATCCCGGGGTTCGAAACGCTTGAGTTCACGGCGGTGCCGCTGTTGAGTAATGCACCGCCTTACTCTCCCAGAAGAGACCGACCTGATCCGGGAGACAATATAGGTATCAGAGTTGAAGATAAGTCTTCAGGGCAGTCTTTTTTTTATGCGCCTGGTCTGGGGCAAATTCAAGATCATCTGATCCCCCTCATGGCGAATTCGGATTTGCTATTGGTTGATGGCACAGTCTGGCGTAATGATGAAATGCAGCAGCGAGGCGTTGGTACGCGACTGGGAACAGAGATGGGGCACCTGCCTCAGTCTGGAGAGGGCGGCATGATTGAGCTGTTAAGTCAGTTTGAACGGCCGCGTAAGGTATTAATACACATCAATAACACTAACCCCATACTGGACGAGGAGTCTTCGGAACGGGCTCTGTTGACAGAGCAGGGGATTGAGGTGGCTTTTGATGGTATGTCGATCGAATTATAAATCTAAGGGTCAGGTCGATGGTTGTGAAGAGTAGTTCCGCGTTGACACGCGATGAGTTTGAGCAGGCGCTTCGTGCCAAGGGAGCGCTCTATCATACAGAGCACCCCTACCACCAAGCGATGTATGAAGGTCGAAGTACACCTGAGCAGATCCGGGGGTGGGTTGCTAACCGTTTCTATTATCAGATCAGCATACCTCTCAAGGATGCTGCGATCATGGCCAATTGTCCTGACCCCGATGTCAGACGCCAGTGGGTACAGCGAATAGTCGATCATGATGGCGTCAGTGCCGGAGAGGGCGGTATTGAGGCCTGGATCGCACTTGGTGAGGCTGTGGGGTTGACGCGTGAAGAGCTATTGAGCCAAGAATATGTCCTTCCGGGTGTCCGTTTTGCGGTTGACGCTTATGTGAATTTTGCCAGACGCGCGAATTGGCAAGAGGCTGCCAGCTCTTCTCTGACAGAACTTTTCGCACCGAAGATACACAAAAGCAGACTGGAGGCATGGCCTCAACATTATCCTTGGATCAAGCCGGAGGGGTACAGCTACTTCCGCAAGCGTTTGACCGAAGCGCGCAGGGACGTTAACCACGGCCTTGAAATCACGCTCAGCCACTACACGACGCGTGAACAGCAGAATCGGATGCTGGAAATTTTGCAGTTTAAACTGGATGTCTTGTGGAGCATGCTAGACGCTATGACGATGGCTTACGAGCTCGATCGCCCGCCGTTTCATACGGTCACAAATGAACGTGTCTACCATAGGGGGTTGTTTAAATGAGCTCCGATATGTTGAACAAAATTCCGGTACTCAACTCGATTTATCGGCTGCAGTGGGAACCGGCGCAGCAAGGATATGTGCTCTTGTATCCTGAGGGTATGGTGCAACTCAATGGCCCTGCGAGTGAGATCCTCAGGCGAGTGGATGGGGAACGTTCAGTAACGCAAATCGTCGATGACCTTCAGTTAAGCTTTCCAGATGCAGAGGGTTTGATTGAGGATGTAGAGGCATTTTTGGTGGAAGCTCATGAGCAAAACTGGATCTCCCTGTAACGGCGCGCCGGCAACATTGAATGCCGGCAGCGACCTTAAATCGATTGGCCAACCCCTCTGGTTGCTCGCCGAATTGACCTACAAATGCCCCTTACAGTGCCCTTACTGTTCGAACCCCCTCGATTTTGCTGCTGCGGGCGCGGAGTTAACAACCGAGCAGTGGATCGAGGTGTTTCGACAAGGAAGAGAACTTGGCGCTGTACAGCTGGGTTTCTCCGGTGGGGAGCCGCTCGTGCGACAAGATCTGGAGGAGCTGATAAGGGCTGCAAGAGACTTGGGCTATTACACTAATCTCATCACCTCGGGTGTTGGACTCAGCGAGCAAAAAGTGGCCAATTTCAGAGAGGCCGGTCTGGATCATATTCAGGTGAGTTTTCAAGCCAGCGACGATAGCGTGAACGCAATGGTGTCAGGTAGTGAGAAAGCGTTTCAGCAAAAGCTGAAGATGGCCAGAGAGGTTAAAGCTCAGGGCTATCCAATGGTGCTCAACTTTGTCACTCATCGTCACAATATCGATCAAATCGACCGGATCATAGAGTTGTGTATCGAGTTGGAGGCCGATTTTGTCGAGCTTGCGACTTGTCAGTACTATGGCTGGGGTTTTGAAAATCGTGACTGGTTGATGCCCAGTATAGAGCAGTTAACCTTCGCAGAAGCTCGTACGAACCATTGGCGCGAAGAGCTCGAACGCCGTGGAAGTAAAATGAAGCTTATTTTCGTTACGCCCGACTATTATGAAGAGCGTCCTAAAGCTTGTATGAATGGTTGGGGGTCAGTTTTCTTGACCGTAACGCCCGATGGAACGGCACTACCCTGTCACTCTGCCAGAATGCTGCCGATAGAGTTTGCTAAGGTGACAGACCTAGGTCTCAAAGAAATTTGGTATGAGCACCCATCTTTCAATCAGTTCCGTGGTTTCGATTGGATGCAAGAACCCTGCCGTAGCTGCGACGAAAAGGAGCAAGACTTTGGCGGCTGTCGTTGTCAGGCTTACATGTTGACGGGTGATGCGGCGGCTGCGGATCCTGTTTGTAGTAAGTCGTCTGAACACAGTCAAATCGTTGCAGCCCGACGAAGCGATAGTGACCGGAGTGAGACGGAGAACGATAGCTTCATCTATCGTAACGAGAGAAACTCCAAGGTTTTTTTCCGTCAGGGATGATATGGCGATTTCCGCGTCAGAAGCCTGCGCAACCCAAAATGAGTATTCGCAGCTAATGTTCTCGTCGAACGGTCAACTGGGCTGGGTTGAGCGTTCCGAGAGAACATCCTACGTGCCTCAGGTCTGGACTGAGACCGCAGGGGTTCAACAGAGACTCTCTCCACCCGAATATGCGGTTTTAAGTCGGGTGCATGAATACGGGGGGCGCGCCTGGTGCTGGGGCAAAAACGCTATTTACTTCGTTGAGAGTCGCTCGCAGCAACTTTTCTCTCTCTGTCTGGAGACACTCGAGTGTCGTCAGCTCACGCAGTGCATAAACTCTCGCTTTATGGAGCCGCTCTGGCAGGATCGTTTTGATACGATCCTAGCGATTGAAGAGCAGCATGGTAATGATCATGTGATCAATCGAGTCGTCAGTGTAAACAGGCTGACAGGAGAGGTCACAGTCTTGCATGATGAATGTGATTTCTACGCGGGTTTAACACTGCATCCTCATCAATTGGAGTTAGCATTTGTTGCCTGGAATCTGGGAGAAATGCCCTGGAGCCAGACGCATTTTTGCATTGGCAGATGCAACGATCGCGGTCAGTGGGTGATCGAAGAGTTCATAGATAGGGTGCCGCAGTCGATTGCTATGGCGTCTTATGACAGAAATGGTGTACTGCATTTAGTCAGCGATAAGAGCGGTTTTTGGACAATTCACCGCTATTCCAGTAACCACCGATCGCTTACGCCAGTGACACATGATGCTAGCGACCAAATATCTTCTCCCTGGCAGTCTGGTATGGTGCAGTATTGCTTCACCGAGACCAATCAGCTTCTGCATTTGCGGTTTACCCAAGCTTCTGTTGAATTGGTGGTCAATGGGAGTCGTGTGGAAATCGAGGGTATCAACCACTTTCGTGAGATTGTTCACTATGCTGGCAGAACGGTTCTTATCGCTGCAGGTATGAATAAGAGTCTTCACCTGCTTGAGCTTAGTCAAAATGGTGAGACGACTGAGTTGACTGACTCTCAACCGGCGTTAGCGTCGTCGCCTGTGTTGCCGAGGATGATTCAGTTTGAGGTGGATGGTACGCCGGTTTCAGGGTTCTACTATGCGCCGCAACACCCCGCAGAAGCCCCTGCGCCGCTGTTGATGTTGATGCACGGTGGCCCAACATCCGCTACTTACCCCGTATATAACAGCCTTATTCAGTTTTGGTGTAGCAATGGCTTCGCTGTTTTTGATCTTAACTATCGAGGCAGCAGTAATTCGGGTCGAGCCTATCGATATGCGTTGCATAAACAGTGGGGAGTCGCGGAGGTGCAAGATGTCCACGCTGCTGCTGATCATCTGGTAGAGCTAGGATTGGCCATGCAGGACCGTCTTTTCATCAGGGGGCGCAGCTCTGGCGGATATTCAGCGTTGCTGGCCGCTCGCGAAAATCGTCGCTTCAGAGCGCTGACCTCCTATTTTGGCGTCACCAACCCCAAAACACTCCGGCAAAGCACACACAAGTTCGAGTCGCGCTACTTAGATTGGCTACTACCAGATGATGCTCAGCGGATTAGCGCGGATACTCTCTGCAAAGGCATAGCATCTCCCGTACTCTTTCTGCAGGGAATGCAGGATGTCATCGTTACGCCCGATCAAACCCGAGATTTTCAGGAGCAGCTCCTCTCCAGAGGAGTTCACAGTGAGGTCGTCTATTTTCCAGACGAGGGTCACGGCTTTCGGAAACGTGAAAATCAGGCAAGATCGCTTGAGGTAGAGCTGGACTTCTACCTCCGTACTCTGACCGGTAATCAATAGTCGATCGGCTGACCCACTTATACCATGTCAGGTGAGCCTGTTAGGCTATATCGATGCTTACCTGTCATGTGTATAAGGAGATAACGTTCTTATCAATCTGCCTCGCGTTGATGGGCGTATCAACAGAAAAAGGTACGATAATATGAAACTGACCGCTCTTATAGCTCTGCCCCTTCTGTTGAACATCTCAGTATCCCACTCCGGCATTATCACAGTCGGCCAGTTCCTTAACGAGTGCGAGGCCAATCCAGAACCTTGTATGGCATTTGTTATGGGTGTAGTCGAGGGTGCACGACATCAGGTGCGCGAGATCCATTCGGCACAACCTTACTCTTTCTCAATGCATGGGAAATTAGTCTGTTTACCAGAGCAGTGGGGGAGTGGACAGTTGACCGAGAAAGTCGTGAGCACACTCAGCGTTAACCCCCAGACTCATCAGTATTCAGCGGTCTCTGGTGTTATTTTCGCGTTGCTGCAAGAGGCACGATGCGAGTCGCTTTGATTGTTGGGTCTATTGATCTTTAATGCACTTTGCGTTTGAATCCGCCCCGTCATATCCATTTTTTATGAAATTGATACCCGAAGCGAGGGAGCTTGGCCTTGTACACAGAAGAGGATGTTAGACGGCTGACATGGCAGTCACGTCGGGGCATGTGGGAGTTAGATCTTCTGCTGGTGCCTTTTATGGAGCAGGCATTTAGTGACCTTGAACTGGCAGATCAGGATCGGTTTGTTCGTCTGCTAGACTGTGAGGATCAGGATCTGTTTCTTTGGTTTATGCAGCGTGAGGTTCCTCCAGATGAGGATTATGCGCGGATTGTTGGGATAGTATTGGCGCATGTTCAATCCTCTAAAAATCGTAATAAAACGCTCTAGTTTCTGGTATCTCTGGCTTGTTGGTGTGCATGCCTTAGCGATGCTGAGTCTGTTCTTGACGCCGCTACCCACATTTACAAAGGTGATACTTCTGGTTGGGTTGTGCCTGAGTTACTGGAGTTTTTTCAAGTTTCCAATTAACAAAGGTATCGCTGGTTTGATTTGGAATCAGGACCGCAGTCTATTTGCGACGGTGAATGAAGCGGGTCTGCAAACATTTCACGAGATGCCGAGGCGACTGCTTCGCCTACCCTTTTTGGTCTGTATCTATGTCAATGCGAAAGCGCCAGTGCCGAATCAGTGGATAATTCTTCTTCCCGACATGATGTCCAAAGCAGAGTGGCGCAGGTTGCAGGTGATGGCACGCTGGAGCGAACTGCAGGTTTAGTTGATTGGCCAGTGATAGTTGTCTGGCACCAGGATCGTATCGTACAGGTCTGGTTCCGCATCAGGGTAGTCGAGAGTGTAATGTAAGCCTCGGCTCTCGGTACGCTTCATTGCGCAGCGGATAATGAGCTCCGATACCAGCGCCAGATTGCGCAGTTCGATGAGATACTTGCTGACACGGTAATTTTTGTAGTAGTCCTGTATCTCGCGCTGCAGCAGATCCACACGGTGTTGCGCTCTCTCTAAACGCTTATTGGTTCGCACGATACCGACGTAGTCCCACATGAAGCGTCGTAGTTCGTCCCAGTTGTGCGAAATTACGACGTCCTCATCAGAGTCGACTACCTTCGATTCGTCCCAGGGTGGTACCTCAATTCTGCTGATTTCCACACTCTGTAGCTCTGCGCTTATCGCTTTTGCTGCGGTGCTGCCATACACGATGCACTCCAGAAGCGAGTTAGAGGCGAGTCGGTTGGCGCCATGTAAGCCGGTAAAAGCGGTCTCTCCGATGGCGTACAGACCGGGCAAATCTGTTCGGCCGGAATTGTCAGTTACAACGCCACCGCAGGTGTAGTGGGCTGCGGGCACGACAGGAATGGGCTCTTTGGTGATGTCGATACCAAGCTCCAGGCAGCGTTCATAGATCGTTGGAAAGTGCTCTTTCACAAACTCAGCAGGCTTATGTGAGATGTCGAGGTACATACACTCACTACCAAGGCGCTTCATTTCGAAGTCGATGGAACGTGCAACGATGTCGCGCGGTGCTAGTTCAGCTCGTCCATCGAAGTCAGGCATGAATCGCGTGCCGTCTGGGCGCAACAAAAGGCCACCCTCACCGCGCACAGCTTCGGTAATCAGCAGAGATTTGGCTTTTGGATGGTAGAGACAGGTCGGATGAAACTGGTTGAACTCCATGTTGGCAACACGGCAGCCGGAGCGCCAAGCCATGGCAATACCATCGCCTGATGCACCGCCATCTGAGTTGGTTGTATAAAGATAGGCTTTCGAAGCACCACCCGTTGCGAGTACTACCCTCGAGGCAAGAAAGGGTTCAACCGTACTGTCAGTCTGGTTAAGCACGTAGGCGCCAATGCAGGCGTTGTCAGCGAGATTGAGCTTGCGCCGAGTAATCAGATCAACGCCGATATGATGTTCAAACAGATTGATGTTGTTTGCGGCCTTAGCACGATCCACCAACGTGCTTTGGATCGCCCGTCCAGTTGCATCAGCAGCGTGGACAATTCGTCGATGAGAGTGGCCCCCTTCACGGGTTAGGTGGTAATCATCTCCGGAGCGGGTAAATGGCACCCCCTGATCAATTAACCAACGAATACTATCAGGACCGTGCTGAACTGTTTGATCAACACTATCGCGGTGGCTAAGGTTGGCGCCGGCTACGTAGGTATCCTGAGCGTGACTCTCGGTTGTATCGCTCTTCTCAAACACACCAGCGATCCCTCCCTGCGCCCACCAGGTCGCACCATGCTCCAGCCGCCCCTTGCTGAGCACTGCAATCTGCAGATGGTCGGGTAGATTGAGAGCTAGAGTAAGTCCAGCTGCACCGCTACCAAGGATAAGAACATCAAAGTGTTTTGCCATAGTGTTTTGAGAGTCGAAAATTAAGTCGTTGGCCTATTATGCCGAGTCTTTTGCGACATTAGTAAGGCTACTCGAGAAAAAATCTGACTTAGCGGGAACTTTTTTCGGAAATTAAGCTCTGAGTAGGTGTAGCGCATTGATTCCGCTTGAACTTAGAGCAGTCTACGCCACATACTTTGCCGATGTCGAAGCATAACAGATCGACAATTAGGATGGGGTGTGTCGAATTCGAGCCAAAAAGAGACGGATCAGGTTTTAGTTGAGCGTGTACAGGCGGGGGATAAAAGCGCCTTCGACTTACTGGTAAAACGCTATCAACATAAGATCATTGGCTTGATAGGTCGCTATGTGCAGGATCAGTCTGAAGCACTAGATGTTGCGCAAGAGACATTTATCAAAGCGTATAAAGCGCTCGACAGCTTTAGAGGTGAAAGCGCGTTTTACACTTGGTTGTACCGGATCGCTACGAACACAGCGAAAAACTACCTGGTCACCCGCAGTAGACGCCCACCGGGTACAGATATCGATATAGATGACGTTCTTCAGGCGGAGTCTGAATTGGAGTTGCGGGATATAGAGACTCCCGAGAACAACCTGTACCGGGATGAGTTGTTCAGTGTCATGGCCTCGGCCCTGGAAGCTCTGCCTGAAGAGTTGAGAGTCGCTTTAACGCTGCGAGAGCTTGATGGCTTGAGCTACGAGGAGATTGCTGAGGTTATGGATTGTCCGATCGGCACCGTTAGATCGCGAATTTTTCGTGCCCGCGATGCGATCGATAAAGAGTTAAAGCCCTTGTTGTCGGGATGATCCGACCGCATTTGAGGATGGAATATGTCAGACAAGTTTGAAAGCCTATCAGCGTTGATGGACGGTGAATCCAGCGAGTTGGAGTTGCGCCGTACATTGAAACAGGCTGCGCAGGATGCGGAGATGTCTGATACCTGGCGTCGCTATCACCTGGCTCAGGCTATAGTTAAAGGCCAGAGGTTTGAGTCCAGTATCGATACCAGGATCGATATTAGCGCGGCGGTTATGGCTGCGATAGAAGATCAGGAACAGAACGACGGTCAAGCGATTGAGGCTGGTCGAGTTGGTTGGATGCATGGTGCCGCGAGTGTAGCCGTTGCGGCGTCGGTTACTATTGCTGTTCTTCTTGGTGTACAGAATTTTGGTGCATCCTCAAGCGCAACCCATGAGCTGCAACAAGCGGGCGTAATTGAGCGCACAAATTTCAATGAATCTCTATTGCCCACGTCGATAGGCGGCAAGGCGGCGTCCGCTGATGCGGCTCCAGCGATCGAGGTAATTCGGTTGTCCGAGGAGATGCGTGGAGCCATACAGGGTTACAAGCAGACTGTGACGACAGTATTGAACACAGATTGGCAGCCCGGGTGGTTACCCCAGGGTTATACCAATGCAGGCGTGCAACTCAGCGATCAAGGGCTGACTCGGCTCTACAGCCGCGACGGTACACTGTTGACACTGAGTGTACAGCCGCTAACGGATAATTCGCCTGCACCGGGTAGCTACTCGGATCAGGGCGTAACCGCCTTGGGTCGTATAGTGGATCAGAAGTTCGTATCGCTGGTGGGGCCTCTCTCGCTGGATGATGCAGATAGAGTTATCGGCTCGTTAGAGTGGAACGCCACTGCGACACAATGATCGAAGAGTCGGGACTTATCACCAGAATTGATGACTTGGGTGTTTGGATAGAGGTCAATCGCAAGAGCGCTTGTGCCTCTTGTAGCGCGCAGGCCGGATGTGGCCAGAAAAAATTGGTCGATTGGCTGCCATCTAAACGGGTTGAAGTGCGCGTCGACAATCCTCTTAATCTCATATTGAGTCCGGGCCAGACAGTGACGGTTGGTTTAGAGGAGGGGGCGCTACTGCGCGCATCTTCGTTGATCTACCTAACTCCTCTATTTGGGTTGGTCATAGTCACACTCGGGTTAAATTTTCTCAACTTTTCAGAAACCTTT